>Ga0209050_1000068_pt1 | contig 298849 bp, 280 predicted proteins | sample Araplavi_mTSA_r2_FD_184276 | JGI IMG/M metagenome (GOLD analysis project Ga0209050, IMG submission 184276) | Arabidopsis root microbial communities from North Carolina, USA - plate scrape MF_Cvi_mTSA_r2 (SPAdes) (version 2) | ecosystem: Host-associated > Plants > Roots > Endosphere | place... | reverse complement strand
AGGCCCATTGAAAATTATAGCCGCCTAACCACCCTGTGACATCTACGGCTTCGCCGACCGCATAGAGGTTCGGGACGGTTTTGGCCATCATTGTTTGCGAGGATAGGTTTGCAGTCGAGATTCCGCCCACCGTGACCTCGGCTTTGGCGAAGCCTTCGGTGCCGTTCGGACGGAAAATCCAGCCCGCGAGTTGCGCCTCTGCATCGGCGAGCTTGCGGTCGGTCTGGGCGCCGAGTTCGCCGGGAAGCGCGAGGCGTTCGGCGAGGGTTTCGGCGAGGCGGTCGGGGAGAAGCGCACCGAGCGTGGCGCGCAGAGTGGTGCGGGGCCGGGTGCGTTTCGCGTCGAGCAGCCAGCCACGCGGGGCGTCGGGCAATAGGTCGATCGTCACGGGCTCGCCATGGCGCCAATAGCTGCTCACTTGCAGGATCGCGGGACCCGACAGGCCGCGATGGGTGAACAATGCCGCCTCGCGGAACGCCATTTTGCCCGCGCGGGCTTCGACGGGAGCCGCGATTCCCGAAAGTTCGCGGAACAGGACATCATCGCCGCCGAGCGTGAGCGGGACGAGCGCAGGGCGCGGCTCCACGACCTTCAGGCCGAACTGGCGGGCGAGGTCATAGGCGAGGCCGGTCGCGCCCATCTTGGGGATCGACGGGCCGCCGGTTGCGATGACAAGGCTTGGGGCGGCGAAGTGGAAGTTGCCGAAAGTGCCGCGGAACGTCGCATCGCTATGGGATATTTGGCCGATAGCTTCGCCGCAGCGGACGTCGACGCCGCCCTTGGCGCATTCGTCGAGCAGCATCGCGACGATCTGTTTCGCCGAACCGTCGCAGAAGAGCTGGCCAAGCGTTTTTTCGTGATGCGCGATGCCATAGCGATCGACGAGCGCGATGAAATCGGCAGCGGTGTAGCGCGCGAGCGCCGACTTGGCGAAATGCGGGTTTGCCGAAATATAGCGGTCGGGGGCGGTGTGGATGTTGGTGAAGTTGCAACGTCCGCCACCCGATATCAGGATTTTCTTTCCCACCTGGTCGGCATGGTCGAGCAGCAGCACGCGCCGCCCGCGCTGTCCCGCGACCGCGGCGCACATCAATCCGGCCGCGCCGGCACCCAGCACGATGGCGTCATAATTGACCGTGGTCATCGGATCGTCAGTGCAGCTTTGCGATCGACAGGCCGTCGGCTTTGGCGCGGACCTTCACCGATTCCTCGCTGCGCGTCAGCGCCTTGGCGATGGCCTTCAGCGCCATGCCCTTTTTGGCGAGCGTGTGGAGCTTGTCGATTTCGGCCGGGGTCCACGGCTGCTTGTGGCGTTCGAACTTGTCTTTCATGCCTGCGTCTCCGGATCGGGCTCGGCTGCGAGGATTGCGATGGCATCCTGACGGTCCTGATATTCGACGCTCTCACCAGCCTCTGCGCCCATCAGCGCGCGGGCGAGCGGGGCGGAAAAGGCGATATGGCCGCGCGCCGGGTCGGCCTCGTCGCCGCCCACGATCGTGATCGTCTTTTCGGCCTGGTTCAGCCGGTACGTTACACGGCTTCCGATGCCGACGCTGCCGACCTCGGGTGGCGCCTGCACCTCGGCGGTCGCTTGCCGGGTGTGGAAATAGCGGAGGCGGCGCTGCAACTTCTTGCGCGCGTCCTCATCCGCCGCTGCCGCAATCTCGCTTTCGAGACGCACGACCTCTTCGCCGAGCAGGCGTGCACCGCGCGGCGTCACAAGGTTCGCGCCGACCGGGATCGGCAGTTCGAACTCGGGTTCCTTATGTTCGTCGTCGCTTTCGCGGCGAAATGCTACGCTCATCGTCTCTATTCCTGATTGAAGGGCCGCCCCTGGCCCATGAAGGTGGCGACAAGATGGCGCGCGGGCTGGACAGGCGCAACCTCAGTGTGTTAGATGCGCAATACACGAAGGAGATTATCGATGCGTAACTGGACGATGACGGTTTTGCCGCTGGCTCTTGCGATGACCGTCACGGCGTGCAGCGCCGAGGTGACGAGCGACAGCAAGAATGGCAAGCGCACGGTCGAGGCCGGACCGTTGACCACGCAGAGCTATGATCTCAAAGATTTTACCGGTGTGAAGGTGGCCGGCCCCGACGATGTTACCATCCGCCGCGGCGCGGCCTTCTCGATCACCGCGAAGGGGCCGAAGGGCGTGATCGACGAACTCGAGATCAAGCTGGACGGCGACATGTTGTCGATCGGGCGCAAGAATTCGGGCTTCAGTTTCGGCAGCAGCGACGACGATGTCGAGATCGCGATCACCATGCCTGCGCTGCGCGCGGTACGCCTGACCGGGTCGGGCGAGATCGACGCGGACACTGTGGACGGCGATGCGGTCGAGGCGGTCGTCACCGGATCGGGCGACCTGAAAGTCGCGACCCTGAACGGCAAGAGCGCAAAAATCACCGTTTCGGGATCGGGCGACATCGAAGTCGGCGGCGGCACGATCGGATCGGGCGATTTCGATGTGACGGGATCGGGCAGCATCGACGCGGGGGCGCTTTCAGCGACGACGCTCGACGTATCGATCACCGGATCGGGTGACGTCGACGCGAAAGCGAGCAGCAGCGCCGATATCGCGATTCTCGGATCGGGCGACGCGACGATCGGCGGTGGCGGCAAATGCTCGACGCGCACGATGGGGTCGGGCACCGCGACCTGCAACTGATGCGGCTATGGTGCTGCCCGGCCGAAAAGGGTAGGGCAGCATCATGACCAGCTTATCGTCCGACATCCTGCGCGGAGCCGCGCTCGCGGCAACTGCGCTGCTTCTCTCCGGCCCGGCATCGGCGGCTGAAAAGCGCTATGGCCTCACCAGCTTCGAGACGATCGACGTCAGCGCCGATGTGACGGTCGAGGTGGTGAACCGCGCCCCCGTCAGCGCCGTCGCGACCGGACCGCAGGACGCGCTCGACCGGCTGAACGTCGAAGCGCGCGATGGCAAGCTGGTGATCAGCGAGCGCCAGTTTGCGGGCGATGAAAAGCGCCGCGGCCCACGCGGGCCGGTGGTCGTACGCATCAATGCCGCGAACCTGCGTGCGGCAACGCTTGCCGGGGCGGGGTCGCTCCAGATCGACAGATTGAAGGGACAGCGCGCGATGGTCGGTCTGCGCGGCCCGGGAAGGCTGACGGTAGGACAGATTATCACCGACCGGCTTCAGGTCGGGATGATCGGCAATGGTACGATGATCCTCGCGGGCGCCGCCAAAAATGCACAGATGACGCTGTCCGGCGCCGGCTCGGTTGATGCCGGCGCGCTGACGGTCGACGAGCTGATCAGCGACAGCGAGGGCGCAGGCGACCATATCCTGCGCGCGGTCAAAAGCGCCACGGTCACCGCGCGCGGGATCGGCAAGACTGTCGTGCTCGGCAAGCCGGTCTGTACGGTGCGCAATATCGGCAGTGGGTCGGTGACCTGCGGGCCGGGGAAATAGGCTCGCTCGACGTACGGTTTCGCCCGGTTACGGACCTATCTTTCGTCGTCACCCCGGGCTTGACCCGGGGTCCCGCTTGAGGTCGAAACCAGTGAGTGCGTCAAAAAGCGGGATCCCGGGTCAAGCCCGGGATGACGGAAGAGGGTGACGGGATGTCTGCTCACCACCCTAAAAAAGACATCGCCTTCAATTAGGTCTTTCCTACATTATCTGGCCGTGCGAGCCTTCATCCGGCTCTTTCATTCGGTGAACAAAAAAGCGGTCGCTGCCTGGCTTATGGGTGCGACCATGATCGGACATGCCGCGCACATCCAGCAGTCCGCGACTTGCAAATCGGGGCGCTCATAGGGCTGAACTTTCCTGAACTTTGGAATATTGCGCGGCCCTTGCGCCGTTCCGATCCCAGAGCCAGCCGGGCGATGCCCAAAGAGGGTAACGTCCGTTCGCCACCCCGTTCCCGCCGTTCCCGAGGCATTCGTCCGGTTTAGTGTCCCGCCGCGCCCAGCCCGTCGATCTTTTTCGACTGGCGGACGATCAATCCGGGGAACCAGCGCGCGAGGCGTGACAGCCGCTTTGCCATCTTGCCGACGGTGGTGTGGACGCTGGTCCCGTGCACCGCTTCCCAAGCGGCCTCGGCGACGCGTTCGACAGGGACGATTTCGAAGCCGCTGTCCGACAGGCGGGTGCGCGCGGGTTCGTTGCTGTCGGCGCTGACCTGGTCGAGCAAGGGTGTGTCGATGAAGCCCGGCATCAGCGAGCGCACCTTGATATCGTGTTTGGCGAACTCGATTTCGAGTGCCTCGGTCAGACCGCGCACCGCGAATTTGGTCGCCGAATAGACTGCGAGCCCTGCGACGCCGTAAAAGCCCGACGCCGATCCGGTGTTGAGGATCGTCGACCCTGGCGTCGCGCGGAGCAGCGGAAGCGCCATATAGATGCCGTTGACGACGCCGCCGAAATTGATCGCGATCAATCGGTCGGCCTCCTCCGGCGCCATGTCCATATACTGGCCTCCCGACCCGATGCCGGCGTTGTTGAACAGCACATCGAGGCGGCCGCCGCCGGCCTTCTCAAACTCGGCGAGCGCGGCCTTCCACTGATCGCGGTCGCGTACATCCATGACATGGCGCGATGATGCCCCCTCGGGAAGCAGCGCGGCGGTTTCATCGATTCCGGCGCGGTTGACGTCGGCGATGCCGACGAACCAGCCCTGCCCGGCGAAATGACGCGCGACGGCGCGGCCGATGCCCGATCCGCCCCCGGTGATGAAAATCGCCTTCCGTGCCACAGCACCCTCCTTACATTGATGTCAGCGTGACAAGATGCCAAGTTGACGTTTCCGTCAAGCGGCAATCGCGGCTTGGCAAGGCGAAGTACCGCTCGCTAAGAGGGCGCGGATGACCCGCGCCCTCCGCTTGATCTTCCTGTCGTTGCTGATGCTGTGCGCGAGCCTCGCCGTCCCGGCGCGGGCCGAAGTGGTCGTAAGCTTTTACAGCCATGATTTCGGCGACCGTTTCCCGCACGCCTTCATCGTGGTGAAGGGCACGCTCGACGCGACGGGTGAGGTTGTCGACACCAACTATGGCTTCACCGCGGTTTCGGTCAGTCCCGCGATTCTTCTGGGATCGGTGAAGGGAAAGGTGGAATCGTCCAAGGCCGATTATATCGCCAAGAGCGACCGGCAGTTCGATGTGTCGGTCGACGATGCGACCTATGCGCGGGTGATGGCGAAGGTCGCCGAATGGCGAGACCGCGAGCAGCCGAGTTACAGTTTGAACAAACGCAATTGCGTCCATTTCGTGATGGAACTTGCCGAGGTTGTTGGGTTGAAGGTCGATCGCAAGAGCAAATTGTTCAAAAAGCCGAAGAGTTTCCTTATCGAGGTCAAGGGGATGAACCCGCAATTGGGTTGAGGGCGGCAACGGAACCGGGGAGCCGTTTTCGATCGGGAGCCGCACCTATCATCCTCGTCGCCCCGGACCTTATCCGGGGTCCCGCTTGATGCTGAAGCCGATCGATCGGCAAAGAAGCGGGATCCGGATCAAGCCCGGGATGACGAAAGTGGAATGGGGCTGAGGCAATTGCCACCCCAAGCCGACAATCGGCGCCCCTAGACGCGGCGACGCTTTCACCCTATGTTCAGGGAACGGGGCGCAATAATTGGGGCTCCGACGTAGTTAGGGGCGATTCTTGCGGCTGTTGCTGACCCTTTTGGCATTGTTGACCGGCCTGGCTTCCGCCGACCGGGCCGTTGCCGCGCCTGCCATGCCGGCGGCAATGGGGGCGTTGGTCCTGTTTGCCGAGACGGCAGGCAAGGCTGAGGCAAGCGATACCGAACGTCGTCCGACGACCACGGCGCCGACGCGGCGCGTTTCCAGCGGAACCGGAAAACCGCGCAAGGTGGCGCCGCCGCATCTTCCCGGCATTCTCACCGGCAGCGACCGCGCGCTGGAATAGCGCGCCGTTCCCGCGCCTTTCTTGAGGCGCCGCCCCGCGACGGGCCCTTTTTCGTACATTCGCGCGGCAACAGCGCCGCCCACTCATTCAAATTCCGAGGAAAATCCCATGTTTGCTGGCCTTGCCAAGAGTCTTTTCGGCTCGTCCAACGATCGCTACGTCAACTCGATCCGCAAGATCGTCGACAAGATCAACGCTTTCGAGCCCGCAATGCAGGCGCTCGACGACGCCGGGCTGCAGGCACAGACGCAGAAATTTCGCGACCGGCTCGAAGCCGGCGAGACGCTCGACGACATCCTGCCCGAAGCCTTTGCGACGGTGCGTGAGGCCGCGGTCCGCACGCTCGGCATGCGCCATTTCGATGTGCAGATGGTCGGCGGCATCGTCCTTCATCGCGGCGAGATCGCCGAGATGGCGACGGGTGAAGGGAAGACGCTGATGGCGACCCTGCCCTGCTATCTGAACGCGCTGGAAGGCAAGGGCGTCCATGTCGTGACCGTCAACGACTATCTCGCTCGCCGCGACGCCGAATGGATGGGCACGGTTTACGGCTTCCTTGGCCTGACGACAGGGATCATCGTCCCGAACCTCAACGAGATGCAGCGCCGCGACGCCTATAACAGCGACATCACCTATGCGACGAACAACGAACTCGGCTTCGATTACCTCCGCGACAATATGAAGTTCGACCGTCAGCAGATGGTCCACCGCACCTTCAATTTCGGCATCGTCGACGAGGTCGATTCGATCCTGATCGACGAAGCGCGGACCCCGCTGATCATTTCGGGCCCGACGGACGACAAGTCCGAGCTGTATATCCGCGTCAACGAGGTCGTGCTGGGCCTGACCGAGGATGATTATGAGAAGGACGAAAAGTCCAAGTCGATCAGCCTGACCGAAGACGGCACCGAGCATGTCGAGCGCCTGCTCGAAGCCGCGGGGCTGCTGCAGGGCAGCAACCTCTACGATATCGAGAACACGCAGGTCGTCCATCACGTCAACCAGGCGCTGAAGGCGATCCAGATGTTCCGGATCGATACCGACTATATCGTCAAGGACGGCAAGGTTGTCATCATCGACGAATTCACCGGCCGCATGATGGATGGGCGCCGTTGGTCCGATGGCCTGCACCAGGCGGTCGAGGCGAAGGAAGGCGTGCAGATCGAGCCCGAGAACCAGACGCTCGCCTCGATCACTTTCCAGAATTATTTCCGCATGTATCCGAAGCTTTCGGGCATGACGGGCACCGCGGCGACCGAGGCGGCCGAATTCTTCGACATCTATAAGATGAACGTCGTCAACATCCCGACCAACCGTCCGATCGCGCGTATCGACGACGAGGATGAATTCTACAAGAATATCACCGACAAGTTCGGCGCGATCGCAAAGACGATCCGCGAGGCGAACGAGCGCGGCCAGCCGGTGCTCGTCGGCACCGTGTCGATCGAGAAATCCGAGCTGCTGTCGTCGTTCCTCGAAAAGGAAAATGTGCCGCACAGCGTGCTCAACGCGCGTTTCCACGAAAGCGAAGCGCATATCGTCGCTCAGGCGGGGCGCACCGGTGCGGTGACGATCGCGACGAACATGGCGGGCCGCGGCACCGACATCAAACTCGGCGGCAACGAAGAATTCCGCATCGACGACGAGCTCAAGGACCTGCCCGAAGGCCCCGAGCGCGACGCCGCGGTCGCGCGTATCCAGGCCGAAGTCGCTGCCGAGCGCGAAGCGGTGAAGGCCGCCGGCGGGCTGTTCGTGCTCGCGACCGAACGGCACGAAAGCCGCCGCATCGACAACCAGCTGCGCGGCCGTTCGGGACGCCAGGGCGACCCCGGCCTGTCGAAATTCTACCTCTGCCTCGACGATGACCTGCTGCGCATCTTCGGCCCCGACACGCTGTTTTCCAAGATGATGAACAAGAATCTGGAGGATGGCGAGGCGATCGGATCGAAATGGTTGTCGAAGGCGATCGAGACCGCCCAGAAAAAGGTCGAGGCGCGCAACTACGACATCCGCAAGCAGGTCGTCGAATATGACAACGTCATGAACGACCAGCGCAAGGTCATCTATGAACAGCGCGGCGAGATCATCGACAGCGAGACCGTCGATGAGGTCATGACCGCAATGCGCGCGGAAACGGTCAATGCAATCGTCGCCGACGCGTGCCCCCCGGGCAGCTATCCCGAGCAATGGGACGTCGAGGCGATGAAGGAGCGCACGGCGAACATCCTCGACCTTTCGCCGCCGATCGACGACTGGATGCAGGAAGATGCGGTCGACGCCGAAATGTTCGAGGAGCGCATTCAGCAGGCGGCCGACGCGGTCGCCGCCGAAAAGGCCGGCCTGGTCGATGCCGAAACGTGGAAGGGGATTGAGAAGTCGATCCTGCTCCAGACGCTGGATCACCATTGGAAAGAGCATCTCTCGACGCTCGACGCGCTGCGTCAGGTCGTGTTCCTGCGCGCCTATGCGCAGAAGCAGCCGATCAACGAATATAAGCAGGAAGCCTTTGCCCTGTTCGAACGCATGCTGCAGAATATCCGCGAGGATGTGACGCGGACCGTTGCGCGCATCGACCTTCGCTTCGAAGAGCCCGAGGCGATGCCGCTGCCCGACCTGCCCGATTTCCTGACGACGCACATCGACCCGTTCACGGGCGAGGATAACAGCGCCGACATCGATGCGGGTACGCTCGGCGTGATCGCGAATACGCTCCCGCCGATGCAGGTGCCGAAGCCCGATCTGCCCGAGGGCGAAAATCCCTACGCCGAGCTGGAGATCAGCCGCAACGCGCCATGTCCGTGCGGTTCGGGGCGCAAATACAAACATTGCCACGGGGCGATCTGACCCGATAGTCGTCGCCCCCGCGAAGGCGGGGGCCGCTATCGGCCGAGCGAAAGGCTTCCGGCGCCCCCGGCCTTCGCGGGGGCGACAGCCCATCTCGCAAGCTCTTGAAGTTGCCGTATCAATCGGCGCGACGAGTCCGCTTGCCAAGGTGTGCGGGCGCGATTAGCATCCGTCTCACAAGCTTGGCGGCCGCGTAGCCAGACAAGCAGCGCAGCAGGCAGGAACATAGGGGGCCGCTCCCCGCGTGCGGCCCGACGGTGGCGTGCAGCGTGGAAAGGGTCGGGGCATCTCCTTTTTCGATGAAATGACGGGGCAGGGCGGTGAAGTCCGCTCGCCCTATCGCGACTATTCGGACTGGTTCGGGCGCGAGGATGCGGCGCGCATCCAGCGCAAGGCGCAGCAGGCCGAAGCATTTTTTCGGACCACGGGCATCACCTTCAACGTCTATGGCGAGGATGAGGCCGACGAGCGGCTGATCCCCTTCGACGTCGTTCCGCGCATCATCTCGGCGAGCGAGTGGCGCCGCCTGTCGCGCGGTATCGAGCAGCGCGTGCGCGCGCTCAATGCCTTCCTCCACGACATCTATCACCGGCAGGAAATATTGCGCGCCGGGCGTGTTCCCGTCGAGCTGATCTCGCGCAACGAAGCCTTCCTGCCGATGATGATGGGGATGGATCCGCCGGGCGGCGTTTATACGCACATCAGCGGCATCGATATCGTGCGCACCGGCGCCGACGAATTCTATGTGCTCGAGGACAATGCGCGCACGCCGTCGGGCGTCTCCTACATGCTCGAAAATCGCGAGACGATGCTCCAGATGTTTCCCGAGCTGTTCGCGAAGATTTCGGTGCGAGAGGTCAGCGATTATCCGCTAAACCTGTTGAAGTCGCTCGCCGCCTGCGCGCCGCCGGCGTGTGGTGGAACGCCGACGGTCGCGGTGCTGACGCCGGGTATCCACAACAGCGCCTATTTCGAGCACAGCTTCCTTGCCGATCAGATGGGTGCCGAACTGGTCGAGGGTCATGATCTGCGTGTCGTCGACGGCCGCGTGGCGATGCGGACGACGCAGGGCTATACGCCGATCGACGTCCTTTATCGCCGCGTCGACGATGATTTCCTCGACCCGCTCAATTTCCGCCCGGACTCGGTGCTCGGCGTGCCGGGGATCTGGGACGTCTATCGCGCCGGCGGGATTACGATCGCGAATGCGCCGGGGACGGGGATCGCCGACGACAAGGCGCTCTATAGCTACATGCCCGACATCATCGAATTCTATACGGGAGAGAAGGCGCTGCTTCCCAATGTGCCGACTTGGCGCTGCAGCGAGCCCGAACATCTGCGCGAGGTGCTCGACCGGTTGCCCGAACTGGTCGTGAAGGAAGTCCATGGGTCGGGTGGCTATGGCATGCTCGTCGGCCCCGCCGCGAGCAAGAAGGAGATCGCCGCCTTCCGCGCGAAGCTTGAAGCGAACCCGCGCAATTATATCGCGCAGCCGACGCTGTCGCTGTCGACCGTACCAATCTTTACCAAGGCGGGCTTGGCGCCGCGGCACGTGGATTTACGACCTTTCGTGCTGATGTCGCCGCAGAGGATCCGGATCACGCCCGGCGGGTTGACGCGCGTCGCGATGAGCAAGGGATCGCTGGTGGTGAACAGCAGCCAGGGCGGCGGGACCAAAGACACCTGGGTATTGGAAGACTGATGCTCGGGAAAACCGCAGGAAGCCTCTATTGGATGGCGCGCTACCTCGAACGGAGCGAGAATAATGCGCGGTTGATCGATGCGGGTTTCCGTATCGCTCTCACGCGATCGAGCACCGCGCGGTCCGAATGGCGATCGGTGCTCGTCACCGCGGGACAGGATCTCACGTTTCGGCAGGCGCACGGCGAGGACTATACGTCGCAGCGCGTCGTCGATTTCCTGCTGCGCGACCCCGCCAACCCGTCGAGCATATTGTCCGTCGTCAAACGCGCGCGCGACAATGCGCGCACCGCGCGGACGTATCTCACGCGTGAGGTGTGGGAGGCGGTCAACACAAGCTGGATGACGCTGGGCGCGCTGCTCAAACGGCAGGTTCGCGAGGATGATCTGCCTGACGTGCTCGCGTCGATCCGCCAGCAGAGCGCGCAGGTGATCGGTGCCTTTTCGGGCACGATGCTGCGCAACGACGGCTATAATTTCGCGCGGCTCGGCACCTTTCTGGAACGCGCCGACAACACCGCGCGCATCCTCGACGTCAAATATTATCTGCTGCTGCCATCGGTTGCACATATCGGTAGCTCGATCGACAATGTGCAGTGGGAAACGATCCTGCGATCGGTTTCAGCGCACCGCGCCTATCACTGGCTTTACGGGGCGGAGATCAGCGCGCTCAAGATTGCCGAATTCCTGATCCTCTATAAACAGATGCCGCGCAGCCTCGCTTTCTGCTGCGATCAGATGAACGACAACCTCGGCCTGCTCGAACGCACTTATGGGGAGGAGACCGAGGCGGTGCGAATGGGAATGTCGATCTGCCGCGACCGGCTATCGCGGCCCATCCAGTCGATCTTCGATGGCGGCTTGCACGAATTCATCACCGATTTTCTCCGCGCCAATGCCGTGCTCGCGCGGCAGATCGAGCGCGACTACCGGTTCGTGGAGTGAGCATGCGTCTTCGTGTCGAACATAGCACGCACTATAATTTCGACGGCCATGTCGCATATGCGCTCCAGCAATTGAAGCTGACGCCGAAGGAGCGCCCGGGGCAGCAACTGATCCACAATTGGTCGATCGAGATCGAGGGCGGGACTCAGCAGCTTCACTACACCGATCATCATGGCAATGGCGTCGACCTCGTCTCGGTCCATAGCGGCGCGCCGGAACTGCTCATTCGCTGCACCGGCGAGGTCGAACTGGTGACGTGGGACGGGGTGATCGGGCCGCATCGCGGCGCAATGCCGCTCTGGACCTTCCTCCGTCCGACGCCGCTGACGCGCGCGGGGCGCGCAGTGCGTTCGCTGACCGCCGAGCTCGGCCGCGATTTTGCGAACGAGATCGAACGCGCACATGCGCTTTCGGCGCTGACCCTGGCGAAGCTTCCCTACCGGATCGGCGTCACCGATGCCGAGACGACCGCCGAGCAGGCGCTCGCCGGCGAGGGCGGCGTGTGTCAGGATCATGCGCATATCTTTATCGCCGCGATGCGTCACCTCGGGCATCCGGCACGCTACGTCTCCGGCTATCTGATGATGAACGACCGGACGGATCAGGATGCAACCCACGGCTGGGCCGAGGCGTATTTCGAGCATATAGGCTGGATCGGTTTCGACGTGAGCAACGGCCACTCACCCGACCAGCGCTATATTCGTGTCGCGACCGGCCTCGATTATCGCGACGCCGCCCCGGTTCGCGGCATGCGCTATGGTGCAGCGCAAGAAAATCTGGTTGTCCAATTGCAGGTCCAGCAATAAGCGGGCGGGACGATCAGGACTTTCCGGGCGGGGAAAACAGGATTCGATGACTTATTGCGTTGGCATGCGTTTGAACAAGGGGCTGGTGTTCATGTCGGACACCCGCACCAACGCGGGTGTCGACGACATCTCGCAGGTCCGCAAAATGCGTAGCTGGCACGTGCCCGGCGAGCGCGTGATAACATTGATGTCGGCGGGCAATCTGGCGACGACGCAGGCAGTGGTAAGCCTGCTCGACGAGCGCACCAAGGCGCCCGAGGAACGTCATCCCTCGATCCTGGCCGCGCCGTCGATGTTCGCGGTTGCGACGATCATCGGCGAAACGCTGCGCCACATCGTGATGCGCCACAATGACGAGGGCCAATCTGCGGCGGATTCACTGTTCCGGGCCTCGCTGATCGTGGGCGGGCAGATCAAGGGATCGGAACCGCGGCTGTTCCTGATCTATCCCGAAGGCAATTTCATCGAGGCGGGCGAAGACAATCCCTTCTTCCAGATCGGTGAGACGAAATATGGCCGGCCGATCATCGTGCGGTCGTACGATCCGGCGATGTCGTTCGAGGATGCGGTGAAGCTGCTTTGCGTCTCGTTCGATTCGACGATCCGCGCCAATGCCGGCGTCGATCTGCCCATCGACCTGAAAGTGCATGAGCGCGACGATTTCTCGACCGTGCGCGAGCGCCGGTTCGAGCGCAACGATCCCTATTTCGAAAGCGTCGCCGACGGCTGGGCCGAGGCGTTGGGGATTGCGCTCGCGGAGCTTCCCGACTTTCATTTCTGATCACCTTCGGCCACCGTCCCTTTCGTTGTCGAACAAGAGGGGATCGCCATGCCGCGCTGGATTGCCGCCGCACTTACCGTCGCCGCCATTGCCCAGCCGGCCGTGGCTGAAGAAGCCGGTTTCGACACGGCGCTGCGCGATTTCCGGGAGTTGCATCGCACGGAAATGCGCCGGGCGAATATCGCGGGGAGCAGCTTCTATGTCATACGCGACGGCCGGACCGTCGTTGCCGACCATCTCGGCGAGCAGGACGCCGATGCCCATATTCCCGTCGATGCCGACACCATCTATCATTGGGCCTCGATCACCAAGACGATGACGGGGATCGCGATACTGCAATTGCGCGATCGCGGATTGCTGTCGCTCGACGACCCAATCGTCCTTCATGTGCCCGAACTGGCGGCCGTCCATAACCCCTATGGCGACACGGGCGCGATCACGCTGCGCCAGTTGATGAGCCACAGCGCGGGCTTTCGCAGCGGAACCTGGCCGTGGCGTGATCATGATTGGCAGCCGTTCGAACCGAAGGGATGGGCGCAGTTGGTCGCGATGCTGCCTTACACCCGCGTGGAGTTTAAACCGGGCAGCCGCTTCGGCTATTCCAATCCTGGCATCGTCTACCTGGGGCAGGTCATCGAGCGTTTGTCGGGCGAGGATTATGAAGTCTATATCGACAAGAACATCCTGAAGCCGCTCGGCATGCACGCCAGCTATTTTGACCGCACACCGCCGCACCTGCTGCCGCATCGGTCGCACAGCTATTATATCCGCGATGGTCGGCGGGTCGCGGCGCCGTTCGATGTCGATACCGGGGTGACGGTGTCGAATGGCGGGCTCAATGCGCCGATGCCCGACATGGCGAAATATGCTGCGTTTCTGCTCGGCGATCCGGCGCGCCAGTCAGACTATGACCTAGTGCTGAAGCGGTCTTCGATCGAGGAGATGTGGGCACCGCAAATCGCGGCTGGCGATGATTTTACACAAGGCCGGATGGCGAAGACAACGCAGGCCGGGCTATCCTTTTTCATCGACCGCAGCGCGGCGGTGCGGTTCGTCGGACATAATGGCGACCAGAACGGCTTTCGCGCCTATCTCAGCCTCTGTCCCGACCAACATCTTGGCAGCCTGCTCGCGTTCAACACCGAAACGCGCGGAGTCGAGAATAGCGCCGCCAATCGAAAAACCGCGGAATCGCGTATCGCGCTTGCCACCGATCGCTTGTGCGAAGCGGCGGCGGGTTCAAACCGCTAAGGCCAGTCCGGAAAGGGAGGGCCCGGAAGGTACGTAACCTTCCGGGCCTTGTTGCTCCGGCCGCCAGGGAGGGGGGAGGGGCCGCCGGAACTCGGGGGTGCCTCCGATATGACGCCTGCTGCCTCTCGGCTCAATCATACGAAAGCATGATAAGGCCTATGCCGGTGCGTAGCGCGCCTGCGCTCAGCGGTTCTTGCGTCCTTCGATCAGCCCGTCGACCAGGCTCGGGTCGGCCAGCGTCGAAGTATCGCCCAGCGATCCGAAGTCATTCTCTGCGATCTTGCGCAGGATACGGCGCATGATCTTGCCCGAACGCGTCTTCGGCAGCCCCGGTGTCAGATGGATATGGTCGGGTGTCGCGATCGGGCCGATTTCCTTGCGGACCTGTTGCTTGAGCGCGGCGGCGACCTCCTCGGTCGGCTCGACCCCGGCGTTGAGCGTCACATAGGCGTAGATGCCCTGACCCTTGATGTCGTGCGGGAAGCCGACGACCGCGGCCTCGGCGACGAGGTCGTGAAGGACGAGCGCGCTTTCGACCTCTGCAGTGCCCATGCGGTGACCCGAGACGTTGATGACGTCGTCGACGCGGCCGGTGATGCGCCAATAACCGTCGGCGTCGCGGCGGCAGCCGTCGCCGGTGAAATATTTGCCCTTGTAGGTCGAGAAATAGGTCTCGGCGAAGCGCTGGTGATCGCCGTAGATCGTGCGCGCCTGACCAGGCCAGCTATGCGTGATGCACAGATTGCCTTCGGATGCGCCGCCCGTCTGTTCGTCGACGAGCACTGCGCCCTCGGCATCGACCAATTGCGGGCGGATGCCGAAGAAGGGCTTGCCTGCGCTGCCGGGCTGCATTGCGTGTGCGCCGGGCAGGGTGGTGATCATGATCCCGCCCGTTTCGGTCTGCCACCAGGTATCGACGACGGGGACGCGTCCTTTGCCGACGATCTGGTGATACCAGCGCCACGCCTCGGGATTGATCGGCTCGCCGACGCTGCCGAGCAGGCGGAGCGAACTCAAATCGTGGCGCGTGACATAATCGTCGCCCTCGCGCATCAGCGCGCGGATCGCGGTCGGCGCGGTGTAGAGGATATTGACGCGGTGCTTGTCGACGACCTGCCAGAAACGGTCGTGGTCGGGGTAGTTCGGTACGCCTTCGAACATCAAAGTCGTCGCGCCGTTCTGGAGCGGGCCATAGACGACATAGCTGTGGCCGGTGACCCAGCCGATGTCGGCGCTGCACCAGAAGATTTCGCCGGGGCGATAGTCGAAGCCATAATAGAAGGTGCTGGCGGTCCACACCGAATAGCCGCCGACGGTGTGCAGCACGCCCTTGGGCTTGCCGGTCGATCCCGAGGTGTAGAGGATGAAGAGCGGATCTTCGGCGTTCATCGGCTCGCACGGGCAGGTGTCGCCGACATCGGCAGACAGCGCGTCGTACCAATGGTCGCGGCCTTCTTTCATCGCGACGTTGCCGCCGGTGTGGGCGATCACCAGCACTGCTTTGACCTCGACGCGCTCCAATGCCTTGTCGACATTGGCTTTCAGCGGAACCACCTTGCCGCCGCGCAGCCCTTCGTCGGCGCAGATCACCCAGTCGCTCGCGCAATCCTCGATCCGGCCATGGATCGCCTCGGGCGAAAAGCCGCCAAAGACGACGCTGTGCACCGCGCCGATGCGCGCGCAGGCAAGCATCGCGACCGCTCCTTCGGGGATCATCGGCATATAGATGGTGACGCGGTCGCCCTTTTGGACGCCCATTTTCTTGAGCGTGTTGGCGAAGCGGACGACGTCGGCGAGCAGCGCGGCATAGCTGATCGTCCGCGTCTCGCCGTCGGGGGCGTCGGGTTCGAAGATGATCGCGGTGCGGCTGCCATGGCCCGCCGCAACATGGCGGTCGACGGCGTTGTGGCAAAGGTTGAGGACGCCGTCCTCATACCATTTGATCTCGACGGGATCATAGGACCAACCGGCGATCTTCGTCGGCGCGGTGATCCAGTCGACGCGCTTCGCCTGCTCCGCCCAGAAGGCGTCGGGGTCTGCGATGCTTTGCGCATAGAGACGGTCATAGTCGGCGGCGGTGCAATGCGTATTCGCAGCGGCGTCGGCCGGAACGGGAACCAGCGGTTCGGAGGGGGGCAGGTCGGACACGGCTATTCTCCCGCTTTCGATTTGACTCACTTGCTGGCTGCGATAACCCGCGAGCCACAAGTTGCAAGGCGCATGCGCGCTTACGAAGGGACGGAATATGGTTCAACTGGGCCAGGAGATAGGTGGACTGCTCGATCGGCTGGGCGTCGCCCGCGCGCTGTGGACCGAAGGATCGATGCCGGCGGTGACGCCGCTGACCGGCGAACAAATCGGCATAGTGAGGATCGCGGATGCCGCAGCGATCGACGAGGCGCTCGACGGGGCAAGTGCTGCCTTTCGCGCCTGGCGCCAGGTTCCCGCGCCGCGCCGCGGCGAACTGGTGCGACTGTGGGGCGAGGAATTGCGCGCCGCGAAAGACGATCTTGCGAAGCTGGTGACGATAGAGGCGGGCAAGATCCCCTCCGAGGGCGCCGGCGAGGTGCAGGAGATGATCGACATCTGCGACTTTGCGGTCGGGCTGTCGCGGCAGCTCTATGGTCTTACCATCGCGACCGAGCGGCCGGGGCATCGGATGATGGAGGTGTGGCACCCGCTGGGCGTCGTCGGCGTGATTTCGGCGTTCAACTTTCCCGTTGCGGTATGGGCCTGGAACGCCGCTGTGGCGCTGGTGTGCGGCAACAGCGTGGTATGGAAGCCGTCGGAAAAGACGCCGCTGACCGCATTAGCGACGCAAGCGATTTTCGACCGCGCGGCGCGGCGGTTCGGCGACGCACCGCAAGGGCTCGCGCAGATACTGATCGGTGAGCGTGAGGCGGGAGAGGCGTTGGTCGACGACAAGCGCGTCGCGCTGGTGTCGGCGACGGGGTCGACGCGCATGGGCCGCGCGGTGGCGCCACGATTGGCCGGACGCTTCGCGCGTGCCATCCTGGAACTCGGAGGCAATAATGGCGTGATCGTCACGCCTTCGGCGGATCTCGACCTTGCGCTGCGGGGCGTCGCCTTCGGTGCGATGGGGACCGCGGGCCAGCGCTGCACGACGACCCGGCGCCTGTTTTTGCATGACAGTATCTACGACGGTTTCGTCGCCAAGCTGAAGACGGCTTATGCCAGCGTCGGTGTTGGCAATCCGTTGGAAGGCGATGTGCTCGTCGGGCCGCTGATCGACCGCGCGGCCTATGAGATGATGCAGGATGCGCTGGACGCCGCGCGCGCCGCAGGCGGTGTCGTCTATGGTGGGGAGCGGATCGGCGACGGCGAAAGCTTCTATGTGAAACCGGCGCTCGTCGAAATGCCGGGGCAAGTCGGGCCGGTGCTCGAGGAAACCTTCGCGCCCATCCTCTACATCATGCGCTATGATGATCTCGATGCGGTGATGGCTTTGCACAACGACGTTGCCGCCGGGCTGTCGTCGGCGGTTTTCACGACCGACATGCGCGAAGCCGAGCACTTCCTTGTCATGAGCGACTGCGGGATCGCCAACGTCAATCTCGGGACGAGCGGTGCAGAGATCGGTGGCGCTTTCGGCGGCGAGAAGGACACTGGCGGCGGACGCGAGTCGGGCTCGGACAGTTGGAAAGCCTATATGCGGCGAGCGACGAACACGGTGAATTACTCCGATGCGTTGCCGCTGGCGCAGGGGGTCAGTTTCGACCTGTAGCGGTCAGGCTGCCCGCCAGCCGAAGCCCTCGTCGAGCGCGACGATTTGTCCTGCCGTGCCGACCGGCTCGACCGCGCCGTCGGTCAAAAATGCAAGCATCGCCGCGTCGCCGACGTCGACATGCGCCAACGTCCGCTTGCCGTCGGGCGTCCGCGCAGCGACCACGCCAGCCTTTGGCGCGCCGTCGCGGCTGTAGAAGACAGTGTAGCTTTCGACGGTTGCCGGCCCTGCATAATCCTCGACAAGTTCGGGCACGGGGCCGCGCTTCGCTTCCGCTTCCGCCTGATAGTCGAAATCCTGCGGGAAGATTGCCGCGGCGATGGGCTGGTTGCCCAGCACAATGCAATGATTGTCGGTCGCGAAACCGCCGTTGGCGAAGAGGAAGCCATAGCGGCCTTCGCTTCGCAGCCTGTCGACCATCGAGACGATCGCGTGACTCATATAATTGGCGATCGGCCCGCCGCCGAAGGTCAGGCCGCCGAACACCGTAGCAGGTTTGTCGACCGGCCAGCCAAGCGTGCGTCGCGCCATTTTGGGTACACAGGGAAAGCAGCTATAAAGTTCGACGAAGTCGAAATCGTCGACCGTCATACCGTTGAGGTCGAGCGTGCGGGTAATCGACGTTTCCATGCTGACACTGCCGTCATAACGATCGCGGTGCAGGATACTCGCTGGCTCCTTCGCCGCTGCGCCCATGCCGACATAGATCAGGCGATCGTCGGGAACGCCCCGACGGCGGGCCTCGGCGAGGCTCGCGACGAGAAAGCCCGCACCCTGATTGACCGACGAATTGGCGACCATCAGCTTCGAATAGGGAAAAGCGATCGGACGGTTGCGCTCGTCGACGCGCAGGATGTCCGCGGGTGAGGCGGGCTTCCTGATCCAGGCGCCGTCGTTTGCAGCCGCGATTTCGGAGAAGCGCGACCAGATTTCGGCACTTTCGGCCTGCGCCTCGGCAAGGCTTTCGCCCCACGCGGCGCGCGTGGCGTTCTCATAGAGCGGATAGACATCAACCGGCGCGGCGAGCCCGTGCTTTTGCGCGTAATTGGGCTCGCGCCGTGTCGCGACCTGGCGGATCGCATTATAGCTTTTGTCTTCGCCGCTCGCGGCCTTGGCGACGCGACCCGCAGCGGTGCGCAGCGCCTCTGCGCCGACCACCGCCGCCAATTTGACCTCGCCCGCGCCGATGCGGTTCGCAGCCTCGTTGAGCAGGCGCACCGGCGTGTCGCCGTGCGGGGCGGCCGATTGGTAATTGATCGATGGGGTCGCGCCGATGGCGGCGGCGAGCGGTTCGGGCAACTTGCCGAGGCTGTGGAAACTAATCTGGTCGACGATCGCGAGGCTGTCGATCTCGGCGAGTGAAACGCCAGCGTCTTCGGCAGCGACCTTGAGCGCGGCAACCATCAGCCCGAGCGAGTCGAGGCCACGATCGGGGTCGTCGGGGCGGTCGTTCACCTGTCCGACGCCGATGATGACGGGAATGCGCTCAGGATCGATCATCGTCATGTCAGCGCGCCTTCCACTCGGGCTTGCGCTTCTGTGCAAAGGCAAGCGGGCCCTCGCGTGCGTCTTCGCTGCGCATCAGGACCGAACGCTCGCGCGTGTTATGTTCCCAATAGGGTGCATCAGCGGCGATACGGCCCTGATCGATGCCGAGTGCGACGCGCTTCGACGCCTGAACCGACAGCGGCGCGTTGCCGGCGATTTTTTCGGCAAGAGCGAGCGCGGTCGGCATAAGATCGGCCAGCGGGACGACATGGTTGACCAGCCCGAACTCGGCGGCCCGCGCAGCGGGGATCGGATCACCGGTGAGCATATATTCCATCGCGAGTTTGCGCGGGAGCTGCTGCGCAAGGCGGAAGGCACCGCCCGCGGCCGCGAACAGTCCGACCTTGACTTCGGGCAGGCCGAATTGCGCATGGTCGGCGGCGATAATGATGTCGCTCATCAGCGCGATCTCGCAGCCGCCGCCGAACGCAAAGCCGTTGACTGCAGCGATGATCGGTTTCGAAATCGGGTGCGAAACCATGCCCGCAAAACCCCACGCCTGTTGCGCCTGGTCCGACGGATAGAGGCTCTCACCGCGCGATAGCGCGACGAGGTCCGCGCCCGCGCAAAAGCTTTTGTCGCCGGCGCCGGTGATCACGACGGCGCGGATTTCGGGGTCATTCTCGGCGGTTTCGAGAGCAGTGCCGATGCCGACATGAACCGCCGCGTTCACGGCATTGCGCGCCTCGGGCCGGTTGATCGTGACGATCAACACATGGCCGCGGCGTTCGGTGAGGATGGTGGTGTCGGTCATCATGTCTCTCCCTGTGCCGGACGCGCGAGGGCGCGAATCCGGCTGTCGGGAAAAACTATCGGCCGACGTTAACGTTTACGTCAACTGGAAAGGGCGCGAGTTGACACACCAAACATCGTCACCCCGGTCTTCGCCGGGGTGACGAAAATATCGTGAGGCGATGGCCTCAGATCGACTGGCCGGTCTTCGCCCAGTCGGCGAGGAAGCCTTCGATGCCCTTTTCGGTCAGGATGTGCTTGAACAGTCCCTTGATCACCGACGGCGGCGCGGTCATCACATCGGCGCCGATCTTTGCGGCCTCAAGCACATGGATGCCGTGGCGTACGCTCGCGACGAGGATCTCGGTTTCATAGCCGTAATTGTCATAGATCAGCCGGATGTCGGAGATGAGCTGCATTCCGTCGAAGCCATTGTCGTCGTGACGACCCACGAAGGGCGAAACGAAAGTCGCACCGGCCTTGGCGGCGAGCAGCGCTTGCGCCGCCGAGAAGCAGAGCGTGACATTGACCATCGTGCCGTCGCTGGTCAGCGCCTTGCACGTCTTGAGCCCGTCGATCGTCAGCGGCACCTTGATGCACACGTTGGGTGCGATCTTGCGGAGGATTTCGGCCTCCTTCATCATCGTCGCATGATCGAGCGCGACGACTTCGGCCGACACCGGGCCGTCGGTCAGCGCGCAGATTTCCTTCGTCACTTCCTTGAAGTCGCGACCCGACTTGGCGATCAGCGACGGATTGGTCGTGACGCCGTCGAGCAGGCCCGTCGCGGCGAGTTCCTGGATGTCGGCGATTTCGGCGGTGTCGGCGAAGAATTTCATGATGGGGCTTTCCTGCGGGAAGGTGATTCGGGCGTTGCTGCTCCCCTAGAGCAACATGCGCGTAAAATGAACCGTCGCCGCCCCTTCTTCGTGGCCCCAGAGGGAAAGGACTGGCGTTCCATCTTTGTTCCGATTATGCGACACGGCATGGCCAAAGCGAAGCGTCAATATGTCTGCCAGAATTGCGGTTCCGCCACCTATCGCTGGCAGGGTCAGTGCGCCGATTGCGGCGAATGGAACACGCTTGTCGAAGAGGCGGCCGAAACCGTCTTTTCGGCGAAGCATGATTTGAGCCGCGGCGGTCGGACGCTCGCGCTCGAAACGCTCGATGCCGACAGCAAGATGCCCGATCGGATGCTATGCGGCATCGCAGAATTCGACCGGGCGCTCGGTGGCGGTTTCGTCGCGGGATCGGCGACGCTGATCGGGGGCGATCCGGGTATCGGCAAATCGACCTTGCTGCTGCAGGCCGCGGGGCGACTGGCGAAAGCGGGCAAGTCAGTCGTCTATATCAGCGGCGAGGAAGCCGCGGCGCAGGTGCGTCTCCGCGCGCAGCGGCTTGGGCTAGGCAATGCGCCGGTCGCGCTCGCGAGTGCAACGTCGGTGCGCGATATATTGGCGACGCTTGATGGGCGCGATGCCGATTTTGTCGTGATCGATTCGATCCAGACGATGCACAGCGACCTGATCGACAGCGCCCCCGGCACGGTGAGCCAGGTCCGCGCGAGCGCCCAGGAACTGATCCGCTATGCCAAGGACAGCGATACCGCGATCGTGCTCGTCGGCCATGTGACGAAGGACGGAACGATCGCGGGGCCGCGCGTGCTCGAACATATGGTCGACACGGTGCTGGCGTTCGAGGGCGAGCGCAGCCATCAGTATCGCATCCTTCGCGCCGTGAAGAACCGCTTCGGCGGTACCGACGAGATTGGCGTGTTTGCGATGGGCGAGGAGGGATTGGGCGAGGTGAGCAACCCGTCTAGCCTGTTCCTGACCGACCGCAGCCGCGATGTGCCGGGATCGGTCGTATTCCCCGCGCTGGAAGGCACGCGCCCCGTGCTCGTCGAGGTGCAGGCGTTGACCGTCCGCTTGGCGAGTGGCGCGACACCTCGGCGTGCCGTTGTGGGCTGGGACAGCGGGCGGCTGGCGATGGTGCTCGCGGTGCTGGAGGCGCGCTGCGGACTCCAGATGGGCGCTGCCGAAGTCTATCTCAACATCGCAGGCGGTTATCGGCTTACCGATCCCGCCGCCGACCTTGCCGTCGCGGCGGCGCTGATTTCCGCATTTAGTGAACGGCCGGTGCCCGCCGACGCAATCGTATTCGGCGAATTGTCGCTGTCGGGCGAGGTTCGGCAGGTTTCGCACGACGGGCTGCGGTTGCGCGAGGCGGCGAAGCTCGGTTTCTCGCGCGGCTGGGGGCCTAAGGGGATGAAAGCGGTGGGCGGGATTTCGGTTACCGGTTTTGGCCGGCTCGGCGAACTCGTTGACCTGATGCTCGGGCGCGATTAGCGCACGGCGAATGGGAAGTTTGACGGCTCTGGATATCCTCGTGCTGACGCTTGTTGGCGGCGGCGCGGTGCTCGGTTTTTCGCGCGGCCTTGTGCAGGAGGTGACGACGCTGCTCGCATGGATACTTGCGATCGCGGCGGTACGTTTCTTTCACCCGCTCGTCACCGACCTGCTGACGGGATGGGTTGGGACTGAGGGTGGTGCGGCGGCGCTGGCCTTCGTTCTCTTGTTTGGCGGCGTGTTTGCGTTCGCCAAATGGGGATCGCGCGCGATGGGACAGCGCAGCCGCGCGTCGCTCGTCGGCGGGTTCGATCGTGGGCTCGGCGCGGGATTCGGTGCGGTGAAAGGCCTGTTGATCGCGTCGATCGGCTTCATGCTCGTGACGCTTCTCTATGACATCGGATATGGCAATGCACAGCGTCCGGCATGGATGACTGACAGCCGGACCTATCCGGCGCTCAATGCGACAAGTAGCGCGATGAGCAAAGTGATCGCGGAGCGCCGCGCGCAAGCGCGCGAAGCCGAGACGGAAGCTGCCAAGGCCGACAAGTCATGAGCGCACCGCTCTATAATCGCGACATTTTGGCGCTTGCCGTCGCAACGTCGGAATATCTGCCGATCGCCGATGCGCGCTACCGCGTGAGCAAGCGGGCGCCGCTGTGCGGCAGCGCGATTATCCTCGACCTCGATGCCGACGATGCGGGCCGGGTGACGCGCATCGGCATGCATGTGGAGGCGTGCGCGCTGGGGCAGGCGTCGGCAACGCTGCTGGCACGTCACGCGCCGGGACTCGGGCTCGCCGAACTGCGCGCCGCGCGCGATTGCATTGCGGGCTGGTTCGCCGGTGAGAGCGATCGGCCCGACTGGCCGGGTTTCGACCTGCTTGCGGCAGCGCAGGGCTATCCCGCGCGTCACGGTGCGATCCTGCTCCCCTTCGATGCCGCCATCGCGGCGCTCGAGGAACAGGCCGCCGCGGCATGACCTTGCTCGCGCTCACCGCTGCTGCTGCGGAAGCGGCCGAGAAAGTGGGGGAAACCGCGACCGACACGGCGCTGGTCGAAGGCGCGATTCTGCTTGGCGTCGCGACCCTGTTCGTGCTGATCTTTCGCCGCCTCGGCCTCGGTGCGGTGCTCGGTTATCTGATCGCGGGGGCGGTCGTCGGCCCGCACGGGTTGGGACTTGTCGGCGGCGGCGAATCGAAACTCGCCTTTGCCGAACTCGGCATCGCTTTTCTGCTCTTCCTCGTCGGGCTCGAACTGTCGCCGCGCCGGCTGTGGGACATGCGGCGCGCTATCTTCGGGTTGGGCTTGATGCAGGTGGTGGTGACCGGGCTGGTCCTCACCGGGCTCATCCACCTGACGCTGGGGTTCAGCCCCGCGGCCTCGCTCGCGCTGGGACTGCCGCTCGCACTGTCGTCGACCGCGCAGGTGTTGCCGGGTCTGAAGAGTTCGGGGCGGATCAATTCGCCCTTTGGCGAAAAGGCGTTTTCGATCCTGTTGTTCCAGGATCTGGCGATCGTTCCGATGATCACCATCGTCGCGGTATTGTCGCGCGCGCCCGCGGATCCGTCGGCACCCCCGGGATGGCAGATGGCCTTCTTTACGCTTTGGGCGATCGTCGTTCTCGTCCTTGCCGGCCGCTTCATCGTGAATCCGCTGCTCCGGATTATCGGCCGCTATGGCGAGCGCGAATTGTTCGTCGTCGTCGGGCTGCTCACCATCCTGGCGAGCGCGGCGCTGATGCACAGCCTGCACCTGTCGACCGCGCTCGGTGCGTTCATCGCGGGCGTGATGCTCGCCGACTCGCCCTATCGGCATGAGATCGAGTCGGACGTCGAACCCTTTCGCCTCATTCTGCTCGGTCTCTTCTTCCTCGCGGTCGGCATGGTGCTCGACGTCGGTGCGGTGCTGGAGCGTCCGCTGCTTGTCGTCGGGCTGGCGCTCGGCCTTGTTGCGGTAAAGGTCGTCGTGCTCACGTTGATCGTGAAACTGTTCGGCAAACCCTGGCCGGTCGCGCTCGGGCTCGGACTGCTCCTCAGCCAGGGCGGCGAGTTCGGCTTTCTGCTTTTCACGCAAGCGGCCGACGCGCTGCTGATCCAGCCCGAGGCGGCGAGCCTGTTCAGTGCTGTCGTGACGCTGTCGATGGTGACGACGCCATTCCTGATGCTCTTCGCGCGCAATCTGGAGTTTTCGCCGGCAGCGGAGCCCGCCGACCTCGACGATCCCGCCGGAGCGCCGCGCGGGTCGGCGATTGTCGTTGGCTATGGGCGGTTCGGCCAAATCGTGTCGCAGATGCTGCACGGTGTTGCCTGTTCGGTGACGCTGATCGACAAAAAACCGAGCCAGATCGAGCTGTCGAGTCGATTCGATACCAAAGTCTATTTCGGCGACGGGCTACGCGTCGATCTACTCCGCCGCGCGGGCGCCGACGAGGCGCGGCTGATCATCTTTTGCATCGACGACTCATCGGTTGATGCCGCGGCATTGAAACCGGTGGTCGACGCCTTTCCCAACGCGAAAGTCCTGATGCGCGTGTTCGACCGGCGCCAATTGCTGGCGATCGACGGGGCAGGGGTCGACGGGGTTGTTCGCGAGGTCTTTGAAAGCTCGGTCGCGATGGGTCTCACGGCGCTGCGCTATCTCGACGTCGACCCGCGCGAGATGGAAGATGTCGAGGCGACGCTCCGCCATCTCGACGAGACGCGACTGCAGGCGCAGATCGACGAGGGCGATATTTCGGCGGGCATGGATCATCGCTTCAAACCGGGCGGCGGGCGCGAGGCCGACAGTGTGCTCGAAAAATTCCGCCGCAAACGGCTGGAAGCGAAAGCCGCGCGCGAAGAAGATGAGGCGATGGGCCTGAAGACCGAGGGCTGATTGCCGCGTCATCAGGCCGGCGGAAATCGCAGGCAGCTGGTTAGCGGAAAGGACGTGCGGGGAAGGGGCGTCGGCTTGGGTCTGACGCGCTGCCGTTAGCAGTTCCTATGTGCACGCCAGCGAAAGTGGGGGGCAATGCGAAAAAGCGCATAGATGGCGTTGCAATTCTGTGTCCCCCGGCTTTCGCCTTGGTGCACGTCTCTATCGACAACGTCCAGTCGCCGCCTCCGTGCCCCCCCGCCGCCTCTGCCTTGTGCGCGGAGGACCTAATTGCCCAGCATTTGCTCGACCCATTCGGGCACAAGCTGCGTCGCCGGGCCCTGGCGCGTCTCGTCGAACCAGTAACTGCCCTGGCTTGGTTCCATATTGAGTTCAAGCGTACGCGCGCCCGATGCGCGCGCCTCGCGCACAAAACCCGCGGCGGGATAGACGGCACCCGACGTGCCGATCGAGACGAACAGGTCGGCGCGGTTCAGCGCACGATAAATATCCTCCATCCGATACGGCATCTCGCCGAACCACACGATGTCGGGCCGGAGCAGGCCGACCGCGCCGCACGCCGGACACGCCGGCCGGTCAAGCAGCGGGCCCGTCCAAGGCACGCGTGTGTCGCATCCGGTGCACCAGGCGTTCAGATGTTCGCCGTGCATATGGATCAGCCGCTTCGCCCCCGCCCGCTCGTGGAGATCGTCGACATTTTGCGTGACGATCAGCAGCTCGCCCGACCACTCGGCATCGAGCCGTGCGAGCGCCTTGTGTGCGGCATTGGGCGCCTTCGTCTGGATGGCTTCGCGCCGCATGTCATAGAAACGGAGGACAAGGTCGGGATCGCGCGCGAACGCTTCGGGCGTCGCCACGTCTTCGACACGATGCTGTTCCCACAGGCCGCCGCCATCGCGAAAGGTATCGATGCCGCTTTCGGCCGAAACGCCGGCGCCGGTCAGGATGACGATATTCTGTATGCTGCTCATCCCTCCTATCTATCCCTTCGTGTCGAGCGAAGTCGAGACACGCTGATGGCATGTCTGGCCGACGGGCATCTCGACTTCGCTCGACACGAACGGCTAAGGGGGAGCGAAAGCAAGGGGACGCATCATGACCAGCATCGGGATTATCGGCAGCGAAGGCCGGATGGGCGTGGCGCTCGCGGCCGCGATATCCGAGGCGGGGCAGCAGCATATCGGCGTCGACAAGGGCGGCAACGTCCTGAAGCTCGCCAGCGATGCCGACGTGCTCGTCGATTTCTCTTCGCCAGCCGGGCTTGAGGCGACGCTCGACGCCTGCGTTGCCGCGAAAACCCCGATCGTCATCGGTACGACCGGGCTCGAGGAGCGCCACCATTGGCTGATCGACGATGCTGCGAAGGACATCGCGGTGCTTCAGACGGGCAATACGTCGCTGGGCGTCACCCTGCTTGCGCATCTGGTGCGCGAGGCGGCGACGCGGCTCGACGCCGGTTGGGATATCGAGGTCGTCGAGATGCACCACCGGATGAAGGTCGACGCGCCGAGCGGCACCGCGCTGCTGTTGGGGCAAGCTGCGGCCGAAGGGCGCGGGATCGATCTCGACACCGCCTCCGAACGCGGCCGCGATGGCCTCACCGGCGCGCGCGGGCGCGGCAATATCGGCTTCGCAAGCCTGCGCGGCGGCACGGTCGCGGGCGACCATGACGTGATTTTCGCAGGCGACGAAGAGGTGATCACCCTATCGCACCGCGCCGAGAATCGCATGATCTTCGCGCGCGGCGCGGTGCGAGCGGCGCTGTGGCTGATGAACCAGAAGCCCGAGCGTTATACGATGCCGCAGGTGCTGGGGCTGAACTGACCGCCATGAAAAAGGCCGATATCTTCGAATTTTATCGTCGGCTTGCCGAGCTTAACCCAAGTCCGGAGACCGAGCTGGAGTTCGACAACACGTATCAGTTGCTCGTCGCGGTCGTGCTGTCGGCGCAGGCGACCGATGTCGGCGTGAACAAGGCGACGCGGAAACTGTTTCAGGAGGTAAAGACCCCCCAGCAAATGCTCGACCTTGGCGAGGAGGGGCTGAAGCAGCACATCAAGACGATCGGGCTGTTCAACGGCAAGGCAAAGAATGTCATCGCGCTCAGCGAAATCCTCGTCCGCGAGTTTCACGGTGAGGTGCCCGCCGACCGCGACACGCTGGTCGAGTTGCCCGGCGTCGGGCGCAAGACCGCCAATGTCGTGATGAACTGTGCCTTCGGGGCCGAGACCTTCGCGGTCGACACCCATATCTTCCGCGTCGGAAATCGCACGGGTCTTGCGCCGGGCAAGACGGTTCTTGCGGTCGAAAAGCAGCTCGAAAAAAACACGCCCGCGCCCTTCCGCGTCGGCGCGCATCACTGGCTGATCCTCCACGGCCGCTATATCTGCAAGGCGCGCACCCCCGAATGCTGGCGGTGTCCGGTCGACGACCTCTGCCGTTACAAGCCCAAGACGCCGGCGCCGAAAGCAAAAAAGGCGGCGTGACGGAGACGACGGCTTGGGGGGATAGAGGATATTGGCTTCGATAGACGTCGGTCATGCATCAGCCTCGTTTCATAGGCAGCGATCGCTCAACCGCCAAAGAGGTCGAGACCGTAGCCGGCAGCTATATTTGTCGGGCGAGGGGCATGGACGGTGGCCGGACAGCGTCACCAGCTACGATTCGCTCCACCCGATGGGCAGGGAAGAGTTTGACGCCATTGTCGAACGCATCCTGATGTCCGCCGCCAAAGCGAAGCGCGGAACTTCGCCCGGCTGTATCCGGATCGGATCGGCGCAAGGGCCGCGCAATATTCCAAAGTTCAGGAAAGTTCAGCCCTATGAGCGCCCCGATTTGCAAGTCGCGGGGTGCTGGATGTGCGCGGCACGTCCGATCATGGTCGCACCCGCAATTCGGGCAGCGACCACCTTTTTGTTCACCGAACGAAAGAGCCGGATGAAGGCTGGCATAGCCGGATAATGTAGGAAAGACCTATTTTGAAGGTGATGTCTGTTTTGGGGTGGTGAGCGGACGTTTGCTACTATGTTGTACCCCGGCGAAGGCCGGGGCCCAGGGCTCTGGAAAGCCGAGCTGTGCGGATCGCCGCCCTGGACCCCGGCCTTCGCCGGGGCACACAATACCGTCGTTAGTGTCCGGTCGTTTCTTCGCTCTCGTCATCCCGGGCTTGACCCGGGATCCCGCTTTTTGGCGCGCTGACTGACTTCGATTTCAAGCGGGACCCCGGATCAAGTCCGGGGTGACGAAAAAGGATTGGTCGGCAACCGGTCGTTTCCCATTTGCGCACCCCGGCGAAGGCCGGGGCCCAGGGCTTCAGAGAGCCGACCTCTGCTCGTTGCGCTCTGGACCCCGGCCTTCGGCGGGGCACACACCTGCAACGGCAGCAACCGGTCGATTCCCGCCGTAATAGCGAAACCCGCAAGGGCAGCGGGGCGGGGGCTTAGAGGCAGCGGTCCGTAACCCGGTTAAAACATCGTAAGACGCTTTCCCAGCTCGCGTAGGCTGTCCGCGTAGCGATCCGTGGCTCCGCGAAAAAAAGAGCATGGCGGCAGAGTGAGAATAATTTCCTCTGCCGTCTTCTCGCCTAGGCGCTCAGCAATGCGACGCTCTTGCGCCCCATAGCGCTGATCCAGCAACCGCTCGGCATCGGGCCGCGCGATGTTCTCGCACATGAGTTCCTGAATGGCGCCATACCGAACCCCGACGCTCCAGAGCTGCTCGTTTGAAAGGGAGGCTATTGGGATAAAGCGAGGCCGCTCCGGTTCGGAGACCTGACAACCCGTCATCATCAGCGCAGTCCCAACGATAAATGTCAGCTTCACTTCGTTTCACCTGCAATGTCGATTACTGCGCTAGCCAAACTAAACTAAAAACCCCTTTCACACGATGGCTGCGCCGTGCGGTTGGGCGCCCATACGCGACATCGACCATGGCTGCGCAAATGGCGACTTCCGGTCGAAAGTGTACGTTCGCTTGACCGACCTGACTCTCGCTGCGCCCCCTTCAGCGGTCGAGGAATGCCGCCACCGCATCGAGGCCGTAGTCCTCGGTGACGAAGCTCTGCCCAATGCCGCGGGTCAGGATCAGCGGCAGCTTGCCGCCGCGGACCTTTTTGTCATGCGCCATATGGCCGGCGAGGGTCGCGCCATCGGTGTTGACTCCGGCGCTGGCAAGGCTGTGCGGAAGGTCGACGCTTGCCAGATGCGCGCGCACGCGTTCGGCGTCTGCGGCGGTGCAAAGACCGTTCGCGGCAGAGAATTGATGCGCGAGCACCATGCCCGCCGCGACGGCTTCGCCATGGAGCAGCCGGTCCGAATAGCCCGTTTCAGCCTCGAGCGCGTGGCCGAAGCTGTGTCCGAGGTTGAGCAGCGCGCGAATATCCTGCGTCTCGCGCTCGTCGGCAGCGACGATCCGCGCCTTGGCCGCGACGCTGTGCGCAATCGCCTTGTGGCGTGCCGCGCTGTCGCCCGCGAGCAGCGCCGCGCCATGGTTTTCGCACCATGCGAAGAAATCGGCGTCGTCGATCAGGCCATATTTGACGACCTCGGCATAGCCCGCGCCGAGTTCGCGGCGCGGCAGCGTTTCGAGCGTTGTCGGGTCGATCACGACCAAGGCGGGCTGATGGAAGGCACCGATGAGGTTCTTGCCCGCGGGCACGTTGATCGCGGTCTTGCCGCCGACGCTGCTGTCGACCTGCGCCAGCAAGGTGGTCGGCACCTGGATGAAATTGCAGCCGCGCTTTACGATCGAGCAGGCGAATCCGACGAGGTCGCCGATCACGCCGCCGCCCAGAGCGATGACATGATCGCCGCGCTCCACCCCTTCACCGATCAGCCATTCGGTCAGCCGCGCGAGCCCGGCCCAGCTTTTCGTTCCTTCACCCGGTTCGAGGACGAAGGAGGAGAAAGAGATATTCTCCATCGCCAGCGACGTGCCGAGCGGGATCAGATAATGGTCCGCGACATGGCTGTCGGTGACGATCATCGTGCGCGGGCGTTTCAGCAGCGGTGCGACATGCGCGCCGATCTCGCGGATCAGTCCGTCGCCGATCAATATCGGGTAGCTGCGGCTGCCGAGGTCAACGGTCAGGCTTTCCATTTCGGATTTTCCCACTTTGACAGGGCCTCCAGGATCGCGCGCACCGTATGGTCGTGCGGCGTGCTTGCCGAACTGATGCGAAGATGCGCTTCGGCATAGATGGGATTGCGGACCGCCGCCAGTTCGCGCAGCACTTCGCCAGGATCGCGGTTCCTGAGCAGCGGGCGGTGGCTGCGGCGGCCGACGCGCTCGACTAATGTCGGGATATCGGCGTCGAGCCAGATGCACAGGCTGTCGCGGAGGATCAGGGTGCGCGTCTCTTCATTGACGAACGCGCCACCGCCCGTCGCGAGCACCATCGGCTTTTCGCCCAGCAGGCGCGAAATCACGCGGCGTTCGCCGTCGCGAAAATGCGCCTCGCCAAAACGCGCGAAAATATCGGATATCGTCATGCCCGCCGCGCGCTCTATTTCGTCGTCGGCATCGGCGAAGCGCATGCCCAGGCGTTGCGCGAGGCGGCGGCCGATCGTCGACTTTCCCGACCCCATCAGCCCGACGAGCACGATCGACCGGTCGCGGATCGACGCGGGGACGGCGCCCGAAGAAACGGGGCCCGGGCTTTTCGGGTTTCGCGACATGGTCCGCGCGGCTATACCGCCCGTGCCGCGCGGGACAATGCTTTACTGCCTGCGGCGAAAAGACCGGCCGATCGAGCCGCGAATGATTGAGGTGGATGTGACCGACGAGATTGCCCCAAGCGCGCCGCCCCGGCGTGTTGCGCCCGAAAGCGAAGTGCGATGAAGATGAAAACGCTCTCGCTGACGTTGGGCCTTTCGGGCACCGCGCTCGCAGCCGTGCTGGTCCTGCCCGCGCTCGCGCAGGAATCCTTGTTGCCCGAGGGCTTTGGCAACCCCGCCGAGACGCCCGCGCCGCGCCCAGCCCCGACGCCATCGCCGACCGCAACCCCGACGCCGAGTTCGGCGCCCGCAAATGGCAGCACCCCACCGCCCGTCGCGCCGACGATCGGGGCTTCGAGCGTCAGTGCACCCGCCGAAGATGGCGAAGAGGGTGAGGAAGGCGAAGAAGCCGAAGCAGGCGGATTGAAATATGACCTGCCGCCGGGCGCGCGCCGTCTGCTCACCCGGATCGGGCCGCTGACGCCCGAAACGGGCGGGCTGGCTCCCGATGCCTTTGGCGTACGCGGGCAATATGCCGCTGCAATCATGCGCAAGACGAATGGCCAGCTTGCCTCGCGCTGGGGCCAGATATTGCTCCGCCGCTCGCTCGCGTCGGCGATCGACACGCCCGAGACGATCAACGGTGCCGACCTTGCCGCCGACCGTGCTTCGTTGCTGCTGCGCATGGGCGAATCGATCACGGCGCGCCGGATCGTCCAGTCGGTCGACTATGACCGCGCGAGCCCGCGCCTGGTCGCCGCGGCACAGCAGACCTATCTTGCCAACGCCGACCCGGCGGGCATGTGTCCCTATGTTCCCGCGGGCCTTGCGCATGGTGACGAGCAGGCCTGGCGCCTGTCGTCGGCGATCTGTTCGGGGCTGTCGGGCGAAGCCGGGCCTGCGGGCTGGGCGATCGGCCGCGTGCGGTCGAGCGGCAGGATATCGAACTTCGACATATTGCTGGCCGAGCGTGTGCTGGGCGCGACGGGCGCCGGCCGCCGTTCGACAACGATCGAATGGAATAATATCGACCGACTGACCAGTTGGCGCTTTGGCATGGCGACGGCGACCGCGATTCCGGTGCCCGAGGCGCTGCGCACATCGGCGGCGCCCAATATCAAGAGCTGGACGGTCCTGGCGCCGATGACCGATATGGCGAGCCGCATCGCCGCAGCGCCCGAAGCCGCCGCGCGCGGCGTGCTGTCGAGCGAGGCCTATGTATCGTTGCTGAGCGCCGCTGCGAGCGAAGAGGAACCCGCCGAGGCGGTCACCGCGCAGACCGAGCAACTGCGCGCAGCCTTTCGTTTGGCAACCGGTGCCGATCGCTATGCGGCAATGGAGCGTCTTTGGGGCGCCGATGCCAATCCGACCGGCCGTTATGCGGCGATGGTCGCAACCGCACGCGCCGCAGCCGCCTTGCCTGTGAATACCGACGTCGGCGGCGATCCCTGGCAGCTCCTGGGATCGATGCTGGCTGGCGGATATGACGAAAATGCCGTCGCATGGGTCCCGACCGTTTCGGTCGGCAGCCGCGCGTGGGGCGTGCTCGCGGTGGGATCGCCGCGACCGCTGACAGGCATGAGCGCCGGCGCTGTCGGTCAGTTCGCGGGCGACGACGACAGCGCCGACGCACTGCGATCGAAATTCCTGCTTGCGGGCCTCGCCGGCCTGGGGCGGCTCGACACGAGCGCGGCGGCATCGGCGGCGAGCGACCTTGAGGTCGATCTGGGCAAGCAGACGCGCTGGTCGCGGGCGATCATGGCGGCCGCCGAACGGCGCGAACCCGGCATGGTGGCGCTTCTCGCGGCGGCGGGGATGCAGGGCGAGTGGTCGAAAGTGCCGCCCTATCATCTCTATTATATCGTCCGGGCGTTGCGCGACGTGGGCCTTGCGCCGGAAGCGCGGATGATTGCCGCCGAAGCGCTGGTGCGTGTCTGACGGCGTCCTGATCGACCGTTTTCTCGAGATGATGGCGGCCGAGCGCGGAGCGTCACGTAACACGCTGACCGCCTATCGCCGCGATCTGGAGCAGGCGGCAGAGTGGGTAAAGGGCCCGCTGGCTGACGCCGACGCGGCGGTCCTGCGCAAATTGATGGCTGATTATCAGTCGCTTGCAGCAAGCAGCGCGGCGCGCAAGCTGTCGGCGCTGCGCCAGTTTTTTGCCTTTCTGCAAGGCGAAGGCGAACGGGCGGACAATCCGGCGCTCGACATTGCGCGGCCCGCGACGCGCCGACCTCTGCCGCGGATACTGACCCACGCGCATGTCGCGCGGCTGTTCGAGCAGGCCGGCGAGGAGGCGTCAGGCGAAACGCCGCCCGCAGCCGCCGTCCGGATGCTGCTGCTGCTCGAACTCCTCTATGGTTCGGGCCTCCGCGCCAGCGAACTGGTGTCGCTGCCGCGCCGCGCCATCGCCGGCGAGCGCGAATATCTGATCGTGCGCGGCAAGGGCGACAAGGAACGGCTGGTTCCTCTGTCCGAACGTGCGCGCGAGGCGCTCGACCGCTGGGTGCCGTTGCTGGCTGACGGTTCGACTTGGCTGTTTCCGTCGGGCAAGGCGCATATCTCGCGCGTGCGGCTGTTCCAGATGCTGCGCGAACTGGCGGCGCGCGCAGGGATCGATCCCGCTGCGATCAGCCCGCATGTCCTGCGTCACGCTTTCGCCACGCATCTGCTCGAGGGCGGCGCCGATCTGCGCGCATTGCAATTGATGCTCGGCCACGCCGATATTGCGACGACCGAAATCTACACGCATGTCGATAGCCGCCGCCTCGTCGAACTGGTCAACAAACGGCATCCGCTGGCACGGATGGATGGCACCCACCCCGAAGTTGACGTTGCGACGCCTTCGTCCTAGCGCTCCCCTATGACAGCCTTTCTGGATTTCGAAAAACAGGTCGCCGCGCTCGATCGGCAGATTGCCGAGCTTCGCGAGATGGGGGACGACCCCACGCTCAACATCGACAATGATATTGCGCAGCTTGAGGGCAAGTCCTCGAAATTGTTGCGGGAAATCTATTCGAAGCTGACGCCCTGGCAAAAGACGCAGGTTGCGCGCCATCCCGATCGTCCGCATTTCAAACATTATGTCGCCGGCCTGTTCGACGATTGGATGCCGCTGGCCGGTGATCGGAATTTCGGGGACGATCAGGCGATCCTGGGCGGGTTGGCGCAGTTCCGCGGCCGGCGTGTCATGGTGATCGGTCATGAAAAGGGCGACGATATTCCGTCGCGAATGAAGCATAATTTCGGGATGGCGAAGCCCGAAGGCTATCGCAAGGCGATCCGCCTGATGCAGCTTGCCGACCGCTTCGGGCTGCCCGTCGTGACGCTGGTCGACACTTCGGGTGCCTTTCCGGGCATCCAGGCGGAAGAGCGCGGTCAGGCCGAAGCGATTGCGCGGTCGACTGAACAATGCCTTGCGTTGGGCGTGCCGATGGTCGCCGCGGTGGTCGGGGAAGGTGGCTCGGGCGGCGCGATTGCGCTGGCAGCCGCGAACCGTGTCTTGATGTTCGAACATGCCGTCTATTCGGTGATTTCGCCTGAGGGCTGCGCGTCGATTCTGTGGCGCACGTCGGACAAGGCGGCCGATGCCGCCGCCGCGATGAAGATGTCGGCGCAGGACCTGCTGGGTCTGAAAGTCATCGATCGTATCGTGACCGAGCCCGTCGGCGGTGCGCATCGTGCGCCCGACGTCGCGATCGCGGCGCTGGGCGATGCCATCGCGCAGGAGCTCGACGCGCTGTCAGGCCTCCCGCGTGAGACATTGCTCGCCGCGCGCGAGGAAAAATTCCTTGCGATGGGGCGCGCTTAGGCGCGCTCCGGCGGAACCCGTTCGCGGGTCATCGCGTTCCCATTTCGAAATCGGCGACCGCGGTTCATCGCGCGGCTTGCCTTGTCGCGCGATGGGGATATCCCTGACCGAAGAAGTTCAGTGGGAGGCTTTTCGATGAACTGGAAGACCGGAAAAAAACTGGCGGCGGTGCTGGCGGTGGGCGGCCTTGCCTTTACCGGCGTCGCCGATGCGCAGTTGAAGGCGATCAGGACCCAGACCAATATTTCGCCCGCCGAACGCAAGCAGGGCGACGAGGCGCATCCGCAGCTACTTCAGGAATTCGGCGGCGCATACAGCGGACCGCAGGCCGCCTATGTGAACCGCATCGGCCAGAATATCGCGGTCCAGTCGGGGCTTTCGCGGTCGCCCAGCGATTTTACCGTCACGCTCCTCAATTCGCCGGTCAATAACGCCTTCGCGATCCCAGGGGGCTATGTCTACGTCACGCGCCAACTGATGGCGCTGATGAACGATGAGGCCGAGCTTGCCGGCGTGCTCGGGCACGAAGTCGGCCATGTCGCCGCGCAGCATAGCAAGAAGCGCCAGTCGGCCGCGACGCGCAATCAGATCCTCGGCGTGCTTGGGGCCGTGCTCGGCGGCGCGATAGGGGACAATGGCGGACTGCTCGGGGGGCTCGGCGGGCTCCTCCAGAATAATTCGATGCGCGTCGCGCAGCTTGCGACACTGGGCTTTTCGCGTAGCCAGGAATTGCAGGCCGACCAGCTCGGGGTGCAATATCTGCGAAGCGCGGGCTATGACCCGCTCGCGCTGTCGACGATGCTGACGAGCCTTGCCAACCAGACCACGCTCGACGCGCGTCTGTCGGGGGGCGATGCGCGGTCGCTGCCCGAATGGGCGAGCACGCACCCCGACCCCGCTTCGCGCGTGCGCAATGCACAGACGCTTGCGAGCAGGGTGGGGGGCAGTGGCGGCAATCGCAACGCCGACGCCTTCCTCGCCTCGGTCGATGGCGTGCTTTATGGCGACGACCCTGCACAAGGCGTGGTCGAGGGGCGCGATTTCCTGCATCCCGATCTCAAGCTGCGTTTCACCGTCCCGAACGGTTATGGCATGCAGAATGGCGCCGATGCAGTTTCCGTCAGCGGTAATGGCGGGCAGGCGCAATTTACGACGGGGCCGTACAGCGGCGACATGAACGCTTATATCGCAGCGGCGTTCAAGGCTGTCGCGGGCAATGCGTCGATTACCCCCGGCGCGATCCAGCGCACGACGGTGAACGGCATCCCCGCATCCTATTCGACTGCGCGGGTGAATACCCAATCGGGACAGGTCGACCTCACCATTTTCGCTTATGAATTTTCGCGTAGCAGCGCGTTTCACTTCGTCGCGCTGACGCAGGCGGGTGGCGGAAGCGTCTTCAATTCGATGTTCAACAGCGTCCGGCGTTTGAGCACCGCGGAGGCGGCGGCCATCAAACCGCGGCGGATCGATGTCGTTACGGTCGGGCGCGGCGACACGATGGCCAGCCTGGCGCGGCGGATGGCCTATAGCGATTATCAGGCGGAGCGTTTCCAGGTGCTCAACCGCCTGACCGCATCGAGCCGCCTGACCCCGGGGCAGAGGGTGAAGATCGTGGTATATGCCAGCCGGTAACGCCGTCTGCGACGGACAAGAAAAAGGGCGGTGGATTGCTCCACCGCCCTTTCTTTTTGTTGCGCCCGAAAACCGGGTGCGACGTCGATTACTGGTTCTGGAGGCCAGTATCGACCTTTTCGAAGGTGTTGGTAACGCTGTTGCCAACTGCGCCCATCGCGGCGATGCCGGCAACGGCGATCAGAGCGGCGATCAGGCCATATTCAATGGCGGTGGCGGCTTTGGTGTCGCGGACGAACTTCTTGATGAACTTCATGACTGGTCTCCTGATTTCACTTACCCTGTTGACGGTCTGGTCTGGGTCAACATCAGCGGGTTTAGGGCGAATAGGTTTTGAAAATCTTAATGGCTGAAGGAGACACGCCGAACCGCGGTCCCGAAATGAGAATGCCGTTATATGCTACATATTCTCTGTGGCGGCGGTCGAGACCTTGCCCCACATGGCGCTCGTCGAGTTCGCGACATCGGTTATCGCAACAATAGCCGCCAAAAAGACAAGGGCCAGTATCAGCCCATATTCGACGGCTGTGGCGGCCCTGGTCGACCGCATCAGCCTGTAAAAGTTTCGCATTGTTCCACCCCTGACTGAAATTATAGTTCCCGAGGGTGCCAATATTTACACAGGAAGGTTAATAATTTGTCCGTGTCCGAAGCCGGAAATCCGCAGAAAACCTCGCTTGTGGTTGTCGCTGTGGCGCTTGTCGACCGCGATGGGCGATTGCTTGTCCAGCAGCGTCCCGAAGGCCTGTCGATGGCGGGGCTGTGGGAGTTTCCGGGCGGCAAGCTGGAGCCGGGTGAAACGCCCGAGCAGGCTTTGATCCGCGAACTCGAAGAGGAGCTCGCGATCGATGTCGACCATGCCTGCCTCGCACCAGCCTGTTTCGCGAGCGATATGATCGGCGACCGGCATCTTCTTCTGCTGCTCTACGTCTGTCGCAAATGGCGCGGGACGCCTGTTGCCCAGCACGCCAGCGCGCTCCGCTGGGTGCGCCCCGTCGAACTGCACGGCCTCGATATGCCGCCCGCCGACAAGCCGTTGATCGGCTTGCTGGAGGCGCTGGTTTAATCCTTCGGTTTCAGCGCTGCCGCCAGCGAGGCAGTGCCGCTGCCGCGCCGCGCAGGTTGCGGCTGATCGGGATGCGGCGCCCAGCCGCTGAAATGCACGAGGCGGAATGTTTCGCCGATCCGACCGTCGGGATCGGCGTGGGCGGCGAAAGCGGCCGCAATCCGAGCGACTTCTTCGCGGGTCAATGGCGAAGGCGTGGGCAGGAGTCGGCTCGACAGGCCCGCGGCACGCAGATCGCGGACGAGCGTGAACCAGTCGCCATAGCGCACTGTCAACGCCTCGACGTCGACGACGGGTAGCGTGAAGCCGACGCGCTGGAGCAGATTGCCCATCGCGGAAAGATCAATCTGTGGATGCAGGCGCGCGATCGAACGTACCCCGTCGGTCATTACCGCGCGGCGGAGACGCGGCAGGCTGCCGTCGCCGACAAATGCGCCGAGGAGCAAGCCATCGGGTGCGAGCAGCGCGCGGAGGCGGAGCAGGGCGCCCGGCACGTCGTTGACGCTGTCGAGCCCGCCCGGCCAAAGGATCAGGTCGAAACTGCCGAAGGGCAGGTCGATGGCGTCGGCCTCGACCGTGATCGCGCCGGTTTGCGCCGCAAGATACGGCCCCGCCTCGACAAGGGTAAGGTCGGTGCCGGTGTTGCGCAGATGGTCGGCCAGTGCCGGGTCATGCGCGCCGATCAGCAGGGTGCGGGAAAATTCGCGCGTGACCATCGTCAGCCGGTCGAGAAGCGTTTCGGCGATGATCGGCGCAAGAAAATTGGCCGATGCGGGCAGGCGCGCCATGCGGTCGCGCTGGGCACGATGACGGGATGGGGAGAAAAGCGGGCGGGGAGGTTGCGACATGCGCCGCTTGTGCCGTTCCCGGCGATGCTGCACAAGCCGGGGATGGCGACGACGAAGGGGGATGTCGAAAAAGACGGCGCGCCGTCGGGGGCTTGGCGCAGCGGTTTGCACGTCGCGGCGCGTATGATCATCGATTATGCGTTACCACCGCGTTGCCCCGGCTGCGGAGTTGTCGTCGGCGAAGACCGGCAATTTTGTCTGACGTGCTGGTCCTCGCTCGATTTTCTCGATGGACCGTCCTGCTCGCGCTGCTCGATCCCACTGCCGACAAGCTTGTCCGGCGGATTTGTCGAATGCGGCGCGTGTCTCGCAAACGCTCCGCCGTTCGAGGGCGCTCCCGCTGCCGTCGCTTACGGTCCCGTCGCGCGCACGGTGGCGCTTCGCCTCAAATATGCGCGGCGTACCGGCCATGCGCGGTTGATGGCGCGGCTGATGGCGCGGCAACTTAATATGCTCGGCGATATGGAGGCGATGTTGCTCGTTCCGGTGCCGCTGCATCGCTGGCGACTCTGGTCGCGTGGGTTCAACCAGGCCGCGTTGGTCGTCGACGAACTGTCGCGGCTGACCGGCGTACCCCACGACCACCACCTGCTTTTGCGGGCCAAGCCGACCGCATCGCTGCGCGGCAAGGGACGGCGTGAGCGTGAGCGGATCGTTGCAGGCGCATTTGCGCTGGCAGCGGATGCCAAGGTGCGGGCCGCGGGGCGGCATCTGGTGCTGGTCGACGACGTCCATGCCAGCGGCGCGACGCTCCGTGCGGCGGCGCGCTTGCTCGGACGCCTCGGCACGGCGCGCGTATCGGCGCTTACCTGGGCCCGGGTGGTCCCCGAGGCCCTGATGACAGGCAACATATTTGACTTTGCTTCGTTGGATTCCGATATGACGGACCTAGTGATGACAGGATAGCCGCATGGCCAAGATCGAAGTGTTTACGAAATTTTTCTGCCCTTATTGCTCGCGCGCCAAGGCGCTGCTCGATCGCAAGGGCGTCGAATATCAGGAAATCGACCTGACGACGGACCGCGCCGGATTCGACGCCATGGTCGAGCGCGCGGGCGGCGCGCGCACCGTCCCGCAGATATTCATCGACGGGAAGCATATCGGCGGCAGCGACGACATGGCGGCGCTCGATGCGCGCGGCGGCCTCGATCCGTTGCTGGGACTGGCCTGACTTGATCGTTTTCGACCTTTGTTGTGCCGCCGGAGATCACCGTTTCGAAGCCTGGTTCGCGAGTAGCGAGAGTTTTGCTGATCAGCAGGTGCGCGGGCTCATCAACTGCCCCGTGTGCGGCGACGACGATGTCAAAAAGGCGGTGATGGCACCCCGGGTCGGCGCCAAATCCAACCAGCAACTTGTGGCTCACGCCCCTCGGGAAGCGGCTGGGCCGGGGGAGCCGTCGCCCGAACTGGTGCGTAAATTGCTCGCGGATATTGCGGCGAAACAGGCCGAGATGCTGCCGCAGTCGCGCTGGGTGGGCCGCGATTTCGCCGACGCCGCGCGCGCAATGCACGAAGGCCGAGCGACCGAGGACCTGATCCACGGCCAGGCGTCGCCCGAAGAGGCGCAATCGCTCCGCGACGATGGGATCGCAGCGATGCCCCTGCTCGTACCAATTGTTCCGCCCGAAGCAGCCAATTGATCCATCGCGATTGACGCTTCGCTCGCAGCGCCGCTACACGAACGACGGCGCACCCGTAGCTCAGCAGGATAGAGCATCAGATTCCTAATCTGGGGGCCGTGGGTTCGAATCCCGCCGGGTGCACCATTTTTCAATGACTTAGGTCACATCCTTTCGATTGCCAAACCTTTCAGCAATCACCTAGCAATCACCGCGCTGAGAAATTTGGATCGCTCTCTGGCAGGGGTGGGGAGCGATTTACCGCAGCAGCGGACATGACGGCCCGAGGTTTTGCGATGTGAGGTATTGTAGGAATCGCTGGTTCGGGAGCACGGTACGTCCACTGCGACGAACTGGGTCCGATACATCCACTCACGGTTTCAGTTATCGTTGAAATTGCTTGGACGACGAGTAAAATAATACTGCGTTCGGATTGCTGAGCGCGTGACCGGGTTCTGGCACGAATGTCCAGGCAGTCAGCTAAAGGTGTCAGTGTGCACGCCCGACGTGCGCTTTCTATAGCTCGGTCACTCTTTTTTGCATGTCTTCAGATGGCATCCGATAATAATTGAATTATTAAATGGATCGGCTTTCCTTCTCTTCATAATTTGGGACTGCGGTTCATTTCGGCCGCGATGTTGAAAAGGAAAGTGACATGAAAACGCATGACGACGTAATCGACCTCGGCGCAGCACAGGACGAAACCAATGGCGCGCTGCCGGTCGGTATTCCGGACGTTCAGCCCGGCGACCGTTTCATCGTCGGCGGCATCAGCACCGACGATTGACTTGGCGTGTGGCGTGCAGTCCGCGCACTGCACGCCACTGCTTTGTCCGAGCCGCGCTTATGAAGGCGACCGTCTCTCCCCCGACGCACTGGTGTCAGGTTGGCGATACATTCATTTTTCTGGATTTGACCCGCGATCGATATTTCGCGCTGGAGCCAAGTGCGGGAGAGCGCTTTTCCCGGATTGTCTATGGCGAGCCGGGCGAAGGCGACCGCGAATGGTTGGCTGCCAGATGCCTGCACAATCTTGCGGCGCCAATTGAACAATCCTGCCAACGATTTATCTCACCGACGCGCAGTTTGCTGGAAGATCCAGACCTTGGAAAAGCTTCGGTGGAGCAAACTGCGCGCGCCATATTGTCTCTCGCAATAGCACGGCGAAGCGTTCGTCGGACTGCCTTAGCGAAAATCCTGTCGGATTTTCCGCGCTGTAAACCGCAGCCGCTGATCATTCAAAAGGCGCAAGCACGCGAAGTCGCTGCCGCATTTCAGCGAGCGCGACATTATATTTCCGGGCTTGATGAATGCCTCGGCCGCGGCATTGCCATGCGCCGTGTGCTGGCCGGGAAGGGGTGCGAGGCTCGGCTGATAATCGGCGTGACCTTGCCCTTCGCTGCGCATTGCTGGGTCCAGCTCGACGAGACCGTTTTGACTGATCCGCTTGATCTTGTGGCCCCCTACAAGCCTATCCTCATCGTCTGATGCCTGGCTATTTCCGCCTCGAAATCTCCCCATCGGACAGACGAGCGCATCTAGGCGAGGCCGAGGCAGGGATACCGGCCTTCGCGCTTCCCGGCGCCAGGCTATGGTGCGACGAGACACCTCTAGACCTGCACGGGCACGGTTATTTGGTCGGCCATCTGTTCGAGCGGGCTGGAACGGGCCGCCGCATTCTGGATCTCGATGAGGCGGCGACGGCGAAAATCATTGCGTCGGGCGGCAGATCGCTCGTTTCTGATTATTGGGGCGGCTATGTCGCAGTTCTGAAGAGACCCGATGGCGCCATAACGACTTTTCGGGACCCCTCGGGATTGCTGCCTTGCTATTATCGCGAGGAGGGCGCCGACATCAAATTGTCGAGCGACGCCGCGGAACTCGGCCGGCGGGGCGGTGTCGATTATGAAGCGATCGCCCGGTTTCTGGCTAGCGCAGGCGCACCGAGCAGGGAGACCTGCCTTGAGGGCGTAAAGGTGCTGCTCCCGGGGGAATGCCTGACAGCATTACGTGGTTTGCGTCGCTTCGAAAGTTGGTGGTCGCCATGGGAATGGACGAATGTCACTGAAAGCGGATTCCAAGCTGCAGCCCACAAACTCCGAGGGGTCGCAACCCGCTGCATCGAGAGTTGGGCGTCCAGTTTCAATTCCACTCTGATCGGCGTGTCGGGGGGCCTCGATTCCTCGATCGTCGCATGCGCCGCCGCTCGCCGCGCGGCGACCCTTCATTGCCTGACGATGGTCGAAGAAGATGCCATCGGCGATGAGCGCCGCTATGCTTCCGTCCTCACCAAGGCCATTGGCGTGCCCTTGCTCGAAGCCCGCTATGACCTGGGCGAAGTCGAAATCGGTCGCGCAGTGGCGCCGCATCATCCCTGGCCGCATGCACCATATTACATGCAGGCAATCGCTGCCGTACATGAAGAGCTGTGCCGCGAGCACCAAATTGATGCGATTTTTTCAGGCAATGGCGGTGATAATATCTTCTGCGCGATCCGCAGCGCGTCACCGTTTGTCGATCGTTTCCTGACGCAGGGTCCGGCGCGCGGGCTTGTCGACACGTTGCGAGATCTGAGCGAACTTACCGGAGCTAGCGGAGCCGTGATCTTGCGGCTCGCCTGGGATCGATATCGTGACCTTCGCCGCCCGGTGGCATTGCATCGCGACTATTCTGGCCTTTCATCCGCTGCGATCGCCGCGCTCGCTCGTTCTGTAGCCCCACATCCATGGATGGAAGCGCCTGAAGGCGCGCTACCTGGCAAGGCGGCGCATGTCAGGCTGCTCGCGCGAGCCCAGCGCAGCGTCGAACTCTATCCACGGCGTACCCATGCGCCGCATGTCGCGCCGCTTCTGTCTCAGCCCATTGTCGAAACATGTCTTTCGATCCCGACCTGGCAGTGGATCGAAGGCGGTCGGGATCGGTCCATCGCGCGGGCAGCTTTCCAATCCATCGTACCTGAGCAATTGCTGCGCCGCACGTCCAAAGGCGGGCCAGGCGGCTTCATGCAGCGCATATTTCAGGCGAACGCTGACGCGGCCGGCGATCTACTTCGAAATGGTCTGCTCGCGCGAGCAGGCTTGCTCGACCTCACGATCTTGGAAGGGGCATCGCAGCCGACCGTGGACGGGTTCGAAAAGGCGCAGCGGATTCTGACGATTTGCGCCGCCGAAAGCTGGGTTCGTTCGTGGATCGACGCAGAGCCGTCACGACGCTAGCGCCGTTCGGTTCATTGGGTTCGCGCGCACTTTGGGCTCCATTGCGCTGCCATCTTCTCCCAGCGATCAAATACGCCTCTGTCCTCCAATTCGGGATCGCGCCGACCACGAAGCCAGAAGTCGAACCAAGCCAGATTCTCGCGCATCGCGCGTTGCCGGTTGACCGGAATATGAAACAGATGCGTCTCGTCGGTGGCAGCGGTTTCCCCGGGATAGAGACTGATCTGCGCAGGCACCTTGGCGTCGCGGAGCGCGGTGTAGAAATCGATCGCCCCCGCAAAAGGCGAAGCCATTTGCTGGAGAACTGGAGCGCACACCTTATCCGCGCGAAGTGATGGCGACAGCTGGCGATACGCTTCGAGATCGCTGCCGGAGGGTGGGCCGCCGAAGACGGCGTGGTATCCCTCTTTCGGGTCTGAATAGGAAGCGGGTTCAAGATAATTCCCGTCCCCGCTGGAAGCCGCGTCGAATATCTCTGATTGGGTCACGGCGACATTCACCATTTGGGAGCCGCGGCTGTATCCCGCTATGCCAACGCGGTCGGGGTCTACAACGCCTTCACTTACCAGTTCGGCGATCACATCTTCGAAGCTGTAGACGCCGTTGAGCCAGATCAGTTCGCGGAGCTTGGCTGGGCCGAGAGCGCCTGGGCCGCTCGACCATTCCATATAGGCATTCCACAATTCCGCCTGCTGCCGCGCCGAAGGATCATTCTGAAGAATGACAATATATCCGCGCTCGGCGAACAGCTGGGCGGGATAGTTCCACTGCAGGTCGCTGCTGGCGAAGCGCTCATCGGCGTCGCTGGCGTGCGTGATGACGATGGCCGGATAACGCGATTTCGCACGGTAATCGCGAGGCCAGATGATGAATCCCGTCGACCGATAGCCTAGCCGGTTCGTCCATTCATGCGATGTCACCTGCAGCGGCGCGATCGCCTCATGGCGGGGCGAGAGCGGTGCGAGCGCCCGCACTTGCCCTGTTTCCGGAACAACATGCGCGAGCCGTGGGGCTTGATCGAGGGCTTCCTCCACACAAATGCCCCACGAAAGGTCTTTGCGGAAATCGCAAGCTGTCAGGCTGCCACGTCCGATTATCGGCCTTGCGTTTCGGCCCGTGAGCAGAGCCAGTCCGTATCGCGGATGCGCAATCGTTCGCACGCCAAGCAGCGCCGTCTGTCCGTTCGCCGAGAGCCAATTTCCCGCCGAACGCGGGTCGCCAATATAGAAGGGTTGCGGGCCGTAATGGATTTTGCGGCCATCGAGGCGCGTCTCGGTCAGGGCAAGCTTGCGGCCAAAACCCTCGCTTCTGAGTGTGCCTTCGTTCGGACCGCGGACCGCGCCGATCGACGGGAAGTTCGAGCCGTGCTCGATGAGGCGGCTCGCCTTCTTCGCAAAGCTCCAAGCAAAAGTCTCGATGTCGCCGGTCTCTTTCGCACCCCTTTGCTCCACTTGGTAGCGGGGCCCTTCACTCGTCCATTCAATGTTCCCGCCATAATAGAAGGCGAGCCGGTCGTCGGATGGCCGCGATGCCACCAGCCACTCTTCGCCTCTGGTCGACCGAATTCGTAATTCGACTGTAGCCCTGACGGGCGCGCGCCGCCGATTGCGCTGAGCGACGACCGCCGCGTCGATGGCCACCTCGACCGGCTCGGGGCTCGGCTTGAGCGTCGCATACCACAGCCATCGTCCATCGGGTGACCAGTCGTGATACAATATGCCGATCCGGCGCGGCGCACCACTCCGTACCGCGAAGAGTCCGCCTTCGGTCTGGCCGACGGTAACGAGCGCATCGCGTTCGACCAGGACCTTGATCGTCCCTCGTGCATCCAGCTCATGGAGTTGAAGACCGTCTCCGCGATCGATCAGCAGGCTCCAACCCCTGCCTCCCGGCAGCGGCTTGAGCTGTTCCGCGCTTGAAGCCCGGAGAATCTCGCGGGAGGCAAGCGAGCGCAGGTTGATAAGGTGAAGGATCGAGACGGTTTCGTTCTTCTCGATGTCCGCTCGCCGTTCGATATAGGCGAGCGAGTGGCCATCGGGCGCCAGACTCAGATCGAAATCCGCGGGAACAGTGGCGATGTCCTCCACCGTCCAGCGCCGGCCTTCATTCGAGCCTGCGGTCTGTGCGCTACCGATAGCGAGCGACAGGACGAGCGGCAGCAAATGAGCCTTACCAGTCATGGCGCACCGTCACGCTCAGGAAGCGGCCGACCGCCGACCCGTTGGTCGTGTCGAAGGGTGTGTCGAACGGCGAGGTGGTGAAGATCGGTTCGGGCTTGTTGTTGAAGATATTCTGCGCGCTCAGCGCGATTTCCGTCCCGGCGCCGAGCCGAAGCCGACCGGTCAGGTCGAGCGTCGTCGATCCACTAATCTTGACCTGCACAGGCCTTCGATCGTCTGTGACGCCGCCGCTGTGGTTCAGAAATGCGGTAAGCGAGAAGGACTCGCCGCTGAACGTGATTCCCCCGCGCGCCCGAAAATGCGGAGGGTGGAAGATCGTCCCGGCAAGCTCAGTCGTCGGCACCCCGGGCAACAACCGCTGGCTGCTGTCGAGCCAGGTGCCAGCCGCGTTTAGGCTCAGCTGCTGCTCGCTACTGAGGTCGAAATCATATCGCACCGCGACGTCGACGCCCCGATACTTCTGCCGCGCTACATTGCGGTCACGAGCATCGAGAAATGCGACGACCCGTACTGGATCGTAAGGAGATCCCGTGATGTTCTGGAGCCCCCCGTCCGCGCCGGCGATAATATCGTCGAGCAGTTCCGGCGTGGGGTTGAATGTAATCAGATCAGCATAGACCGGATTGTCCAGCACGCCCGCTCCGGACGCGAGCGGCGGCGCGACACGGTCTTTATAATCGATCCGGAAATAGCTCGCTGAAAGCTCCAGCCCCCGGGCGGGCTTCACTGTGGCGCTGAAGGTCCAGTTTTCGGAACGTTCAGGCTCGAGCCGGTCGTTCGGTCCGAGCGCATAGGCGACTGTCGAGCCTGCCGGATATCCCTGGCCGAAGCCTCCGACCGGCACGAGCAGCGCAACATAGCCCGAATATTGCTGATAAAGAGTCGGGAGCTTGAACGACTTCCCCCACGACAGCCCGAGCCTCACCTCTTCGACCGGGTCGTAAACGAAGCTGAGCTTCGGCGTGACGATGTCGCCGGAGTCTGAATAATCTTCGTAGCGCAGCGCGCCCGTGATCGAGGCCCGGTGCGCGATGCCAAGATTCTGGTCGGGACTGGCGAGCGGAAGCAGGAGCTCCCCATAGGCGAAATGATTGTGGCGCGAGCGCGCGACGCTTTGGGTGCTGATTTCGGATTTGAAACGGTTGGTGCGATAGCCACCGCCGACTGCCAGCCGTGCGGCGCCCGCGGGGAGATCGAGCAGCGAACCCTCCAATCCCGCTTCCACCGCAATATTTCGATTGAAGAAATGGCGCGCGATTGCGGTGCTCGGCGCACCGCCGCTGAAATTCTGGCTAAGTCCATCGGTTGTGTCGGTGCCGAAGAACGCGCCTGCTTTCAGCTTCCAGCTGGACGAGAGTTCTGCCGACAATGTGGGTGCTAAACCGAATGTCTCGAATTCGGTGCGCGCCTCGAGCCCGGACGCCCTGAGCGGTTGTCCCACCGTATATCCGGTGGCGGTTTTCATGATCCCGCTCTTGTAAATGAGGTCTGCGGCGAGGGTTACGCCGCCGCCCATCGACTGGTGTCCGCTGAGCAAAACCGCGTGCCGGCGAAGGGCAGGAAAGAGTGTGGAATCGGGGTTGTTCGCAGACGCGTAGCTGCGATCTTTCGCGCGGATTGCGGAGCCGCGCGAATAATCATAGGCGGCGATGATACCGCCGCTCGACCAGGTTGTTCCGCCGAGAAGATTATATTGCTGCTGAAAATTGCCGCCGTCGGTCGACAGGCCGAGCCGCGCGCTGGTCGACACGCCCTCATAGTCGCGCTTGAGGAGAATATTGACGACCCCGGCCACCGCGTCCGCGCCATAGATGGCGGAGGCTCCGTCGGCGACGACCTCGACGCGGTCCACTGCGGCGATGGGAATGGCGCTGACGTCGATGACGGAATTGACGCTGCTGTAGGCGAAGCGATTGCCGTTGATCAGTGTCAGCGTCGCATTCGGGCCGATACCGCGCAGGTTGAAAGTCGATGCGCCATTGGCGTTGACGTTTTCATTCGCCGCGCCCTGCGAGTTGCCGATCCCGGGGTTCTGGCCCCCGCCAAAATTCTGCGGTAGGCTGCGAGCTACTTCGCCGAGATCGGCATGGCCGGCATTGCGAATGTCTTCCGAGGTGACGCGGATAACCGGTGTTGCCGTCGGCGCACCCGTGATCCTCGATCCGGTCACGATGATCGGCTCGGCTCCATTATCACCCGCATTTGCAATCGGCGTGCCTTTCGATATGACGACCGACCCGGCTTCGAACCTTGCCACGAGCCCGCTGTTGGCCAGAAGCGCTTCGATCGCTTCGCGCGGTGTCAGCTCGCCTTTCAGCGGCGGCGCGGTCTTGCCTTCAAGATCGCGCGAAGAGGCATAGAGCTCCATGTCGGCAACCGCGGCAGCGCTGCGCAGCGCGTCGCCGAGATCCTGCGCCGGCATTTCGTAGGTCTGGCGCTGGTGCTGCGTGGCCAACGCCGCCGTTGGCGAAAGACAGGCAGCGCTGCCGACCAGCAGCAGCGCCAGCGAACGGAACTTTTTCATTAAAATTACTCCCCCTTATTCTCGGCCTTGCTTCAGGCAGGCGGCCAGTGGGGGTGCGTTGACGGGGCGATGCGGGGCCCCTTAGTCTGATAATGAAAAAATTATCGGCGGCGCAGATGAAGGGCGTCCGCCTCCGGAACCACGCTGAGGCCGAACAGGCTTGCAATACGGTCGGCGAAGCGTTCGGTCTGGCTGACGTGGAAGCGGCCCGACACCTCGAGAGCCGCCGTCGCAGGGTCGTCGATCATGATCGGCAGCACGGCGTAGCGGTTGGCCTCGGCGACCAGCCGGTCGAGACGTATCGAGCGATATTCGGCCCAGCCATCGGGCCAGGTTTCGGGAATTTGGGCCTCCCCGGCAATCGCGAGGCGTTTGCCATCACCCTGAAAGGTCAGCGTCTCGCCTCGGGAGAGTGTCGTCGCCGGTTCGGCCTTGGCGCCCATGCGCAGTTCGGCCCTGCCGCGCCGCAGGGCCGCGGTAACGGTGCCCGCTTCATCGATGCTCAGGTCGATCTCGGCATCGTTCGCCATGGCCCCGCCTTGCCCCGCCTCGATATGAAGCGGGACATTCCGCCTCGCGACCGCAAGACGTACCCGTCCTTTGACCAGGCGGACGCTTCGTGCGCCGTTCGCAAGGGCGACGTCGAGCCGACTGTCGGTATCGAGCGTCGCGCTCGATCCATCGGCGAGCCGGAAGGTGCGGATCTCGCCGCGCTGGGTCACGAGTGGTTCGGCGGCGCGCGCGACCGGGCCGCTACCGGGCTGGCCGGGAAGGGAGGCGCCTCCCGCCCCGATCGCGACGATCAGAAGCGCCAGCGCTGTCGCTGCGGCGCCCCACGGGAGCCAGCCGCGAACGTGGCCTCGCCGCGCATCGGCATGGCTGGTGCCGTGGCGCTGCGATGTCTTGAGCATCGCGAGGGCCGACATCCGGCGTTCGGCGCGTTGGTAGGCATCGTGGTGATCGGGCGAGGCCGACAGCCAGGCGTCAAATTCTGCGCGCAGCTTCATGGCATCTTCGCCGCGCATCTTGATCAGCCAGGCGCTGGCGACCTCGTCGACGGGATAGTTGCCGTCGCTTGCTCTGCTCATTGGCCGCGGTCCACCACCTTCGAGATCTGACCGAGCGCCTTCATCATATGATATTCCACTGTCGCGATGCTGATGCCAAGCTGCTCATGTATCTCGCGATATGTGAGTTCGTCCACCCGGTGCATCAGGAAGACGCGCCGCGTCTTGGGCGGCATGGCGTCAACGGCCGTCTCGTAGAGTCTTAGCAGGTCCGCGGCTTCGAGATTCCATTCCTGCGCGGCCGGGGTGACGGCGTCGCTCTCTTCGCGGAGCGGAAAGAAGACGGTTGGCGTGGTCTTGTGGCGCCGCGCGCGGTCGATGAGCAGATTCTGGGCGATGCGGCGAAGAAAGCCGCCCGGGTTGACGAGCCGATGGCGTTGCTCGCTTCCTGCCGCGCGAGCAAAAACCTCCTGCACAAGATCGGGCGCTTCCTCTGGCCCCGCCTTGCGGCGCAGGAAATGAAAGAGCGAAGTGCGATGCATCCGATAGACGGAGTCCAGGTCGTGCCCGGTGTCTGCCCGCTGATCGACTGCCGGCGGCCGATCGTCGGGATGCACGTGGCAGGCCGAGGACACCGAAAAAGGAGGGCGCGGCGGCGCGCGGTCGCCGCAGGTACAGGAAGGCACGACACATAATCCCGGAGGCACGAGCGGAACCGTCCAGCCGCAGCCGGATATTTCGCTCCCAGTGCTGTGCCGCCGTTCGGTCGCTTGTGCGAGCCATGGTCCGGTTGGGCCGCCGGTCCGGATGGGGACTGGCGCAAATGATGCCTGGCGAATTAGTCCGCGCAGGAGCTGCCAGCGATGCTCCTGCGCGGGGGAATCATGTCAATTATCGCTCGGCGTGACAAGGAAAACGTCACTCCATTTCCTGTCGGTGCTCAGGGTTGGCCGCCGGGATGCCCCGCAAGCGTCCGGGCGTAGCTCGCCGCTTCATGCGCCCGCCGTTCATGATAGCCGAGCAGGAGGTTGCGTATCTGGGCCTGCGGTTCGGCATCGGCAACGGCGGCTTCGATCCTGCGATACTCGGCCTCGACGTCGGCGAGGATCATGGCATCGAAATGTCGCGACAGCTGCAGCCGATCGCCGATCGCGGCGATGCTCGCGACGATTTCGCTGTTCGACGAGCGCTCGGCGATCGCGAGAAACAGGTCGGCGACGCGATCGGGATAGGGCTGGTCGGCGGGAACCGATGCCGCCGACCCCTTTGGCGCCGTCGCAAGGGCAGCGAGCAACAGGATCAGGTGCAGCTCAAGCAGGTCGCGAAACTCGGTCTCGGTGAGGCGATGGACATGGAAACCCTCGCCCGGCGTGAAGTCGACCATGCGCTCGCCATTGAGCCGGTAGAGGCTGTCGCGCACCGGGGTGACGCTCACCCCGAGATCGTCGGCGAGACGCGCGGCCTCGATCCTGGTGCCGCTCGCCCATTCGCCGGTCATCAGCCGGCGCTTGATCGCTTCATAGGTCGGCTCGAAGACATGCGCGGGGCTCATCGGCCGCTCCTTTCGGCAGCGGCGAACTGGGCGACCGCATCTTCCTGATCGGGAAGATGCGCGTCGATCGCGCCGATCTGCGCGGGCAATTGGTCTTGCAGCAGGACCGACGGGCACTGCCCCTCATAATTGCCGAGATTGGGACGATGCTGCGCATAGCCTGCGAGCGCGGCGAGCTCGGGCGAGAATGTCCTGGCGACCTCGGGCGGGTAGGCGAGCCAGAGATTTTCATAAGGCTTCAGCCAACCAAGGCTGTAGCTGATCAGCACGCCTCGCCGGACCTCTTTCGTGATATTCGATCCCGCGCCATGCGCGGTGGACCCGAGGAAGCAGATCGCCGAGCCGGGCTCGCATTCGGCGATCTTGGGAAGCCCGAGATCGGTCTTCGCCATTCCCGCTTCGCCGTGACTCTTCGGGAAAATGCGCGTCGCGCCATTGTCTTTGGTAAACGGCGTGAGCGGCCAGAGGATATTGACCAGATATTCCTGCCTTCCAGTTGCGCCGCGCCACATGTCCTGGTCGCGGTGCGGAAACTGGCGCACCTCGCCCGGATGGATCTCGATCGCCTGCGCGAGATTGAGCTGGATGCGGTCGCATCCCGGCCCCAAGATCCTCTCGACCGCCGCTAGAATGAGCGGATCGAGCACCAGCGGCGCGACATGCGGCGACCGCTTGAGCAGGCTGCCGAACCGCTTCGTGCGGCGGCCATAGAAATTGCCTTCGCAAAAAGGCGTTGCCGCGAACACCGGATCGAGGTCGCGGGCGAGGGCGAGCGCCCGTACGACCTGGTGGTTGCGGAGGATGCAAAAGCCTTGGGCGTTTAGCTCGGCCACGAGCATGTCGAGCAGATCGGCTTCGGTCAGATCCTTTTTCATTGCGCCGTCTCCCCGCCATCTTCGAGGTGGAGCGTGATCGGGGCGTGGATGCCGGTGCGCTGAAGGCAGGCAAGCGTATCGCCGTCGATGCGGATGTGCAGCGCAAGCAGGTCGCAGCCGGCATCGCGCCTGGCTTCGCCCAGCGCCCGGCAGTCCCATCCGAAGTGGCGGACCTTGTCGAACCAGCCCTGCTCGGCAACGCCGACATAATCGGTGATGCCATGGCGCAGCGCATAGCCCGCGAGCGCGGTCACGAGCTGATTGCGCGCGCTAAGGCGTTCGGCGGCGCTTTGCGCGGGGTCGAGACAGAAGCGGCTGATCTCCCACGCGCCTGCGCCGGACGGCGCCCTTTCGGTGCAGAGATGCGCATAATATTCGCCGAGCAGATGCGGCGCCGATGTCGGCAGCAGCCTCGCCGACGCCCGGTGCCGCAGATCATCGGGGTCGAGCAGGATCAGATAACGCGCGTCGGGCGTGTCGAACTGGTCGATCTCGAAGCGGCCGTCGAGCGCGGGAAGATCCCATTTCAGAAGGTCGATAAAGACCTGCTTGCGGGCAGCGAACATCGCGCGTAGCGCGGCGTCGCCGGGCGCGTCTTGCGCCCGCGGGTTTTGGTCGATCATGATATGTCCTTGGCTTGTGGCCCAAGGATCAGACCATCATTCCCGCCGCGCGCCTATTCCCAGAAATGGGCAAGTCGCGGGCGATTTCAGTCGGTCATCAGAGCGGGCGCCACCAGTCGTAGACATCCGAAAAGCCGATGACCCCGTCGAACAGGGCGCAAAGGATGAGCATCTGACGGCAATGAACCGAATAGCGCGCGCGGGCGATCTTGAGATGGCGGTTCACGGTTTCTTCGCTGATACCGAGAATGCCCGCCGTCTCGCCCGCCGTCTTGCCGCGAGCCGACCACAGGACGCACTCGCGCTGGCGCTCGGTGAGCGCCGCTCGGGGCTTATATGCGCCCGCCCCGACCAGCTGGCGCGCCGAAGCGAGCGCGACTGCACCGACAATTTCGGCCGCATGGAGCATCTCGACAGGGATTTTGGCGTTGGGAGCGACCGCAAAAGAGCAGGTTCCGGTCGCTTCGCCGGGGAGGTGTCGCGGAACCGTATATCCGTCGCCGATGCCGCTCTCTCGCGCGACCTTGAGCAATTGCCGGTCGCCGCGCGAGAGCGGGATATAGCGGTCGACGTCGCGCCATTGGAAACCGGTCAGCGACCTCTCGCTCGCGCGCCTGATCGGATCGGTGCCGCTGAGGTCGAACCCGACATAGACGTTCGCCCAAGCGTCGGGATAGTTATGCATGAGCATCGAAGCGGAATCGCCTACGCCGCGACGATCGAAGGCGAGCGCGAAAAGGTCGAAGCCCATGCGGTCGGCGGCATGAGAGAGGGCAGCGTAGAGCTGTTCTTCCTTGTCGGCGCCGGTAATCTGGTGTGCGAGTTCCTCCGTCAGATCAAAATGCTTCACGTCATTCAATCGGCCGCCGGCACGTTCCCGACCCGCCCGCCCGCGGTCCGCTCCATGGCTCATCGCCGCCCGGTTCCTTTCCGGGCGTGATGAAGATGGACTTGGCTTACGACGGGTCCGCGCCTGGCGGCGGGCCGCTGTTGCCGCGACCTCGGCACGCCATGCCGTCGCGGTCTCGGTGTAACGAGAAGAAATCGTGCGATAAAGTGGCCTGACCGATCAATTGGGCCCAGATTGACCGCTAATATTTCCATCGCTTCGCGCGCGAGGAGAGGCATCGGTCATCGGCGGGCCCGCAACCGGTCGCAGCTCGGCCCGACGAGATCCCAGGCCGCATCGACCACGGTAGCAAATGGTACGCCCGCAAGCGCGATGCTGGCCGCATAGGCGTCCCATTGCCGCTGCTTATCGCCTTCGCCGGTCATCGCCGCCAACAGGCCGGGGGGTGGGCCGGCGGGAATCGGGGTGCTGCGCCGTTCGAAGGTCGCCCCGATTGCGGCGTCGAGCGCCTGGGGATCTATCTTGCAGACCTGGGGAATCGCCCAGAGATCGTAGAAATCCTTCATGCGGCCATTGGCGATCCCGAGCGCGACCATCGCCTGGAATTTTTCCGCGATGACACTTGTCGGCGGATAGGCACGGATCTCGGGGTCGGGAAAGTCGAGCATCGTCGAAAAGGGGATGGTCGTCGCCGGATCCGCAAGTGCGTCGCCGAAGCCGAGATCGATCGTGACCGGAATGCGCGTTCGTTCGAGATAAGCGGTCGTGGAAAGGCGCATACCGCCATATTCTGCCTCTTCGCGTATCGGCCGCGCAGTGAGTGCATCGACATCGAAGTCAAGTCCGTCATCGGCCCCGATTGCCATCACCGTGCCGAAATCCGCGATCAGCCGCGCCGCGCTTGCTTCGCCTAAGGCAAGAAAATCGGCATCGCGGGTGACGCGATTATCATCCTCGAGCCAGAGCGTGACGAGAAGCCCTCCCTTTAGGATGAACTGGTCGCGTAGCGCCGAGATCGAGAGGCGATAGAGCAGGCGTTCCAGCGCGAAACGCACCAGCAGCACGTCGAACGGCTGGTGCTCCTCGCGCGCAAGTTTCAGCAACCTCGCCTTTACCGAGGCGGCGACATTGACAGGGGTTCTAGCCACTTGTGAGCGCCTCGAGATAGGGCTGCATCCGCTTCCAGGCGCCGCCCGCCACCGCCGCTTCGGCGATGGCGCCCGGGCTCGCCTTGCGCTGGTCCAGCGCCGCGCGCAGACCTTCCACCGCAACCGAGCGATCGACGAGGCGCGGATTGCGGAACAGGTCGGCCAGCGTCTTGGGAACCGAATAGACGGGAACGTCGACGCCGGCGACCTTGTGATGCTCGATCCCCTGGCGCAGATATTTGTCGGCGAGGCGGACGATGCGGACGGGCGGATAGTCGAGGGCGGGGGTCCAGTCACTGGTTCCGATCGCAACCCAGGCCCGCCGCGGCATCTGGTCGGTGAGCCCGTGGAAAGCGAGCGCCGATACCATGGCGATAACCCCCCTGGGGATCCGCTTGGCGATTTCGGCGAGGCCCTGGTCCGTGTCGATCGGCGCGTCGTGAAGCTGATAGAGACCTCGCGCGATACGGTCGATGTCGCCATCATCGACCGCGCGGGCGATGGTCTCGGGCGCCACACCCGCGGCGCGCAGCTCGCGCGCGCGCAGCATCGGGTGCGCGTCGAAGAGCGCTCGGAGCGTATCGCGCTGGGTCATCGATATCGGCATGTGACAAAACCTTTAACTAAAATCGAATGTATCATAGGTTTTGTCACATGTCATCTGTCAATTGGGGCATTCGAACCGGGTAGGATTCGCTATTTCCTACATTCATCGATCATGCCATGCCCATCGGATGAAGCAGGAACCGAAATGGAAATCGCGCGCGCTGGCGATCGAATTCTGGTTCGCCGCCGCGCTGTTCGGCGGATCCTTTCTTGCCGGGCTTGTCGGCGGGATCCGATCGCTGTTCGGCGGCTAACCCGTCGGATCGGCGGGCAGGGGCGTGTGGCACTGGCGCGCACCGTTTTGCCCACAAGCGAGTGCATCGCGAGGAGTGCTTCGCTTGCATCGAGGAGCGGCATGGCCTCGACCCCTCCGCGGAGCGGAAATATGCCCGATCCGGGATAAATGAGCAGATGCCGCTCCGGCGTGGCAATTTGACTCTCAATCATCCTGGCAATTGTGGAGTTTGATTCCCGATTTGCAGGGTTAATTTCGTGATTTTTCTAGCGGCCAAGTCCTTGCTGGCGAACAGTCGTCCATGCGAACGTCCGTTTTTAACAAGAGGGTCGCAGCAACGAGCCGGTTCGCTGCCGCCGCGTTCGGGCTCGTGAGCATTCCGTTCATTCACCGGCGGCGGATCCTCCTCTCGCAATCGGCAGACTAGAGGAGCGTCGGGGCTTGCGTGCTCGGCGCCTTGCGGCTGAACCAGGGCACGTCGGTTCGCTCGACCTCCAGCCGGCTTGCCGGATATTGGGTGACGAGCTTCATCGCCTCCTCAGGCGGGGCTTGCAGCCAGGCGTCATGGTCCGCGGCATGAAGAATGACCGGCATGCGGTCGTGAATGTGAAAAAGCTCCGCGGTCGCATCGACCATCACCATCGTATAGCAATCGCCCCACTCGTCGGTCGGACGCCATAGCCCGGCGCAGGCGGCGAGCGGCTGGTTGATGACGCTGAGCCAAGTTCGCGTCATTCGGCCCTTCTCGCCTTCGGCCTCTGCGAAGGCGCTGATCGGGATCAGGCAGCGCTGGGCGGGATTGGTGAACCAACTGCGCCAGAAAGTCATGAGCTTGTCGTCGCGGGCGTTGTTGACCGGCTTCGGCTTGCTTGTCGGCTTCATATGCTTGAGCCGGACCGGGAAACCCCATGTCATCGACTGGAGCGCGCGGGTGCCCGCATCGTCGCGGATCACAAATCCTTGTCCGCCGGGATAGACTTCGCCCGGCTGCGCATTGGTGAGCGGGCGCCGCGCGCCGAACGCCGAGGCCACTTCGGCAACCGAAGCCTTGAGGGTCACGAGATTGCACATGGCGGCGGTCCCCTTTGGACGGTTTCGGTCAGGCCGCGCCGAGCATTTCGTCGAAATTCTGCTGGATCGGCGGCATGATGCTGAAGCTGTTCTTGGGGAAAGGCCGCAATATGTCCAGCGGCGGCCGCGCCCCCATCAGCCAGTCGAACCAGTCCTCGGGGCGCACCACGCCGACATGGCGATCCTTGTGCGGGGCCAGATCGTCATAGGCCGGCACGGTGAGCGCCGCGAAGCTCTCGGGCCACAGCCGGTGCGCCGGGCGCCAGACCGCCGCGATGCAGAAGAAGGGCTCATCAGTGATCAGGCTCGCGGCGTAAACCGTCTTCCCTCGCTTCACGAGCCCGAACTCGTTGGCGAGTAGCAGGCATGGGCGGTCGATGATCGCGGTTTCGGATTTGAGCAGCGGAATCTGAAACACGTCGGGATCGCGCGAGGGCAGGCCCCAGAGCATTTCCTTCTCGCGCTCGCGCTGCCCGTCCCACACCATGACGCGATGGAGCTTGCCGATGCCGATCAGCGCGTCGTCGGTCTCGATATCCATGGGTTTCAGTCCTCAGGCGCGGAAGCGGCTGAGCGCGCGCTTCCATTCGCGTTCGTCGGGCATGGGGAGAGCAATGTCGTCAGGGCCCGGGTCGACGAGCTCGATCCGCACCGGGCGAACGCGCTTGCCCGTCCGCGCGCCGCACCGCACGCACCAGAATCGCTGACGCGCCTTGAAAAGATCGTCGTCCCACATCCTGCACTGGAAGCGCCACCATATCCCATAAGGGTTAAAGGTCGCGCTGTGCCCGCAGCGACACACCGGCTTGATCGCCCGGAACCAGGCCGCGGCCTCGAAGACATGCGTCGCGCGATGCTGTCCATCCTTTGTCCATCCGCCCACGTCACAGGGAGAGCCCGAACTGATCAGGGTTCTGCGGCTCGGCGCCGGCGTGCACGCTCTCCACGATCGCGCGCGCAAGCTCGAAGGCGGCCTCGACGCGAATATGGCTCGTCGGCGCGGTGATCCCGACGCGCGCCCATCCGGGGGCGGAAAGGATGGTCTCTGCGACTCGGGCGGTATCGATCTTGTCCATGGTCTTATGAGAACATAGAGGGAACACTTTGGCAAGTGGGTGACCGGGACAGCGCGGACGGCCCGCGTGGCCAGCGGGCGCCTGCCGGCGCTGTCGCGCGTCGCCGCCAGGTCCGGGGCCTGCGGCCGCCACCCGCAGCGCCAGAAACCCGCGAGGAAGAGATGGCACGCTCCCGGGCGGCGGACCGGGCGCGGCGAGAGAGGCTCGCTGCCGGACGCCCCAAGAGACCCATGCCATGAAACTCTTGACTCCCGCGCTCGAGGCGCAGCTTCGCGCCAATCTGGCGGTCCGGATCGACGCGGCCGCGCGCGGCCAGCGCGAACCCGACCCGCTGCCGGTCGTCCGCCTGTTCAGCCCCGTCGGTGCGGCGACCTGGCTCGCAACCGCAATCGATGCCGACGGCATCTTCTTCGGACTGGCCGATCTCGGCTTCGGCTGCCCCGAGCTCGGCAGCTTCGCGCTGGCCGAACTCGAATCCGTCCGCCTGCCGTTCGGCCTCACCATCGAGCGCGATCTCCACTTCACGGCGAGCCACCCCCTCTCGGCCTATGCCGAAGCGGCGCGGCGCGCGGGGTCGATCGTGCTCGGCGAGCAACGGCTCCGCCGCGCCGCCGAGCGGCTTTCGGGGCGCGGCTGATGCGCCTCGCCGCCTGCCCGGGCCGCCTTGCGCGGCCCGGAGAGGAAGAGGGGGGCTGGCGCCTTCGTGACGGGCCCAGGAGCCGGGAGAGTGTCTCGCGGCCGCCCGTCATGGAGAAAGCCCATGGCCAGACAGGCCCCGAAACTCATCCTCAGCCCGTCGCGCGACATCCCGTTCGACCGGCTGTTTCTCTCCCAGTCCAATGTCCGGCGGGTGAAAGCCGGCGTGTCGCTCGAGGCGCTCGCCGACGATATCGACCGCCGAACCCTGCTCCAGAGCCTCAACGTCCGGCCCGAACGCGACGCCACGGGAAAGGAGACGGGCCGGTATGGAGTACCGGCAGGCGGGCGACGCTACCGCGCGCTCGAACTGCTCGTGAAGCGGGGGCGTCTCGCCAAGAATGCGCCCATCCCCTGCGTCGTGCGCGCGGCGGACAGCGATATTCTCGCCGAGGACGATAGCTTCGCTGAAAATGCGATGCGCGAAGCGCTGCATCCGCTTGACCAGTTTCGCGCGATGCAGGCGATGGTCGAAAAAGGCGACGATGTCGAAGCGATCGCGGCGCATCATTTCACCACCCCCGCGGTCGTGCGCCAGCGGCTGAAGCTCGCCGCGGTGTCACCGAAGCTCCACGACATCTACGCCGATGACGGCATGACGCTCGATCAGCTCATGGCCTTCACCGTCGCCGACGATCATCAGCGGCAGGAAGAGGTGTGGGCGCAGCTCGATCACAGCTTCAACAAGAGTCCGGCCTTCATCCGCCAGAAACTGACCGAGGACAGCGTGCGCGTCACCGACAAGCGCGCGGCGTTCGTCGGCATCGACGCCTATGTCGGGGCCGGCGGGGGCGTGGTGCGCGACCTTTTCGAGGCCGATGGCGGCGGCTGGCTCACCGACCCGGCGCTGCTCGACCGGCTGGTCGATGAGAAGCTCAAGGCCGAAGGGGCACTCATTCTCGCCGAGGGCTGGAAATGGGTGACCACCTCGATCGACCTGCCGTGGGACGCGACCCGCGACCTGCGCGCGATCGACCGTGCCGAGGTCGCGATGACCGACGATGAACAGGCCCGCGTCGCCGCGCTCGAGGCCGAAAGCGAGGCGCTTTGCGAACAATGGTCCGACGCGCCCGATGTGCCCGCCGACGTGCATGCGCGGATCGATGCGATCGACGCCGAACTCGGCGCGCTCGTCGACCGCCCGCTCGTCTTCGATCCCGCCGAGAGGGAACGCGCCGGCGCCTTCGTCTCGATCGACCGCGACGGCTCGGTGCGGATCGAGCGCGGCTTCATGCGGGCTGAGGATGAGCCGGAGCAGGAAATGCCCGATGGCGCGGCTTCCCCGGGAGCGGAAGGGGGCGGCGATGACTCCGATCCGCGTCGCGGCGAGGAGGGCGATCACGGCACACCCGCTGCGGGCAGCGATGGCGAAGAGGAAGGTGAGGGGCTCCGCCCGCTTCCCGATCGCCTCGTGTCCGATCTGACCGCATGGCGCACGCTCGCGCTCCAGGATGCCTTTGCCCAGGATCCGGCGATTGCCTTTGCCGCGGTGCTCCATAGCCTCGTGCTCGGCTGCTTCTATGCAGGCACCCGCGAAAGCTGCGTCCAGGTCGCCGCGAACCGTGTCTATTTCAGCAACGCGCCGACGAACCTGCGCGATTGCGCGCCGGCGCTGGCGATCGATGCCCGCGCAGTGACGTGGAAGGAGCGGCTTCCGCAGTCGGACAAGGAGCTGTGGGACTTTCTGCTCACGCTGGGCGGCGACGAGCAGGCAAGATTGTTCGCCCATTGCGCCTCGCTCTGCGTCAACGCGCAGGCCGAGATCGTCCCCAAATATGACAATGGCCGCATCTCGGCACACGGCGTCGCGCGCCGGATCGCGCACAGCGATGTGCTCGCGCGAGCGGTCGGGCTCGATATCGTTGCGGCGGGCTGGCGGCCGACGGTCGATGGCTATTTCCGCTCGGTGACCAAGCCGCGGATCCTTGCCGATGTCGCCGCGGCGCGGGGGCCGCAATTTGCCGAGATGATTGACCATCTCAAGAAGGCCGACATGGCGCGCGAGGCGGAGCGGCTTCTCGAAGATGCGGCATGGCTCCCAGAGCCGATGCGCACGCCGGGGCTTGATGATGCCGCGGCTGGCCAAGCGGAGGGCGATGCCGCCAACGGCGAATTGCCTGCGTTCCTCGCCGAAGATGCAGACGGACCCGACGACGCCATCGACGCCGAACTGCCTGTCGCGGCCGAATAATCGGCTGCCATCCATCCCTGACAATCGAAGCTCGGACCCGGCAGCGATGCCGGGCCGAGCCTTTTTCCGGAGACCTGACATGAATATTTCAAATCCCATTCGCCGCTCGAACGATGGAGGCTGTCATGGCTGATCGCGTTCCCGCATCGATCCAGATCGGCGGCAACATCTCTGCCGCCGTTTTTGCAGATATGCTCCCCATCATCGCCTTTGAGGGCCTGTCGCCCGAATGGGGCGGCGAGCCCTTCGACGCCCGAAGCCGCGTCATCGGCGAACCGCTTGCTTTGTTCGATGAGAGCTGCGCCTGGGGCAAGATCGACAATCTCGAGGCCTTCTGCGTCGAGCATGGGCTGCCCTTTGTCCGCTGGTCGGGCAGCTATCCCGGAGAATGGTCGCCCGAGCGGCTCATCTTTCGGGGGAGCGGCACGGTGGACAGTTACATGGTCGATGAAAGCGACCGGGTCCTGCTCGATCGCCGCCTGCTCAATGACCTCGGCTCGATCGCGGCCGCGATGGCCTATTTCGAGGCTGCGGAATTCGCGGTGCCGCCGCTGGTCGTCGAAGGCGATCCGCCGGCGGTGCCGGCAGGAAGCACGGCCGCATCCGGGGAGCCGGGTCATGGCTGACTATTTTTCGCAGACCGTCATCCGTCCGTATATCCCGCGCACCGCGATGACAGTGCTCGAATATAAGGTGCTCAGCCAGATGTTCGAGCATGAAGATGTCGGCGACGATGTCTATTTCTGCGCCAGCCATGGTCCGAACGACTTGCTGTACCTCGCGACTGCCGAGGTGAAGGCGCTGCTCGCCGAAGAGGAGGGTATCGGCAGCGGCCTTGCTGATCTCGTCCGGGAGGAGATAGCCAAATGCGAACCCGACGACGTCGAGCTCGAACTCGACATGTCGGCGATCGGGTTCGAGGGCATTTTCCAGGACATCGTGCAGCGGTCCGCGCTCGATTATGTCGAGGTCGAGGCCGCATGGACCTGCTCGAAGATGCGGCCCGACGGTTTCGGCGGCGCCGCGACGCTGATCACGGCGGACGACATCGAATCGGTCTCGACGGCCGGATGGCTTGAGGACGCAATCGCGCGCCTGTCGGGCGATGCCTCCGGCTGACGCCTGTCCAGCCCATCGTTCACCGACTGCGAAAGCCCGGCCCGCGTGCCGGGCTTTCGTCTTTTCCGGCCCCCTGCCGAGAGGAGGATATCATGCCCTCGATTATCGAAACGACCGTCTATTGCCTTGATGAACTGCCCGATGCCGGAAAGGAGAAGGCGCGCGCCTGGTATCGCGAAAGCGGTCTCGATTATGACTGGTTCGACTTTGTCTATGAGGATTTCGAGCGCGTCTGCGCCATAGTGGGCGTCCGTCTCGACACGGTCCCGGTGCGCCTCTTCGGCGGCGGGACGCGCCAAGAGCCCTGCATCCGGTTTTCCGGCTTCTGGAACCAAGGCGACGGGGCCTGCTTCGAAGGTAATTACAGCTACGCCAGGGGCGCATCGGCGGCGATCCGCCGCTACGCGCCCAAGGATGTCGAGCTTCAGCGCATCGCCGATGCGCTCGGTGCGATCCAGCGCCGCAATTTCTATCAGCTGAGCGCGCGCATCACGCATCGCGGCCGCTATTATCACGAATATAGCATGGACATCGCGGTCGAACGCGACAGCCCGGTCGTGCAGGACATGACCGCCGATGCCGAAGAGGATGTGAGCGAGGCGCTACGCGACCTCGCCCGCTGGCTCTACGGGCGTCTTGAGGACGAATATGAGCATCTGACGTCGGACGAGGCCGTCGACGAGAGCATCCGCATCAACGAATATAGCTTCACCGAAGACGGTGTTCGCTTCGGTTGAGAGGGAGAGGCGGGGCCGGGAAGGGGGAACGGCCCGGATCCCCGAGAGAGCAGTGGGCGGTTCATTCCTGCCCCGCTCTCCTGAGGATCTCAGCCATGCGAATGACTTTCCCCGATGCGGCGCGCTGCGCCGCGGTCTCCCCTGCATCCGAACCGGAGGCGCCGCCCGCCCGGCGGCTGCTCGGTGCCGCCGAAGCCCTCCAGCCTCTGCTCGAGACGGGCCAGTCCTTCTCGACGGCCCAGCTTCGCGACGCGATGGCAAGCGCCTTCGGCGCGACCGACGCTGCCGGAGCGTGGGACTGGAAGGCGGCTTATGACGCGTGCGAAGCAGCGCAAATCCTGCTGCTGCGCCGCTACGGCGGCACGCTCGCGGCGCAAAACCGCTCGCCGCAACGCGTGCTTGCGATGTGGGAGCGGCTTGCCGCCCGCATTCCCACCCAGACGCGCCGCTCGGAGGAAGGTCAGTCCCTCCAGCAATTCTCGACACCCTTGCCGCTCGCCGTTGTCGCGGCGCACGCCGCCTCGATCCATGTCGGCGACCGTGTTCTCGAACCCTCGGCGGGGACGGGCATGCTCGCGATTCACGCCGAACTTGCCGGGGCCGCGCTGGCGCTCAACGAATTGGCCGACGGGCGAGCCGAGCTGCTCGAGCTGCTGTTTCCCGCCGTGCCGGTCACGCGGCATGATGGCGCGTCGATCGACGACCGTCTCGATGCCGATTTCGTCCCCGATGTCGTTCTCATGAACCCGCCCTTTTCGGCGACGGCGCACGTCGATCGTCCCATGCGAGGCACCGCGCTTCGCCATATCGCCTCCGCGCTCGCGCGGCTCCTCGACGGGGGCCGGCTGGTCGCGATCGTCGGGGCGAATTGCGCGCCCGAGGCGGCCGCTTTCCGCGCCGGTTTTGTCCGATTACAGGAGCAGGCGACAATCCTGTTTTCGGCCGCGATCGCCGGGAAAGTCTATGCCAAGCATGGGACGACGACGGCGACGCGCCTGCTTGTTATCGACAAGGTGCCTGCAGCCGATCCATCCATGCTGCAAGCGAGCCATGGGGAAGCACCCGACCTGGCGACGCTGCTAGCTTGGGTGACCAGCCATGTGCCGCCGCGACCGGCCCCGCCGTCCCCTGTGCCAGCAGCGGCAACTCCGTTCATCCGCGGCGCACCGACCGCTCTCAGTCCTGTTGCCAAGGGATCCATACGACCAGAGAAGTCCGCGTCCGTCGCTGCGGGCGAGCTGGTCTATGAGAAGATCACGTGGTCGCCGCCCGTCGGCCAGCTCGGCGAGGCGATTTACGAGCCCTATGCGCTTCAGTCCGTGCGCATTGCGGGCGCGTCACCCCATCCGACCGCGCTAGTCCAGTCGGCTGCGATGGCGTCGGTCGCGCCGCCGCGGCCATCCTATCGCCCCCATCTTCCTGAAAATCTCGTGTCCGACGGGCTATTGTCCGACGCCCAACTGGAGTCGGTCATCTATGCAGGCGAGGCGCACAGCGGGCACTTGTCGGGCGCCTGGACGGTTGACGAGACCTGCGACGTCGTGAGCGCGGCGAGCGACGACAATGAGGCGGCCGTCCAGTTCCGCCGCGGCTGGTTTCTCGGTGACGGCACCGGCGCGGGCAAGGGGCGGCAAGTCGCCGGGATCATCCTCGACAACTGGTTGAAGGGCCGGCGCCGCGCGCTCTGGATCTCGAAATCGGACAAGCTGCTCGAGGATGCGCAGCGCGACTGGTCGGCGCTCGGGCAGGAGCGACTGCTCGTCACGCCGCTGTCGCGCTTTCGTCAGGGCACGCCAGTCCGGCTGGCCGAGGGCATCTTGTTTACCACCTATGCGACGCTTCGCTCGCAGGGCCGCGAGGGCAAGGCGAGCCGCATCGAGCAGATCGTCGAATGGCTGGGCCGCGACTTCGACGGGGTGATCATCTTCGACGAAGCCCATGCGATGGCCAATGCCGCGGGCGGCAAGGGTGGGCGCGGCGACCAGAAGCCGTCGCAGCAGGGCCGTGCCGGCCTCCGGCTGCAGCACGCTTTGTCGCAAGCGCGGGTTGTTTATGTCTCCGCGACCGGCGCGACGACCGTGCAGAACCTCGCTTATGCGCAGCGGCTCGGGCTCTGGGGCGGAAGCGATTTTCCGTTCGCATCGCGCAGCGAGTTTGTCGCCGCGATCGAGGAGGGCGGCGTCGCGGCCATGGAGGTGCTTGCGCGCGATTTGAAAGCGCTCGGCCTCTATGCGTCGCGGTCGCTGTCGTTCGACGGGGTCGAATATGAGCTGCTCGAACACCAGCTGACGGGCGAGCAGCGCCGCATCTACGACAGCTATGCCGGCGCTTTCCAGGTCATCCACAACAATCTCGCCGCCGCGATGGAGGCGGCCGGGGTGACGAGCGCCGAGCATGGCACGCTCAATGCGCAGGCGAAGTCGGCGGCGCGATCGGCGTTCGAGAGCACCAAGCAGCGCTTCTTCAATCATCTCATCACCGCGATGCAGACCCCGAGTGCGATCGCGAGCATTGCGCGCGACATCGAGGCGGGGCATGCGGCGGTGGTCCAGATCGTCTCGACCGGCGAGGCGCTGCAGGAGCGGCGGCTCGCCGAGATCCCGGCGGACGAGTGGGGCGATGTGTCGGTCGACATCACCCCGCGCGAATATGTGCTCGACTATCTCGCGCACGGCTTTCCGGTGCAATTGTTCGAGCCCTGCACCGATGGCGAGGGCAATCTCGCCTCGCGTCCCGCCTATGACGAGGCGGGCAATCCGATCGTCAGCCGCGAAGCTTGCCGGCGCCGCGCCGCGATGATCGAGAAACTTGCCGCGCTGCCGCCCGTACCCGGCGCGCTGGACCAGATCGTCCAGCATTTCGGGACCGAGCAGGTGGCCGAGGTGACGGGGCGGTCGCGGCGGATCGTGCCTCGGATCGGGGACGGCGGGGAAGTGCGTTTCGCGGTCGAGAACCGCCCCAGCAGCGCGAACATCGGCGAGACCCACGCCTTCATGGACGATGAAAAGCGCATCCTCATCTTTTCGGAGGCAGGGGGAACGGGCCGCTCCTATCATGCCGATCTCGGGGCGAAGAACCAGCGGCGGCGCATCCACTACCTGCTCGAGGCGGGATGGAAGGCCGATGCCGCGATCCAGGGGTTCGGGCGTACCAATCGCACGAACCAGAAACAGCCGCCGATGTTCCGGCCCGTCTCGACCGACGTGAAGGCGCAGAAACGCTTTATCTCGACGATCGCGCGCCGGCTCGATTCGATGGGCGCGATCACGCGCGGCCAGCGTCAGACGGGCGGACAGAACATGTTCCGCGCCGAGGATAATCTCGAATCCTTCTACGCCCGCGATGCGCTCCGCCAGCTCTATGTGTTGATCGTGGATGGCAAGGTCGAAGGCTGTTCGCTGCTGACGTTCGAGAGCGCGACGGGCTTGTCGTTGATCGACGTCGATGGCTGCCTGCGCGAGGAACTGCCGCCGATCACGACCTTTCTCAATCGCATGCTCGCGCTGACGATCGACCTGCAGAACGTCCTGTTCGAGGCCTTCGAAGGCCTGCTCGTGAGCCGCATCGAGGCGGCGGTCGCGGCGGGCACCTATGAGATCGGCCTTGAAACCCTGCGCGCGGAAAGCTTCGCCGTGAAAGCGCGGCAGACGATCTACACGCATCCGGGAACCGGGGCGGCAACGCAGCTTCTCACGATCGAGCGCAAGGAGCGGGTGCTTCCGCTCGCGCTCGACGACGCGCTGGCGCTGGTTCGCGAGCGCGGCGGCGAATTGCTCGTCAACCAGCGTTCGCAGCGCGCGGCGGTGAAGCTCGGCGCGCGCAGCGTGGTCGACGATGACGGCGCGGTGCATCGGCGCGTGCGTCTGCATCGGCCGCTGGAAGCCAGCCATCTGCTGCTCGCCGATTTCGTCATGAGCCATTGGCAGCCCGCCGACCATGATCGGTTCGCCAGCGTCTGGAATGCCGAGCTTGCGACCATCCCCGATTTTGAGACCTCGACGCTGCACATGGTGTCGGGGCTGCTGCTGCCAATCTGGCGGCAATTGCCCAAGGAATCGTCGCGCGTCTATCGGCTCCAGACCGATGACGGCGAGCGCATCATCGGCCGCAAGGTGTCAGCGGGCTGGGTGGCGTCGGTGATCCGCGATGCGCCGAGCGAGCTATCCAAGGATCAAGCGTGGCAGCTCCTCCAGCAAGGTGAGGCCGTCCTGCATCTTGCCGAGGGGCAGATGCTGCGCCGCGTTCGCGCGATGAACGACTGGCGGATCGAACTCAGCGGCTTCAACGATCTCGGCGTCGAGCGGCTGAAGGCATTTGGCTTGATTTCCGAAATCGTGTCGTGGAAACTGAAGCTCTACGTGCCGGCAGGGGCTGCTGGCGCCGACGTGTTCGCGCGGCTCGTGGATCGGTTTCCGATCCAGCGGGTCGCCGATCGCAAGGCCGCCTGAAGGAGCCCCGCCATGGAAAATCCCGTCCGTGAACTTGCGCGCCGTCTCGGTGAAAATGCCGAGGCGGTGTGCCGCCACTATCTCTCGAACGGCCGCCGCGAAGGCCATTACTGGATGGTCGGCGATATCAACAATGCAGCGGGACGGAGCCTGTACGTGCGTCTGGTTGGCGGCGAAGGCGGCCGATTGGCGGGCAAATGGACCGATGCCGCGACCGGCGATTATGGCGACCTGCTCGACATGATCGCCGCCCGCTGCGCGCATGCGAACCTCGGCGAAACGCTCGCCGAGGCGCGGCGTTTCCTGAGCCTGCCTTCATCCGATGCCGGCTCGCAGGGTCCGCGCCCGCCCCGATCGCGGCGGGCGCGCGCTGGCAGCGCGGAGGCGGCAATCCGGCTGTGGGCCGCTTCGAAGCCGATCGCCGGGACGCCGGTGCGCACCTATCTGGCGAACCGTGCGCTTCAGCGGGGCGGCGATCTGCTCGCGCTGCGATATCATCCGCATTGCTATTATCGCCGGTCCGAGGAGGATGGCACATCGGTCAAGCCGGCCTATCCAGCGATGATCGCTGCGGTGACCGATCTCGAGGGCTCGCTAAGGGGCGTCCATCGTACATGGCTTGATCCGGCCCGATCGACCAAGGCGGATGTGGCTTATCCGCGGCGCGCGATGGGACATCTGTCGGGGCACGGCGTGCGGTTCGGGCTTGCAGGCGAGGTCATGGCATTCGGGGAGGGCATCGAAACCATGCTCTCCTTGCGCGAAATCGCCTCTGCCTTGCCGCTCGTCGCGGGGCTGTCGGCGGGGCATCTTGCGGCGCTCGAATTTCCCGCGCCGCTTCGCCGCCTTTATGTCGCGCGCGAACGCGATGGGGCCGGACGCGCCGCATTCGCTACCCTCGCCGAACGAACTGCGCCGCTTGGAATCGATGTGGTGCCTCTCGATCCGCGGCTCGACGACTTCAACAGTGATCTCCTGGCGATGGGCGGCCCGCAGCTTGTCACCATGATCGCTGCGCAGATGCATGTCGTCGACGCCGAGCGGATGCTGGATGCAGCTTAGGCCGCATGGATAAGGCGCGCGCGGACCCGATTTCGCGCCGCGCCTGCCCTGACCGCTCACGCATGGGCGGCATCGAGAGTGCGCTTGTCAGCATTGGAATGTCCGAAAAGCTCATATCGATTTCGGACAGGCGTGCGAAGCGTCATCGCCGGGGATCGCATCTAGCGGGACCGGAAAGGGCGAAGCCCGGTCAGCTTTTCTCGGGAGGCCGTGCCTCGGCCTTCGCTGGAGGGCGACTGCGGCAGCGCGCGCGGGCCGCGCAATGGCTCTGCTCGCGGCTATTTTCCGCCGGGGCTCGCGCCCCTTTGCATCGCGAAACAAAATAGCCGCGAGCCCGCCATCCTTCGCTGCGCTTCGGCCGCGCGGGTGCCCCGCGCGGTGCGAACCCACACCCCCCGCCGCCGAGGCGTCGCCGCGAAGGCCGCGAGAGGCGCGGCCCCCAGACAAGAGAAACGCCATGACCGATCTGTCCGACCATCCCGAACGCGGCGAGCCGCAGCAACCCGGCGCCAGCGCTTACCTCCTCCAGGAAATGCAGCTTTACGGCCATCGGCCCTATGAGGACGAACCCGACGCCAGGCCTCTTCCCGATGACCGGCTCGCTGGCGGTGCGGTCGCCGACATCTTCGACGCCTTGGCGGGCTGCCTCGTCGACACCCGCATCGAGCCCGATCTCGAGGATTTACTCTGGGGCGTCGTCAATATCTTCCACCGGGCCGGCGAGCGCGTCGAGCGCGAACTCGACCGCAACGAACAGGCGCAGCGCCAGCTCCAGCGCGAGCAGGACGGCAGCGAAATCCGCTCGGTCGAGCTCGAGCGCGCGATCGCCGAGGGCATCACGATGATCGAGCGCCGCGACACGATGGAATTTTTCCGCGAATGCGCCGCCGAACAGTTCCGCATCCACGCCCGCAAGGCCTGGACGCCGCGCACCGGGTCGCGCGTCCGTCACAAGACGATGACCGCGGCGATGATCGACAGCCGCGACTTCATGGACAAACGTCTCCGTGAAAAAGCCAAGGCCTTGATCCCCGAGGGCACGCGCATCGCCTTCAGCGGCGGCCCCGCGTGCAACGATCACCGCCACATCTGGTCGGCGCTCGACAAGGTCCATGCCCGTCATGCCGACATGGTGCTGATGCACGGGGCGACGCCGACCGGCGCCGAGCGCGCCGCGGCCTGCTGGGCCGATGCGCGCGGCGTGCCGCAGGTCGCGTTCCGTCCCGACTGGAATCGCCACAAGAAGGCGGCGCCGTTCAAGCGCAACGAGCGGCTGATCGATGCCATGCCTGCGGGGCTCGTCGTTTTCTCGGGTACCGGCATCCAGGACAATCTCGTCGACAAGGCGCGGGCGTTCGGCATTCCGGTCTGGGACTTTCGCGTGCCGGGATGAACTTGTCTTCAGATTTGGACCCGACGATGCTTGCCATCGGGCGAGCGGGATTACAGGATGAAATCAATGAAAACCGATCTCGATCATCTCCCGGCGAACAAGCAGCGCGAGCTCGAACGCGTGAAGCAGATTATCTTCGAAGAATTCGAGGATGCCCTCGCGCTCGGCACGATGAACTGGAAGAAGAAGGGGCGGATCGACAAGATCATCCTGTACGGCAGCTATGCGCGCGGCGGCTGGGTCGACGAGCCGCACACCGCCAAGGGCTATCGGTCGGACTTCGATCTCCTGATCATCGTCAACGACAAGCGCCTGACCGAGCGGGTCGATTATTGGCTGAAGCTCGAGGATCGGCTCACGCGCGAGCTTGCCATCGACAAGACCCTGCACACGCCGGTGAACTTCATCGTCCACACCATCCAGGAAGTGAACGACGGCCTCGCGCATGGGCGCTATTTCTTCATGGACGTCGCGAAGGACGGCATCGCGCTCTACGAATATGACGACAAGGAATTGCATAAGCCGAAGCCCAAGACGCCCGAGCAGGCGCTGGGGATGGCGCGGGAATATTCGGCAGAATGGGTTCCACAGGCGAACGCCTTCTATCGAATGTATGAGACGGGCTTGGCCGACGGGAATCTCAAACAGGCGTCGTTCGTCCTGCATCAGGCCGCAGAGAGCCTCTATCACGGAGTGCTACTGGTCTGCACATTTTACACTCCGCATGTTCACAATCTCGGGTTCCTCCGTACCCAGGCTGAACGCATTGATATGCGCCTCGTTGACGCATGGCCGCGTGAAACGCGAACTGATCGTGCGCGCTTCGAAAAGCTGAAAGAAGCTTATGTGAAGGCGCGTTATTCGAAGCATTATCGCATCACCGAAGTGGAACTCCGGTGGCTTGCCGAACGCGTTGAGGAACTCGGCCGCGCGGTGCACGCCATCTGTTCCGAGCGTATTGCGAACCTTGAAGACGCTGTGCAGGCTCCGGCCTAGGTCGAGGTAGTGCGAATTCGGGATTTTCTTCTGCTCGTTGCGGTGTGCCTGATCTGGGCCTTCAACAATGTCCTGAGCAAAATCATCGTGACCGATTGGGGGATCCCGCCGCTCTTCTATGCGGCCCTCCGCTTCATCGTCGTCGCGTTGGTGATGTGGCCTTGGCTGCTGCCCATGCCACGGCCCGCATGGCGGATCGTGGCCATCGCCCTCTGTCTGGGCGGCGGCAGCTTCTCTCTCCTCTTTGTGGGCTTGCAGACTGTGTCGCCCTCGGCCGCTGCGATCATTCTCCAGCTGGGCGTCCCCTTCACCATGTTGCTGTCGGTGCTTGTACTCGGCGAGCGCATTCACTGGCGCCGCGGATTGGGCATCGCGCTGACGCTGATCGGGGTTCTTATCGTGACCTGGCGTCCGGGCGGCCTGTCGCTGTCGACTGGGCTGTGGTTCGTGGCGGCCAGTGCCTTTGCCGGCGCCGCCGGCGCGGTGCTGATGAAGCAGGTGGATGGCGTTAAACCGTTCCGGTTCCAAGCGTGGGTCGGGTTCGTGTCTGCTACCGCCCTTACCCTCGCTTCGGCACTGCTGGAAGATGGGCAGTGGGCCGCGGCATCAACCAATGGGTGGCCATTGATCGCCGCGGTTCTGTTCACCGCGCTGATCGTGTCGATCGGCGCGCATTCGGTCTATTACCATCTCATCGATCGCTACGAGGCGAACCTGCTGGCCCCGTTGACCTTGATGACGCCGCTCGCGACGATCGGGCTCGGCGTGCTGATCACGCATGATCATTTCGACCTGCGCATGGGCATCGGCGGAGGGCTGGCTATGCTCGGCGTCCTGATCGTCGCATTGCGGCGCAAGCCCGCGACTGAATTGCTGGTCGAACGCGAAGTGCGATAGCAGATGCGCGATATTCTGTTGCTCAAATGCATCAGGCTGCGAAATTCCGTTACGGCATGGTAAATCCGCTAGCGCCTGTCCGACGATTGTATATGCGCCGCACCGCGACCCGAATGGAGAGCTCTCTTCATTCATCTGACTTGGCGGCCTCTCGGGGCCGCCATTTTTTTTTGCGATCGGCGCCACTCACTTTTTGAGCCCTGAGTTTGGCCGCAGGCAACATACGCTGGTGTCGGTGCATTTGATGGATAGCATTAAAAGGAGCATCCATCATGGCCGACGCCGAACCCCTCTCTTCCCGCCGCATCCTCATCATGGCCGCCGACGGGTTCGAACAATCTGAACTCGAAGTGCCGTTGGAGCGCCTGCAGGACGCGGGCGCCGATATTGACATCGCCTCGATCGAGATGGGCGATATCACCGGTTGGGACGAAGATGATTGGGGCGACGAAATCGAGGTCGATCTCAAGATTTCTGACGTCGAAATCGACGATTTCGATGCACTTGTTTTGCCGGGCGGGCAAATCAACCCCGACCTTCTGCGCGTGAATGAGGGGGCTGTGTCGCTCATCCGCGATTTTGCCGCGACCGGAAAGCCGGTGGCGGCGATCTGTCATGCACCATGGCTCTTGATCGAGGCGGGACTCGCGAAGGGGAGGCGGATGACCAGTTACAAATCGATCCGCACCGACATTGCGAACGCCGGGGCAACGGTTGTCGATGAAGCGGTAGTCGTCGACGGCAACATCATAACCAGTCGCTGTCCGGATGATCTGTCAGCATTCTGCGATGCCATTATCGAAGCCCTGGTGAAGACCGACGTCTCAGCCTGAGCTTTCAGCTGAGATCAGCCCTCAGGTCGGCCGATACGATAAGGGCCAGTGCGATTCTCAAGCGGCCGACCTTTCCAACTGATCGCGACGAGGTCCGCGGCCAGTAAGCGGTCTACCGCCGCGTGGACCGTTGGCATCGCCGCGCGCCAATCATCACTGGAGGCGAGCGCGCGTGCGACTTCGCTTGGACACACGGTCGCGCCCGGCGCACGCGCGTTCAGTAGCATCATCGTCATATCGCGCGCCTTTCCGATCATTTGCTCCGCTTCTTGCTGCGATGGGATCGACCCGAGGTCATCAAATCAGGCTTAGGTGGAGGCTTCCAACCGGAAGAGGGCGAAACGCGTTGCTGGCTGGAGCCCAAGCCCATCGCGCCGGGTTGCTGACGGTACAACCCGGAAAAATCGGCTGCTGCGGCCTCCTCGGCTGTGGCACCGCCGCGCATGAGGCTGATCATATCCCGACAACGCTTTGCTTCCTCGAAGTCCAATGCGCGAACCGCGGCCTCCATTTTCTGCTGCAGGAGCTGGATTGAGTTAGTCATGTGGGGCCAACGCACGAGTGGCGCGGATGGCAGCAACGCGCCCGATGTCGGACATTGGATGGACAAGAAGGTAGGCGCCGAAAGCCGCCGTTCGGTCTTTAATGCTTACGGGGCCAGCGGCGGCTGGCCAGAGCGTCTTCAACACTACAAGGTATGAGTGACGCGCTTCGGCAGGCCCCGATGAAGGTGGTGCTGCTCGTCACGATCGGGGACGAAACGGAATTCCCAACTGCACCTTCGTGCGCGATCGCTTCGACATCTAAGGCCATCCGGTGTCGGCGTCGATGATCGCGATGCGCGGACGGCCTCAAAAAGAAGGCGAGCTCATCCACATCATCGATCGGATTGTCTCTCATAATGCAATGCTCCGGCCGGCCGGGCATAGCGATATTTCTATCGCGTCGGGCCGAGGCGACGGTGCGCGCAATGGGGTCGGACCGGTTTCGCGCAATGCGCCGCTGCACATTCGGAGCCAAAATTTTCATAGAGGCCGCTGCCAAACAGCGGCTAGCTGTGGTCAGAATCTGGCGACCGTTTCCTTTGACGCGACGGGCGATGCAGCTTTGCGATAAGAAACGGCAAATGCAGAATTTCAAAATTGTCGACGATCCAGCGCATCTGATCGCCGCTCAGACGATCGGATGACGATTTGACCTCGATCAGGAGCCGGTCGTCCACTCGCCAAGCCAAGAGGTCGGGCCACCCGACAAAGCGCCCCCAATAGTCCTCGACTAGGTAGCGGAGAATGGAGAGGATCGTTTCCGCCGGAAGTATTTCGATGAGCCGACGGGCGCGATCGATATCGGCATCGCGATGGGCCCACAGATACTGTCGCAAATCTTCGCTGTGGAAACGCCAATAGTCGAACAACCAAAGCATGTGCGCGGCATCGGCTTCGCCGTCAGGCCTGAAGAAGAAGTCGAAATGCTCCTCGATCGCATCCTTACGCCGCCGACCGTAGCCGGACGTGCCGAAATCCTCGGGGAGGTGGGTCCAGATTATCTCTCCAGAAACCCGCGCCTCGAACGCGGTTCGCGATCCAAAGGAAACCATCCGGTTCAAGGGGTCCGACGGATCCTGAATCACCATCCACATCATCACTCCGAACAGGGCGTGAAGGGGACGGCTCTCCAATTCCATCACCGACCAGCCTGCCTTTTCGAAGTGGTCGGCCACGAACGCCTCGACCGAGACGGTCTTCCCGTCCAGCAATACGACCGCTCCTTTTTCAGGACTAGCGGCATATTCCGGATAGAAGGATTCGACGGCGACCTGACATCGATCGAGAATGTCGGCCTGCGATGGCTCAGTGGTATCATATAGCGGAGCGGTCGCGTGCTGTCGCTTGATAGCGTCAAGCACTTCGTGCTCGATACGCGCATGCGCTGTCCGGATTTCTTGGTCGGTCGCATCGGGATGCAGTGCGTCCCAGTCCGCTACGGCCTCTTTCTCCCAAAAGAACAACTCACGCCAATAGAAGCGTTTAACCTTGCTCGTCCGTCCGGGGATGGCGGCCGCTGGTGCCGGCTCAAGCGGCAATCCTCGACAGCCTCTGCAGATGTTACTCTGAAATCCTATCGTTACAGGCACCCGCGCCTGCGTTTCCAGTTCGCAGCCCTCGATAAGCTGATGGGAAAGAAAACGCCGCCCGAAGTCCTCATCGCAGGAGCACATCATGACTTCGCCGCAATCTATGCAGCGATACTTTCGGATAAATTCATGCTGATTGACACAGACGACATCGTCGTGCGGACAATCCTTCGGTTGGCCCATGCGCCCGACCTATGCCTCGGAAAGGAGGTACAGCATATCTCCATCCTCCGCGCTGGCACTTGTGCCGGCCCGCGTCTCTGCCGGCTCGAACTTCAAATGTTCGAGCATCTCCCGTGCCAGCTCGTCGTTCCGGCGAACCACAGCGAATAAAGGCTGGCCCTTCACGACGGCGCGCAATTTCGAGAAGAGCTTGGTCAGTCGGCCCTTTCCGCGGTGCTTCAAGTCCAGGTGAACCCAGTCCAACTGGATCTTGATCGCTTTGGGATCGGCCGAAGCTTCCAGTTGCTCGAAGAGCTTCGCTCGCGCTGCTGCACGCGGCTTTCGCAGCCCCGCGACCGCAACGATGCTTCCCTTGTAATGGCAATAACCGAGTCGAAACGAGCTGGCCATGTCTCTTCGGAGCTTGGCGGGGTTGCCCGTGTCGCCGAGCGCGGACGCCACAGCGTCAAGTCTCTTCGGCGAAATGTCAGCCGGATTCCCGAGCCAAATCTTGTAATTCTTGAGATCTTCCTGATCGCGCACGATTCTGGACGCTTCGGCGAGTGCCTCCTTGCCATCTTCGACCGTCAGTTCGCGAGCCGCCTTGCCGCGCAGTTCATAACTTAGTTCGCCCTTGGCGAGGACCGCCTCTACGAGGTCCCTGTCCTCGCTGATTAAACCAACGAGTTTCTGGGTGAGTTTCTTCAACTCCCGGTCGCGAATGGGGTCTTTTCGATCATCCTGTCGAAACATCGTGCGCAATCGGCGGGCAATATCCTGCGTTTCGTCGTCGACCCGTTTCGCATAAGCGAGCACGGTATCGATGGTGCTCGAAGTGTCGTCGAGATTGGACTGTGCCCAGCCGAGATCGTTGCTCATATTTCTGATCGTCGCCGAGAGCGATTCCTCAAGGCTCTCCAGTTCCTCGGAGATGCTCGCTGCCGCGGTCTCAAAGCGCTCGGCGAATACTTTTGCCTCGGTCTCCAAAAAAATATCGAGCAGCTCGCCAGGATGGAGTGCGCGGTTGCGGGCTCCGTCTCGGCGACAGTAAAGCCCCTTGGGTGTGCAATGCGGTTTGGTCGGGCTGGAATGGATCGAAATCCGCAAGATCGGTCTGTCGCTCAGATTCTCGATTATAATATCTACCGATACGGGCGGCAGGCAGCTGATCGCCTTGTTGAGAATTTGCACGATCATGCTGTCGCTGACGTCGCAGCCAAGAACCACGCCGACTTGCGCGCCATCGACGCTCTTTTCGCCCACGCCAGCTAATATCGTGCCGCCTCCCGCAGCATTGGCAAATGCGACAAGGTCCTCGGCACTAATGCCGTCCGGCGCGCGCTTGAAATCTGCGAGTTGGCCTTCACCAGCCAGAAGAAGCAGCTGGGTGGTCTTGCTCAAGCTCTTCACTCGTTTCTGTTCCGCCATGAGCCCCTCAGTTCGCACCCTACATGACGACGAATGGCCGTAGCAGCAACCGGCTCGGTTCATTCTGGCGCCAATTGAGGTTGCCGGCCTGACCCCAAGGGCCGAGAAGTCCATGTGAAGCGCCCGTCGATTCCATCCGGTGCGCCGCGTGCAAAATTTCAGTGGAGCAATCGAACGGGGGAGACGGTCATATGCGCCAGGCAATCATATCGATCATTGGATTAGCGCTAGCGACGGGGGCCGGCGTGGGGACGGCGGCGCCGGCAAAAGCCTGGGGCAAATTCGGACATTTGACGATCTGCGACCTCGCCTACCGCAACCTGACCGACACGAGCCAAGCCGCCATTGGCGAAATTCTCCAGAGCCGAAGCGGTGGTATAACGGTCCGCGGGCGCGGTGAAATGCCCGACCAGCATTATACCGCCTTCAACTACGGCTGCCTCGAGGAAGATGAAATCCCTCGCCGTCATGCCGACAATCATTTCATCAATGTCGAGCGGGACGTTCGCCAGATCGGCGCCACTTGTCCGACCGGGACGGACTGCATCCTCGCCGGCATCGATCGCGACTTCAAAGCGCTCAAGGATCGAACGACGCCGCGCGAGGATCGCGCCTTCGCGCTCATGGCGCTTGGCCACTGGATCGGCGATCTCCATCAGCCGTTGCATGTCTCCTTCGCGGACGACAAGGGTGGAAACGGGATCGACATCGCTCTTGTCGGCAATTGCGGCAGCTCGCGCGAGGACAGACCCGACAATCTGCATGCGGTCTGGGACAAATGCCTGCTGGACGCAGGCCTCTTCGAACGGGTCCGCAGGCGAGCCGATTTCAGGCCGCAGTGGAGCCGCTTTACCATCACATATAGGGCGGTGGATACGCTCCAGGCCAACCGGAATCCCGGCATCGTCAAGGCTTGGGTCGCGACGACGCCAGCCGACTGGGCGAACGAATCCTATCGCATCACGCTCGCATCGGACACATCCTACTGCACGATCATGGGTGCAAACTGCCAATACTCGCCCGCGTCCCTCAAAAAGACGAGACCGGTGCGAGTCCAGCGGATCGACCAAGCCTATCTCGCTCGTCATCAGGGCATCGCCTCGGAACAGGCCGCAAAAGCGGGGTTCCGTCTAGCCCATCTCCTCAATCTGGCCCTCGACCCTGCCTACAGCGGACCGAGTTGACGGGGAGGTCACCCCGCTTTCGCGTCTCCCGTGCAGGGAGCGGCGTGCGTCGGCTAGTATAAGAGTATCTCCCGATCCCTCCGGCTCCAGATCGACGGTCTGATGTCGTCTATCTTCGCTTTCCTACCAACAATAGCGAGGCCATCGGCGAAAATTGCACCGTCGTCATACTCCCCTTCATAGGATCGACGCTCGTCGTGGAAGGTTGGAAGGTCGAGCGTGTCTTCTTCGCCAGGGCGAATGATGTCCTCGCTCAAATATGTTTCCAGAACCTTGAGCGCGACCCGCTCTTCAATCGCAAAACCGGATGCATGCGGGATAAGCGGCTGATCCCACGGATACCGAGAAAATGGAAACTCCGGATAGTGATCCCTAAACAGTCCTGGCCCGTAAGAGTAGCTGCCCACAGTCCATGATGTGAGCCAATGCCGCCCTCTCCACTGGAAACGAAAGAACGGGAGATAGTCGAGCCGCTCGTCTCCGCCGCGGATGGCCTCACCTAGAACCTCGCTATGGGCCAAAACGAACGCGGATGCGAAATTGCCCCGTTGAACCGTGCCGAGCCCTTCCGACGGATCGCCTGCATCATCGCCCCGCACCGCCGGGACGGCGGTATGGTGAACGATGAGGTCGGCGTGCGTCGATGAGTGGAGCTTCGCGCCGATGCAGTAGCCGTGCGTGGCGCGCGCGCCGCCAATCATATGGCCGAGGTGTGGTTCGACCTGCCCTTTATAGCCATCACGCACGGTAGCGTTGAATGCGGTGGGCGACGCGCTCCGCGTCCCCTTCGATTCCATCAGGGCAACGCCGACTCCATATCCCCCGAATACGAAATCCGGTGCGCGGCCCGTATTTGGCGCGCCCCCCAACAAGCTCTCGAAGTGATCGACCCAGCTGTATTTATCCCGCGTCATCGCCAGATACGCCAAGCCCTGCGCCAGGCTTCCGGCAAACATGCTCTTCATAAAATCCTTCAGCGTGTCGGCCGAGGGGAGGACGAAGAACTCGTTGCTATGATCGTCGACATGCGGCGCGATCATCGAAGAGAATAGCGTCGACTCCATCGTGACGAGCGACGGGTCGACAACATGCAGATAGCTGCACCGCGCGGCCGCGCCGAACAGCTCCAATGGGCTGAAATCGAAGCTCGGAATGCCGGGCGCACGGCCGATCAGCGCCGGGACCTGCGTCGTATGAGGAACCGTGCTGCTGATCGGGACGGATTTCGTCTTCTGGGTCCAGGCCATGTCTTTTCTCCGATCAATAGAGCGGTGAAATTTGCATCTGCGGCGATGGGCGCGGGGCGCCCTTGGTGAGATCGGGTCTGAGTTCGTCGTTCCACTCGTCGCCCCAAGTGATAAGCGCCGCGAGCATATCCTGCGCTGCCTTTTCCCTTTGCGTCGACCGGAAGTCATAGGATGCGGGATCGGGCTTTCCCGTCGCCGCCGTTGCAAATGCTTCCTGCTTTTCCGTCGTTTGGGGCTGGACGGCCGCGCCCGCGGCGAGTGCCATCACATAGCGCTGGAAGGCCGCAGCCACATTGCGCCAGCGGATCCAGTGATGGTTGGCGAATGAGAATTTCTCGAACCGCTCTCCGGCAGCTGTCCCTTTCATCGAGATGCTGTCGAGCACCTCTTGCGGCATATTGAGGTTCATCCCGCCCTCGGCGCCATTGAGCGAGATATGGACGATACGGTCACGCTGCCCCGGTGCGCGCGATTGCAAGAGATCGCGCCAGCCCTGCATCGTCCCCAAAATCCCGGATACGAAGCCGCCCACCTCCTTGAACGCATCCGGATCGTCGATCTCCTGATAGGTACGCTGCCACCCGATATTATTGTGGAGGGGAAGCCATACGGCGGCCTCGGCATCCTCTTTTGTGGGCGTTTTGTTCGCTGGCGCGGCCGCCGCGAGACCGCTGTCATCGGTCTTCGGGTACAGAAGATTGATGGCGAAGGTCGGCCAAAGCGGCAGCGGCGAGTCGAAGAGGTGGAGCGGAAAATTGCTCGCTATTCCGCCATCGGAAAACCAGCAGCGACGGAAGCCCTCGATCTTCGACGGTGTCTCCACGCCGCCGGTTGTCAGACCCTCGGTGCTTTGGCTCAGGGTCCGCTCGGGCGGGCCCGCGTTCTCGGGGACATCGCCTTGCCCCTCATCGATTTCCGCGGGCTTTCGCTCCCTCGTCGTCGGTTCGTGAAGCGGAACGGCGCTGATCAGAAGCGGGAAGCTGAGGCTCATCCGCGTTGCGACGAGAACTGGCATCCGTTCCAGGGTCGGCAACCGGTAATAGGACCGCTCGATGCCCGCCCGATCAGCCCTTTTGATCGGGTCTCCCGCCTCCTTCACCATCGCGTCGACGAGGACGGCAGGGAAGAGGCGATCGAATTCCTCGCGCAGAAACCAGAAGCCCGCCTCGACGAATGGCAGCGTCCGCGGCTCGTGATGCGAAATACTCGTCGTAATCATCTGAAGGGTAAGCGAGCGATCGGTATCGGGTTCGCCCTCATATCGCGGCGCATTCCAGAGATGTGCGAAAAGCAGCGGTTCGTTCGCGGGCAGCCCCGCGAGCTGCTGAAGGACCAGGTGCAGCCATTCGGTGAGTCCCGGCTTCGCCACCCTGCGAAAGCGTGCCGGAACCCATTTTGAAGACATGATCCCGGGCCGACCCAAACCCGAGCACACGCCGATATTGTTGGCGCGGACGACGCTCGCAACCTTCAAGAGAGCGCAAATCGCGGCCCCGAAATAGGCGCAAAAAAGAGCAGGCAGGGCAGCTGCAACGACCCCCTCAGCCCCGGCAGCGAAATAGCCTAAACCGAGCAAAATAAGGAGAAGGGTCAGCATTTCGAGCGGCGCGATCATCGTGACCGCGACAATGCCAGTGAACCATTTTCGCGCTTTCCCGGACTTGCCCGCAAGTGTGACGATCAATCGGTACGCACTGCGGGCGCCCTGCGCGGGCTTGAATAGCCCGAAGATGAAGCCTTTCGTCTTGAGATCGTCGGCAACTTTTTTCAGCCCGGAATAGCCCTCCCCCACGGAAGCGGCATATCCCGATTGGGACTGCTTGCGATCGCCAAGCGCCGCCGCAGCGGTTGCCGCTGCCGCGATCGCCCCGGCGGAGGTGCCGCCAATATTTTTGAATCTAAACTCGCGAGCGAGCGCGAGAACCGCGTTGGGATAGACGATCCCGCTCGTTATCCCGCCCTTCATAACGAGGTCGCAGTATCGCGTCGGCTGTTCGGTCGTCATTCCGGCCCCTCCAAACCACTCCCAGTCGGTAGAGTATAGATTGCTGCCCTTCCCGTCGCGTCGAAATTGAACCGCTTTGCGCCTCATTTTAGCTGTCCGAAACTGATCTCGAGCATTCTCGAAAGCGGGCGTCAGGCCGCGGCGAGATATTTTGGAGCATTCTCTTGGCAATGTGCCCGAACACGAGCGAGCCAACTGTCGAACCAGACCCATGTGTTCTTGTAGTCACCCGCTTTGCCAAAACCGTTCGTGGGATTTTTGGCGTCAAGCTCTTTCCACAATGATGTATGCGCGGTTTGATTGAATCTTTCGTACCCTTCGGCGCGCATCGCCTCGATTATTTGCCTCGCCGTGTAGCGCGATTTGTCTATTTCTTTGAGCAAGACCGCATTGATTGCCTTGGCCTCTTCAGAATCGGGCTTTATGAACTCAATTGCCGTGTCCGCCTTGCTCGCTTTCGCGCCAAGTTTTGGAACAAATGCAACACGGTACGAGAAGGCTGGATCCTTCAATTCGCCGTCACTCATCTTGGCGTGAAAGGCGTCCATGGTCGACGCGACCGTTGTTGGCAAAGCCGGCTGCTTTTTAAGGCCCGCTACCTGCGCCGCATCAAATGTCGCGAATTGGAGCGCAATCGGCAAACGGCGCTCGAGTCCGAATTGAGCGCCAAACCATGAACGGATGGCTTCGTTAAAATTGATGCAGCAAGCTTGCATCAATGGGCCAAGCGCGTTGTCTATTCGATCCGTGGATCGATGCTCGATTTCGTGCCGGATCTCCAGCAGCAGTGCGATGTTCTGTTTGGCGCCCTTGCTCAATGGCAACCTGTCGTTTTTCAAACACTTGCCGAGCTCCCAATATGATTCCGCCCCGCTCGCTAAGATCTTCGGCACGCCATTGGCTTTGTGGCGGTAGTCGATACCTTCGCGCTTGAACCAGGCGTGACAAAGGTAGGTCCAGCCGATCATTGCCGTCGTGATAAATATCTCGGCACGAAACTGGAGGCCTGCTGAATTGAAATTGTGGACTGCTGCGATCATCGCCTCGCGCGACTTAACAAGTAGCTCGTCCCCACGGAGACTCAGTCCCGTTTCACCATCGACGTCGGGCCAACAGCTCAGATACTCTTCCAGTTGATCGGCGCTTGCGGATTTAACAGCCTTGTGCCTCTTTTCCGAGCGTATCTCCGAAATTAGCCGGTGATTAATCGAGCGAGTTGGTCTCGTGAAGTAGGCAAGAATGTCTTGATCATTGTATTTTTTGGTGGCGAGCATCGCTTTGACTAATGCGACTTCCCATCGCTCAAGATTATGACCTCGTTTTCGATTTGGCATGGGCTTAGTACCTAGATCCTGGACCGGATGCGGATTGGCGGTGACACCTATCAGAAAATTGGACACAGTTTGATTTGTAATTCGAGGAATTAGATGCTCTCCTTCTACCACGGATACGAAAAATGGGGCTTCTAGAAGCGCGTGGGGGGCGAAGATGCAGTTGTCGTTGGATGATCTCTACCGAATGACGGCACACATTTATCAGGACGCCAATCTTGGTCGTAGCAGGGAGGCTACGCTCCTGCACTTCGTCGAGGTCTGCGGTATGCTGACTTTGATCGATCGGAAGAAGAAGCGGGACAAATTCGATGTGCCGGGCGCTCTTTGCAAAGCGTTGGGCTGGTACTTCCCGTTGCTCGCGAAAATGGGTGTCGAAAGCGTTGAGCAATTGCTGTTCGCCAAATACCCCAACGTGTGCCCGTACTGCCGAAAGGCCCCCCATAACGAGCAAGATTGTAAGCTCGTACGAGGCACCGACGAGGTTCTTTCTCACGAGAAGGTTCGGGAGCTTACAAGCGAAAATTGGGATTCAAGACCCGCCGACCTCAATGGATGGCAAGCGATGTTCAGCAGTATCTATCCCCGATCTCTTAACGCCGCTACTGGATTCAGCACGATTGCATTACTTGAGGAGATTGGAGAACTTGCTGAAGCCGTGCGCGTTTTCGATAGATACCCTCATTACTTCTATGGTGAGGCGGCGGATGTTTTTTCGTATATCATGGGCCTAGCGAACGAGTATTCGTTGGCATTGAGTGAGCGCGAAGAGTCGTTCGATTTTCAGGTAGAATATCTTGCGCGATATCCTGGGCTCTGCATTGCGTGCGGGGCCAAGATTTGCATTTGTCCCACGGTTCCTCAGGCTACCGTTGGACGCATGGCTAAGGAGATGCCACTCAGCGTTGGAGGAATCCAGAGCGCCGAGGCATTCGAGAAGAGCGGTCGAGATGTGGCTGACAGGGTTCTGGAAAGTGTCGGCCGAGTAATCGGAATCGATACTTACCTTCCGTTCGATCGCGGCGAGATGAATGCGGGTCTAACGCAATTGGCGTTCCGACTGGCCAACGCGCTCGGTGACAATAAGTTGTTCGGATTGGCTATCAAACTTGGCAACGAGAAACGTAAAAGTGGCACTGAGGCTCATCGCCTCACGGTGGACGTGCTCGACTTGTTGAAAGAAGCGTGGCTGAAGGCGGATCCAGAAATCCAAGCGGCTATTGAACTTGAGCAACCGGAACTTCGTCCCCTGACGCACATACTCGACACCAATATTCTTGTTGTGACGGCGAACCCCCGCGGAAAGGACGATCGAGCTTTGCGGCTTGATCGCGAGATCAGTGAGATTCAAGAGCGCGTGATGATGGGCAATGACCGCGACCGCATCAATATATCAACCCTCACGGCAGCCACCGTCGATAGGCTACGACATCGACTGCTTTCGAACAGCTTCGATGTGGTGCACTTTGCGGGACACGCCAATGCTGAAGGAATCGAACTTGAAGGTGAGGACGGTGTCCACATCCTCGAGTTTGGTGCGCTGATGAAGATGCTCGAGGTCCAGAAAGGCCTTAAGTGCGTGATATTGAACGCTTGTAGCGCAATGCAAGGTTTGGACAGAGCAACTGGGCCCCTCATCATCGGGATGGTCGACGAAATCGACGATGACGAAGCGATCGTGTTCGCAAAGGGATTTTACGACGCGCTTGCGTCTGGGCGAAGTCCCCAAGAGGCAGTAGGTATTGCGGAGACTGCACTTGAGTCTATGGGCATGGATCGTCACATCGTGGCCCGCATATCCGGTACCCGCTCGGCCAAGCTTGCCGAGAATTAATTCAGGACTTGGACAGATAATGAGACAGTTTGGCGTGAAGCATTGGACCAATGAATCGGTTCGTCGTTTCTCGCCAAATGCCGATCCGGTCGAAGCGATCATAAAGATGGCGCGCGCTGTCGTATTGCGCGCACGGGACGAAGGATGGCAGGGTCCCCCGTTTAACCCAATTGCACTTGCCAAAGTGCTGCGAATTCCAGTCGAGGCCAGCGCGGCGGTTCCGGATGCACGGACCATCGTCGATGAGCGTGGCACTCGCATCGAATATAATCCGCAGCAGCGTCGAGCTCGCGCTCGCTTTTCCATCGCCCACGAAATTGTGCACACGTTTTTTCCCGATCATGGTGAAGCGGTGCGGCATCGGGGAGGCGACAAGACGATCTCCGACGATTGGCAGTTAGAGCTACTTTGCAATATTGGCGCGGCCGAAATGGTCATGCCGATCGGCAGCCTTCCAAAGCTGACTGAAGTGCCGCCGCTTGAGACATTGTTAGCGGACCGGATGAAGTTTGACGTGTCGGTCGAGGCGTATCTCATTCGGATCGTGAGTGTCACCGCGGAGCCAGTGACGATGTTCATTGCGTCGGCCCATGCATCCGGAGACACTTACGACTACCGAATAGATTATACTGCCCCATCTGAGACTGCTCCGCTTCGAGATCTTAGGGAGCAGATTGTCCCAGCAACTAGCGTGGTGCGACAATGCACTGCAATCGGAGCTTCGGCGCGGGGCGTTGAAGGTTGGTGGCAAAATGGCGAGGCGCTGATCGAGTGTGTCGGTATCCCCGGTTATCCAGGCACAGCATTACCGCGGGTGGCTGGCCTAATTCGTCACAATGAGCGGCGGCTGTCCGACTTTATGCACTTCATCCATGGCGACATTCTGTCGCCTCGGGAAATCCCGCCAATTATCGTGTGCCAGCTTGTAAACGATCGAGCCGTTCGTTGGGGCGGTGGTGTAGCGCGGCAGATGGCTCGCAGACATCCTAACGCGGAAGCCGAGTTTGGCGAATGGATCAAAACTGTTCCCCGCGCGGCAAGACTAGGAGAGGTGCACTTCGCGCGCACGAAAGGCGAGGTGATCCTTGCGAGTTTGGTAGCACAAGAGGGGTACGGGCAGGGCGCAAGCCGGATACGATATCATGCGTTGAATGATTGTCTGCGCCGTGTCGCTGAGTACGCCAAGCGACACGACTGCTCCGTACACATGCCTCGTATCGGTACCGGAGGAGCTGGTGCGGATTGGGAGGTTGTGGAGTCAATAATTAGACAGAATTTTGAGGGATTGCAGAAGGGGGTATGGATTTACGATCTCCCACCTAGGCAGACCCAGCAAGACATGGGTTTCTAAGAATGAATCCACGCCCTCGGTTGCAGATAGTGCTGCTTTCAGGGCGCATTGGGGCTGGCAAGACGCAACTCGCGCAGGCGTTGGTGGCGCGTCACGACGCGATCTTGATCAAAACGCGCCAACTAATTCTTCAAGCCTCTCCGCGGACCAAGGACCAAAGACTGGAACTGCAGAAAGCCGGCGAGAGATTGGATCGCTCGACTGGTGGGCGTTGGGTAGGAAATGCGCTTGTTTCGCTCATAGAAGAGCGGGGATCAGAGGCTGGGCTGTCCACAGGGCTTTTCGTGCTCGACGCTGTAAGAATTGCGGGACAAATTGAGGCCATTCGTGCCGTATTTGGCAGTTCCGTTGTCCACCACATTCATTTGACGGCCTCAGACGGCACTCTAGCCCGCCGATATTCAGAACGCACTGCCGCGTCAGATGCGGGGGTTAGCTTCGACCAGGCGGCGGCGAACGCTACGGAGCGCCATGTCGAAGCCCTGAAGCAGGTTGCCGACACGGTGGTAAACACCGATTACTGCACAATTGAGGGGGTTTTCGTCCGGGCCACTGCGCTTCTCGGATTGTATCCGCGATCGGTTGATCCCCTCGTCGATGTGCTCGTCGGCGGTCAGTATGGAAGCGAAGGCAAAGGCAACATAGTCGGACATATCGCCCCTGAATATGATATCTTCGTTCGGGTCGGCGGTCCAAACGCGGGGCACAAAGTGTATGCGGAGCCGAAGCCTGAAGCATACTTCCACCTGCCGTCGGGATCGGAGAGGGCGCCTAATGCCCAACTTATACTCGGACCCGGCGCTGTAATCTATCCACCGAAGCTGCTCACTGAAATCACTACCCATAAAATACCGTTCGACCGGCTCATCATTGATGAGCAGGCGATGATCATCGAAGATCGCGATCGAGACATCGAAGTAGCGAAATTGTCGAGCATGGGGTCTACCGCGCAGGGCGTCGGATCTGCCTCGGCGCGAAAAATAATGGGAAGGGGAGGGAAGGAGGATCCTGTCGTGCGCCTAGCGAAGGATGTTCCGGAGCTTAGACCATATATCAGGGAAAGCCAAAGGACACTCGAGCTGGCGTATTGTCGCGGTCAAAGGATTTTGTTGGAGGGCACCCAAGGTACGAGCCTTAGTTTGCATCACGGCCCCTACCCACATGTCACCTCCCGCGACACGACTGTCGCAGGCTGTTTGGCCGATGCGGGTATCGCGCCTCGCCGTGTCCGAAAAGTCGTCGTCGTGTTTCGAACCTATCCTATACGTGTTGGAGGACCGTCTGGAGATCTCAGCGGCGGAGAAATCTCATACGAGATCCTTTCCGACCGGTCCGGTATTCCGATTGAAGAGCTCCGAACAAACGAGGTGACTACCACCACATTGCGACAGCGGCGCCTTGGCGAATTCGACTGGGCTCAGCTCCATCGCTCATGCCTGTTGAACAGTCCAACCGATATCGCGTTGACCTTCGTAGATTACCTTTCGGTGAAGAATCGCCAGGCTTTTCGATTTGAACAGCTAACGGAAGAAACCCTGCGGTTCATCGAAGAGGTTGAGCGAGTGGCAGGGCAACCGGTGACAATGATATCTACGAAGTTTGACTGGCGGAATGTGATTGATAGGAGATCTTGGTGACGGACGAAGAGCTCGGTGAGCTGCTAAAAGATTGCCCGGCGTTGTTTCACATGGCGATGAGGGACAGTTGGCCGCTGATTCAGAAGTACGGGCTTCTTCCGACAAATCGCCTTCTCGAACTTTTTGATGTGGATCAGGAGACGCGCGCTGAACTCACCACTAAGCGGCGACCAGCGAGCTTTCCGATCGCGCACCCGAACGTTGGGTCCGCAACGATCCGCGATCAGATCCCGCTATACGACCACCACCTCGCTAAGTGCCTTCAAGGCGGCCTTAGCCCGATTGATTGGCATGCAAAGCTGAACGAGCGCGTATTTTTCTGGCTGACGGAAAAGCGTCTGCAAACGTTATTGTGCGCGGGCGCGTACCGGAAACAACAGCACGTCGTTCTCAAGATTAACACAGCGATGCTGGTTAATGATCATCGTGACCAGATTGAGTTGGCCCCAATGAACACGGGTTGCACCATGCCGTTCGCACATCCTCGCGGCCCGGAGACATTCCTTCCGATTGATCAGTATCCGTATTCAAACTGGCGAAAAAAGGGGCGGTCGCGTCGTGAGGCAGTGGTCGAATTGACGGTAATTGGCGGGGTCCCGAATATAGCCGACTATGTGGAGGAGGTTACAATTCGGAAATGCGGCGAGGATCCAGTGCCCGTGCAAACCTAGGCCTGCTGACCTCGTAATCTATTCCGCCGAGGCGCTGAAATCGTGAACTAGTTGTGTACGCAAAGCGCTAACCGATTTAGCTAGATCGAGAATGTTCTCGACCAACGCATTCTGACTCTCCTCCGTCATTATGTCGGTTTCAAACCTGACTTCCGAGCCTTCTTTCACTCTGGCCGACTGCACAACTGGGCCGTCGAATTTCAGGGCATCGAAAAGATACTGCGAGTGCGCAATACGATTTCTGGTCGATCGTTCGCGATGCAATCTATCGCGAGTTGATGCTGCGAGGTCGTCCCATTCGGGGCGGGATTGAGCGCGCACAAGTCTCTCATTTTTCAGCATCTCTTGGCTGAGGGCTTCTACCTTATGGAAATTCGACATTGCGGCGAGCCGCTTTTGACTGCCGGTCCAATTCTCATGCCCCCAAAGCATCAATAAGGCTTGATCGATTAGTCCCTCGATGAATTGGAAGGCGATAAAATACTTCCCGATTGTTATGAAGAGGCGGTCGTCCATCATATTCCTCAATGCCGAATGTGACAAAGTTATCGCAGGCGCGTGCGACTTTCAGGCCAGCAGCTCGCGCGTCAACATGTCCTCGCTCGGCGACGCGGAACGGGCAAGGCAGGCCGACAGGCACAGGATAAGCAAGTCCCATGCATCGACCCAATCGCGATGATTGAGCTTACCGCCATTTCCATGCGCGGCTCGCGAACGCCGTCCATAGCTGCGCTTCGCTTCCTCATAGGTTTTGAGGCGATCGCTCCGCACCGGCGCGCAAAGCTGGCTCACCAGCAGACCGAGTCGAAACGACACTTCAGTCGAGACATTGGGGAACAGCGCCTCGATCCCTTGCCAGATATGTAGCAGCGATGAGGATAAGTCCGGAATGGCCGGCGCCGTCTGCAACGCGAGCCGGGCGGCCTTGAGCGGCTGATGCGCCGCTTCCAGTGCGGTCCAGCGCTCTGCGGCATCGACAGCATCGGCGAACGCCTCCGCCGTAACCGTTCGCTCCGCCCCCACCGTAATCGACTGGAATGTCGGCTCGTGCAGCCAGCCTTCGATTTTGCCGTCCGCCGACACGAACCCGCTCTGCAGTTCGGGCGGCAGCTTGGCGCGCATCGTCACGGAATCGCGATAGTTGATACCGCTGTAGTCGCGCAAAGTGTGCGTCATTCCGACCGGCATAACGAACGGCGACACCCATTTCAGGTACAGCATCACCTGCAGGACGCGGACGCGATCCTGTGCGTTTGCGAAATCCGACGCATCCTTGATCTCGATTTCGAGGTGGCACGCGTTCAGGAACACGTCGAGCAGATGCCAGGAAAATTGCAGTTTGTGCGACGCCCCGAGCGTCGCGAAATCGAAAGTGGACGTTTCCCATTCGCGCTGGCGCAGTACGGCCCGCGCCGTCTCGACGGTCCGCGGCAGATCCCCGGGAGAAAGCGCGAGGCACGGGAAGAAATAGCTCGGCATCAGTCGTGAACGCTGGTGATGCTAGGGGCCAGCGACACGCTGGCCGCTCGCTCATCCAGCTCCTTTGCGCTCGGCACCCGGCCAAGTTCCACGCATTTGCGTAGCAGGGTGAGCAGTACATCGCCCGCCAGTTCATATCCCTGTTGCAGCATTTCTGGTTTCGCGATGCTGCCATGTACGGCGCGCGAGCGCACGTCATAGCCTTTCTTGACGCGCTCGAAGTAAAGCGCCTTCTCCGCCGGGGTGCCGTCAAGCAAGATGGACGCGTGTAATGCGATGCGCCGCCGCAGCTCGGAATCGACATCGAGCAGCCCCTCGATGCCCGACCAGAGCAGCATGATCTTGGCATCGTCGTCAAAAAGATAGTGCGCGTTACCATAGCATCGCACAGCTTTCTGGAAACGGTTCTCATTGAGCAGGCCATGGAACGCATCGAAATGCACGGTGGCCCAGCTCAGGTCATTATCACCGGCAGGTGCGACGCTCGGCAAGCGATGGATCACGAGGTTGCGATTTGCGAGCGTGAATCGCGTGCCATGATTGGCTGCGCAATAGAGAGGCATCACCGGACGCCGACAAGCCAACGCAAGCAGATGGAAAATCCAGAGCGCGTTCCACGCCTTCTCTGGTAGGGTTTGGCCACCGTTGTCGTCGATAATGCGCAGGGAAAAATCTGCGAGCGGTTCCATCGACATGACATTCAGCGTCTCGCGTAGTTGGCCAACTGTCCGGCTACCGAATGAGCTGTCGTTGGTTGGCGCTTGGCCCGACACGATTATGCCGGGCGCTATCTCACGCTCGGCCTCAATCGTAATGCCGTGCCCGACCAAATTTACGAAACCTGCAGTGCCGACGTCCATCCTTACCTTTCCGAAACAAGGGCGCGCGCAGCGATACGCAACCGAACAGCAACTGCGAGCGAGGGCGACGGGACCGAATGCCCTAATGATCCTCTCGCTCACTTCCTTCCGACAGGCAATATCGCCCGGCTTCTTTAGTCGGATGGGCCGACATGCCAAAGAATAGATGCTGCTTGGCGCGATGCCGCCGGCCGCCCACGTGACCAGACACGAAACCGACAAACCTGGAAACAAATAAGCCATCAATCGTCTGCGATGGAACGGCGTCCTGCTCTTTTCGCGTAGATTGCCAGTGAGCCCGTTGGCGTTTTCAGGTTGTCGCGGCTTGGTAGAAGCGAATGTCCGCTTACTCAGATTGCCGCCCAGAAGCCGCCTGTCTCAAATCGGCCATCATCATCCTGCGGAGTTAGCTCGCTTCTGCGAGAAATCACGTCAAGCTCTCGTCCGCTCAACCGCTCGGCGGGGCGCGGTCTAAGGCTCTCCTAGAGCGTTTCTCGGGTTGCCGCGCCATGAAGGCGATCGAAATTCCGAAAAGGAACGTGGTCAAGATGAAGAGCGTCGACCAGCAGAAAAACAAAGCAATCTCGACGGCCACGATCGAGCTTCTCGTCCATAGAGCTTCCGTCTCATACTGCGCGCTTGCGAGAAATTCTTCCTTGAGAAATGGGCAGCTCTCGATCAGGTCCGATCGTACAAGCGCTAGGGCCTCTCTGGTACATTGAAAGCCCGCCACGACCCGCTCGCCGTTCAACGGGGTATCGAACACGAAGAATGAATAGAGGACGAAATAGCCTATGAAGCAGGCGAAGATCGAAAGGAATAGCGCGATCTGGATCCGCCACAGGCTGACCTTGTTCTTCACCGGCGCGAAGTACGCTAGGAACATAGCGGCGAGTTCGAGAAACGCGGTGATATATGTGGACGATTTCGGCCAAGGCGGCTGAAGCGAAAACACTAGGTCGAGGACAAAAGTGATCGCCAGCGCCGGAATGAGGGCGAACAAGGTGTGCTTGTCGAAGGCCTTGGCAAAACGATCGAAACTCCCGAGATTTACCATTATTCGTACACCACTCCCTCGGGCGTTATGTTGATCTCCTTCGCGAGCTCGGCATCGCTGACGTCCAGTTCCCCGCGCGTAATCCGGCCGTCCGGCCACGTTGCCTGAAACGTGTAAAGGCCAACCATCGGCAATTTCGTCGGCGTCCGATACGCGCGCCAGCCGCGGCATTTTTCTGTGTCGTAAGGGGTGATGCCCTGTCCGATGCATACCAGCGTTGCCCACCGTGAGTTGATCCGCAGCGATATCGGCGTGGGTTGAGATTTCAGGATGTAAATATCTTCGCCGGCTCCGCACTCCCCTACAGCTTCGACCTTCGGCAGGGATTTGGGTCGTTGCCGATTCAGCAAGCGGCTAAGTTCGCGGGCGAATTCTTCATGCTCGGGAAAAACCCGATCGTCATGGTTCTTCTCGAATGCCTGCAGGATCGATTGCTCGTGGTTTCGAATCGCTGGCTTCCAGAGCGAGGCCGGATAGCGATGAAGACGGAGCTCACTCTCGATATAAGCCATGTCGAATGCGAAGCGTTCGCTCCGCGGCGCATCGTCTTCCATTTGAGGGAAGCCGCAATTTATCAAATTCGGGGAAGCGAGATATTGCCGGTCGACGTTCAAGAGTTCCGCTTGGAGCACCGCAAAGAAGGCCGCTTTCTGAATGTCGAACAATTGGCTAGCTGTGGGCTCGTCTGGGGATCTCGAACCCGCTTCCTCCATCGCCAGGTGGCCCATGTCCTGAACTGTGGACAACGAGTTTTGTGAAGTCTCGCTGCCGGGCTGTGCTCCGATTGACGGGGCCGCCTGCGAAAATGCGAACACTGCAGCAGCTATTCCAGCCATCCATACCATGGACGCGGTGCCCATTTTTTTGTCTCCCCCCGAAGAACCAGCAGACATCACAACTTTAGCAGCATTGCGAATAGCCATCGATGTAGCAAGTCTGTCCTGCCTGTCGTCACACAAAGCTTCCCGTCTTGCTGCCCGCTCGCGATGCCAGCCGGTCGCTGCCCGATACGGAATGGATCCAAGTTCATCACGGCTTCCGCCTTAGAGAATGTCGGCTCTTCGCGATTTGCGTCCAGAAGCTGACCGTCTCCAAGCGGCCAATCGCAGCGAAACGAGCGACTCGAGTTGTGTCGAGCGGATCCCCAAAAAAGACGCCCGCCCGATCGAAATCGGGCGGGCGTCAGATGAAGATCTCTATTTTCCTGAAAGGAAGAGCTCTCCTGGGTCGCACGGCGCGGATAGCGTCGTGACCAGACCGATAATTGTACGACAGCGCCAAAAGATGCCTCGGATCGCGATCCGACATCAGCTTTCCTTGGTTTCAGCCAGAAGCCGGACGGTCTACGAGCAGCCAAATCGCGTGGATGGGTGGGTGCGTTTCAGGTGGATGTTTGGCGCAGGGGGGATTGTCGATCGTCCGCTGGCCTGTGATCCCACAGGCCTGCGGATGACGACGCTAAATCGCAAACCTGACATGGCCATTCTCATCGATAGGCCATGCCGGATTCCACGCTATCTCCCAAGCGTGATCGCCCGGATCAGCTACATATCCTCGAAAACCGCCGTGAGGCGGGGCGTCTGCTGGTCTGATGATACGCCCGCCCGCTTGGACGAGCTGCTCAATCGCGTCTTCGACTTCCGCTTGGTTCGACACATTGTGCCCCAGCGAAAAGGCGCCCGGCGAGGTAAGACCGGATCGGTTCATGTCTTTTTCAAGCGCCGACTTCTCGAACGTGCCAAGCACGAAGCCGTTCATCTGATAGAAGATGATGTCTTCATTCTCGAAGACAGGCGTCCAGCCAAATCCCTCGACGTAGAAGCGGCGGGACCGCAGCAAATCGGTGATGCCGAGTGTGATGACGGAAATCTGGTGTTGCATATCCAAAGCCTTTCCCTCGCTGCCGCACCATTGCGACAGCGTTCCAGGTCTTGGGACACGACGCCGCAGCGAAGGTCAGGGCCCGCTGGCGCGGGGACCGGGCTAACCGCACCGATCTCCCCGTTCTCGACGGTCAGTTTTTTAGCGAGACCAAACTGGTGCGGCAAGATCGACGATCGGTTGTGTTTCGTCATAGCGCGACAGGGGCAGCGAATCTGCGCTACCCATGATCCGGCCTCCTAAAACCGACCGACCGACGTCGGTTCGTTTTGGCTATTCCTCTCACCTCTCTGCATGTTGCCGTCGGACTATTTGATCATCGCGGCATCGATCATAGCCCGATAGATTCTTCCGACGTCCTCTTGGTCGATGTGGCCGGCTGCGAGCGCGGCGCTGACCATCGCCGTGTCGGGCTCGCGAAGCGCCATGACCGCCGCCCCGGCCTCGGGCAAATAGTCTTGCCAAAGCGGCTTGCCTTCCATCGTCGCGTCGGGTGGATTTACATCCAACTCGCAAAGCGCGCGGGCGACTCGTTCAAGGCCAGAGGTCATGCCAAGGGCATATCATGGAACGCCGAAACGGATCAGATGGGATTGCGATGTTTCTCGCCATGCCAAATCACTGCGATTTCGCGTTCCGATCCGGTGACTTTCCAGAATGTTGATACCTCTCTACAGCGGCGCGATGACTAGGGGCTCAACTATTGCAGAACGTGTCGAGGCGCTCGTCCGGCGGATGGAGGGGACGCCTCTCTGCGACGAGTGCATTGCGGACCGGCTCGATCTCTCGTCGATTGCGCAAGCTAGCGTTGCCACGAGCGCTGCTGGCGGTGTTGGTGGTTTTGAGCGCTCGAAGGGACCATGCGGCCTGTGCGGAGAGCCGCGGCACGTCATTCGTCATAAGGGCTGAACTTTGCGCTAGTGCCGCAGCCAGATCGAGCGCGGCTGAATTGGGCGTGCTCTGGCGCCGGCAGGCGGCGCCAGGGGCCGCGCGTTATCTCGGGCCGCGCAGCGCACTTGGCTCGGTATCCTTGCCGGACGGCGGCTGGCCCACAGGCCCGCGCGCACGCCGCCCGGCTGCGGCCTCGCCAAGAGCGCGTTCTTCTTTGGGCGCTTCGCGCGGCGTCGTTGATGCGTTGCGATGGCTCGGGGTTTGAATCGATCGGTGGTCCGCATTACGGACCCGGCAATGATGTTCAGCCTGTTCCTGTTCGCCTCGGTCATACCGGCCGGTCAATCCTTCACCTGTACGCCCGTTGCGGTCTGGGATGGCGACGGGCCGATCTGGTGCGCCGAAGGGCCCCATGTCCGCCTGTCGGGGGTGGCCGCGCGCGAAATGGACGGCAGCTGCCGTCCGGGGCATCCTTGTCCGAAAGCCGACGCGGTCGCAGCGCGTGATCATCTGGCTGGTTTGCTCGGTGAACCGCAAGGCCGGAACCGGACGGGACATATTCTCGTCCGCGGACCGGCCATGCGCTGTCTGTCGCGCGGCGGGGCCGGCGGCACCCGCACCGCCGCCTTCTGCACATCGCCCCGGTCGGGCGATATCTCCTGTGCGATGATCCGCAGCGGCCTCACCGCGCGCTGGGACAAATATTGGGGTGCGCATCGCTGCGATTGATCGGACAGGATCGGGCGGGTGGGTCGGGTGGACCGGCCTTTGCGTGCGGCGCGGATCGTTGAATGGACGCGGCGGCAGCTCTGTCTCAGTTGCTCAAGGCCACCCCCTTTCTGTCGCCTTTCTGCGGGCCCGGCTCGCCTCTGGCCGTCAACCCCATGCGGGGTTCGCCCTCGCGTTCCGCTCGGTGACGGCAGCTCGCGGTCCCTTCTTCTGGCGCCATCGGGGATGTCCCCCGAGCAACCGAAGGAGAAAATCCATGGCCACCATCGCCAATCTCAACGTCAAGCCCGACGGCAGCCTCGAAGGAACGCTCGCCACCCTCAACGTCACCGCGCAGATCGCGATTGTCCCGAACGGCCGCAAGGCCAAGGACAGCGAACCCGATTACCGCGTCGTCAGCCGCAAGAACGGCTTCGAACTTGGCGCAGCCTGGGTCAAGACCGCCAAATCGACCGGCGCCGAATATATCGCAGTGACCATGTCGGCCCCCGAATTCGGGACGATCTACGGCAATGTCGCCAACGCCCCCGGTGAGGACCCGATGAAGAAGGTCATCATCTGGAACCCGCCGACCTGACGGGCTCTCCGGCTCCGCCTTCGGGCGGAGCCAATCGATTTAACGGCATGAAGGCGGTCCTCTGGGCCGCCTTTTTGCATTCCTGTTGTTGGCAGGCGTGTGCTTCCGGGGCCCCGCGGCGCGTGAGCCTCTTGATCGGCGAATGAGGCGCCGCGGACGACGAGGGCCGTGCGTGAGCGAACGGCAGGATGTCGACAGCTCTGCGAAATAAAAGGTCAGCGAGGGGGCCGGGACGCGGCGGCGAACCGGGGTCGGGTGGGGCATGGGCTCAGCCGCATGGGACCGGGCCATCCCCGCTCTCGATTGCCGCTATTCCCTTGGCCGAGGCCAGGCCTCCTTCAATCAACCCGTGAAGGGTCCCCACGCTTTGCTCGGGCCGCGGCTTCGCGCGCGGTGATTGCGGCCTGTCCCCGTCCGGCGGGGCGCCTGTCGAGCGGGAATGGCCCGCTCCCAAGGACAGGAGCCTACCCCATGCCGCTTACCACCGCTCAATCGCTTGGCTGGAGCCTCGCCCGGACCACGATGACCATCATCATCCTCGTCGAGACCAGCGCTGGATATTCGGTCATGCCGCTCGACGAATTCGACGGCGACCCCGAAACGATCGTCTGCGAATATGATCCGTTCAATCGCTAAGCATCTGGAATCATATCCAGATTGGAGCCGGTTCGGGATCTCCCCCGAGCCGGCTTTGGCTATGCTGTGCTTGCAGGTTGCGCTGTGGAGGTGGTGGCGAGCGCGTCCGATGGGAGGATGTTCATGACCCTGATGCTGATCCTTGGCGCGGTTGCGGCATTTTATTGTCTGCTGCTGCTCTTTCGCTGCGCGACGCTGGCGCTCCCGATCTTTGCCGGGCTGGGTCTGGCTCTGACGCTGCGGAACCATGGCTTCGGCTGGATCCTCATTCTGGCCGCGGGCTTGCTGGTATTCTGCACCGTTCATGCCCTTGGCCGGCACCTGGCGCGCAGTTCGGCTCCGCTCGCCGTCCGGCTTGGCGTCATCCTGATGTTCGTGGGCGCCGCCGCGGCTGCTGGTTTCCAGGCCGGGGCCGCGCTCGCGGTGCTTGCCGACCTCGATCCCTGGGCGCAGCGCGGCATTTCCATCCTGACCGCCGTCGTCACCGGCTATGCGAGTTGGCGTGATCTCTTGACGCGCGGTGGCCGGATCGAGCGACCGGCGCTACACAGCTAGGCGTTAAACCCGCTTCTCGTCCTTCTTCGCTTCCCGGCCGACCGGCAACGCATTCCTCCGCCGGCCCGCAGCATCACGGCCTCTCGACATGCGCCATCTGTCAGCGGGCCGCTTCGCTGACCCGGCCTGGTGCAACCGCGCTGGCACGACTTTCTTCCCCCGGCGTGCCGCCGTTCCTCGCGAAACAAGAAAGCCGTGCCAGCGCGGTCCTCCGCTTCGCTGCGGGCCTGCGGCTGCACCGCCGGGACCCCGCCGACCACCGATGCGCATCGAGGCCGCGATGGTGCGGCCCGAGCCAAGGAAGGAATGCATCATGGCCAGGATCGGCACGTTCAAGAAAGTCTCCGGCGAATTTCGGGGTCAAATCACCACCCTCTCGGTGCAGGCGAAATCGGTTCGCATCACGCCCGAAAAGGACCCGAGCGGCAACGCACCCAGCCACCGCGTTTTCGTTGGTGACGTCGAAGTCGGCGCGGCCTGGGAAAAGCAGACGCAGGACAAGCGCCCCTATCTTTCGGTCAAGCTCGACGACCCGAGCTTCACCACCCCGATCTTCGCGCAGCTGTTCGCGGGCGAAGATGGCGAACATGATCTGGTCTGGAGCCGCCAGACCCGCCGCGGCGACTGAGCCGCGGGGACCCGCCCGGCGGTGCCGGGCGGGTTACCCATTAATGGGGAAGAGTGCCCCCAAGCCTTGGAATTGGCGCTCGCCCCCATTTCGCCAATTCTTCGGCCTCCCACGGGAGGCGGTCATGGCGGTTGCGAAGACGGCAGAAAGCAAACGACCGCCGTTCCTGGACTTTCCCGGCTACGCCCAGGAGTTCCTTCGCCGCAGCTCGGAGTATAATCGCGACTATGACGGGGTGAAGTCGGATCGCCACGCCGATCCGGCGTCGCGGGAGGTGATGGCCCGGCGATGGGGCCTCTGCTTTCCCGGTCGATCCGTGCCTTTCGGCGCTTGATGCCCCGGCCTATTGGGACGCGGCAGTTTGCCCCTATGTCGTGATACTCGGCGCTGCGCCGTCGGCCTTTGCAGCCGGGCTGCGCTTCGACCCGGCTCGCTGGACGCATCGCCTTGGCTGCCGGCCCGGCTTTGACGGAAGCCACCACATATTGAGCGACGGCGCGGCGCTCCACCGGATCTGGCTGCGCGGCGATCCGGTCGATGGCGCCTATGCTTGCCAGGTCCCGCTCGATTTCATGATCGAAACGCGCCTTCAGGCGGTCTGCGATTTCGATCGATGGCTGCGGGGGGCATCATTCGCGCCCGCGCTCGCCCGGCCGACATCCTACCAGGCCCGGCGCCTCGATTTGCTGCTGTCGATCCTCGACCTTCGCGGCGGCGCGCAAGTCTCGAGCCATGAGATCGCGCGCCGGCTCATCTATCCGCGCCTCGATGTCGGACGCGGCGCCGCATGGAAATCGTCACCCGAGCGCCGCCGGACGCAGCGCCTGATCCGCGAGGCCGAAGCGCTGGCGGCAGGCGGCTACCGCGCGCTGCTCGCTGGCCGGGCGGGGCGACAAAAATAACCGCGAATTTCAGCCGCTCCCCCGCGCCGCAGCTTTCGCGCCACGACGCGCCACGACCCGCCGGTCCTTCTTCTTCGGTCCGGCGCCTCGAAGGAGCTGCCTCATGTCCAATCTGCCCGCGCCGCGCTATCTGAAGACGCCCGATGCCGCGCTTCACGTCGGACTTTCGCCCCGAACCCTCGAAAAGCACCGCTGCTACGGAACGGGCCCGGCCTACCGGAAGCTTGGCGGGCGTGTCGTCTATGCCATCGACGACCTCGACGCCTGGGCCGATCTCGGCCGCCGTTCCTCGACCTCCGATCCCGGCATCGGGACCGTCCATCCCGCGCGCCCGGTGCGCCGCTGATGTGCAGCGACAACGAAGCACAAGTGGCCGGGGCTGGGTCCCCGATGCGCGGTGCAGGGACATTCGCGGCGTTCACCCACGCTGATCTCAGCGCGGTCGAGAGCCGCATCGATCATCGGCTTCGCTTTGGCTGCGTTGCCGCCGGGGCGCCGTCCCGCCCGTCGATGGCGAAACGGCAGCCGGCATGGCTCCGCCGCCGGGGGAGCGAAGAATGAACCGCGCCTATATGAAGACCACGGTTGCTGCGGCGGGGCTGTTTGGCGGTCTGTTCCTCTTTCTGGCGTCGCATCCACCGGCGCCGCGCTGGCTTTGGAACGCGAGCGAGAGTGCGCCGGTCGGGCTTTATCGTATCGACTCCACGGCCCATCTTCGTCGCGGCGATCTGGTCGCGATCAGGCCGCCTGCCGCCATCGGCGCCTTCCTCGACAAGCGACATTATCTGCCCGCCGGCCTGCCTTTGCTCAAGCGCGTCGTCGCCCTGCCGGGCGCGCGCGTCTGCCGCTCGGGTGTCTTTGTCACGGTCGATGGCGTCGGCGTCGCGCGCGCCTTGCCGCGCGACCGGGCGGGGCGGCCTCTGCCCGTCTGGCATGGTTGCCGCGTCGTCGGCGCGGGCGAAATCTTCCTGATCAATGCAGCGCCACTGAGCCTGGACAGCCGATATTTCGGGCCGCTTCCCACCACCGGCCTGTTCGGGATCGCGCACCCGCTCGTCACCCGCGCCAGCCGCAGCGGTGCGCTGCGCTGGCACGTCCCGGCGCGCAAAGCCTTCCAATTTCCCACCAGCAAGGAGTAAATTCCATGATCATCGGGTCATTCCGGAATCGCGGCCTCGGCTATGTCGGCCGCATCCACACGCTGAGTCTCGACGCCGAACTCAGCATCGAGCCCGCCGAACGCACCGAAGCCGAGGGCGCGCCCGACTGGCGCATATTCCTCGGCAGGGCCAAGGACGGGATCGAGATCGGCGTCGGTCGAACCGACTTCGGGTCGCTCGGCCTCGTCATCGCGATCGAAATCGACGACCCCGCGCTCGTCGCGCCGCTGCGCGCCAATCTGGACTGCGACAGCTTTCGCCGCGGGCCGCTGTGGCTGCGCTGGTCGCGGACCGATGTTGCCGGGCAGCGCTGAACCATGACGATTGCGCTTCACTTCCGCTGCTCTGCGCTCGCGCTTGCCTTGCGCCGTGCGCTGCACCCGGCTGCATTGGCAGGGGCGCTCGTCTTATCGTCGCCGAGCGCAGCGGCCGCTTCGCAAGCAACGTCCGCCGCGCATCCCTATGCCGCCCCGGTGACCGAAGCGGCGCAGCGCTTCGACATTCCCGAGACCTGGATCTGGCGCGTGATGCACGCCGAAAGCCGCGGCAATCGGCGCGCCGTGTCGCCCGCCGGGGCGATGGGTCTCATGCAGATCATGCCGGGAACCTGGAGCATGCTGACGTCACGGCATCGCCTCGGGAAAGACCCGTTCGACGTCCGCGCCAACATCCTCGCGGGCGCAGCCTATCTGCGCGCGATGTGGGATCGCTATCGCGACATCCGCCTGATGCTGGCAGCCTATAATGCCGGGCCCGGGCGCGTCGACGCCTATGCCGCCGGTCGCCGCAGACTGCCGGCCGAAACCCTCGCCTATGTCGCGGCAATCGCGCCCGCGCTCGGTTCGACAACGCGCAATCCCGCTGCCGCGGCGTTGCCGCCGGCTGCGCCCGGCTGGCGCGATGCCGGCATTTTCGCGGATCGAAAAATGGCTTCGGTCGGCGAACAGGATGTTGCCGCCTTGCCCTTGTCGCGTTCGGCTGAAGGCCTCGCTCGTGCGCCTGTCGCTGCCGCCAACCCGCTTTTCGTGCCGGTTTCCGGAAAGGATTACTGATGGCAGATTCTGCAACTTGTCCGCACTTATTCGTGCGGATTCCTTCTGTCTCATCACGACGGAGCAGGCACCGGGGGACAGCTCTGCGGAGGTCTTGGGGGAGACCTGGCAGCTCCTTCTTGCAGCAAGGGTTGCAGGGCCGCGATGCTACGCATCGGACCCATATTTTGGATACACACCTCACGCACGGGTGCATCCAGCATTTCCGCCACTTTTCGAGAGTGCGATCAGAGTACAGCTTGTACCGGATCCGAAAAAGCACCGAATTTCTGCCACTTTTCGAGAGTGCGTTTCGCACTCTAGTCAGGGCGGGAAGATGAAGCAGGTTCAGCACACCGTCCGGGTGCCTGCGGCTGTCGACAAGGCTCTCCGGAAGCTCGCCGAGCAGCGGGGCGTGACGATTTACGCGATGCTCCAGCGCAGCTTGAAAGCGGGTGTCGCGGTCCAGACGAACGAGCCGCGGGCATCAGCCATCGATCGCGAGCTTCTCGCAGAGATCGCATCGATCAGCACCCGCCTCGAGGAGATCGAACAGATGGTCGATCGAACGCTGTTCACAGCCTGCGCGGCCTATTGTTATGCACGCGCCGCGGCAATCGGTAGCGAGGAGTCCGACGACGCGATCGCCGACGAAGTCCGGCCCGCCTATGAGCGGCAAAGAGCGATGGCGGAGCAGCGGTCATGAGCGAACATCACGATCGCCGTCTGCATGCCGACACGCTGCGCCGCCATTATCGCTACAGTCAGACACGGCGCTTCAAAAGGCAGGCCGCGATCATGGCCGCGTCGATCGCGCTTGGCGGCCTTGCCGCGCCCTATCTCATGCTCGACCCGAAGATCATGCAGGCGACCGGCACCTGGCATCATGCCAAGCTCCTGACATGGTTCGCCGGCGCCGCTGGCGGCGATCCCGGAATGAAGATCCGCGATGGCGAAACCGACTATCTGGTGTCCGCGCGCGCGGTCGCCGGTCATGCCTATTATCGCCAGTCGGCGAGCGTCACCTTTTCCTTTATCGTGCGCGGGAGCCTGTTTGGCTTCGCGGCCTGGCTGTCGGGGCTGTTCCTCATGCGCGGCGTCGCGGCGCGGCGGCGCGAGCGCGCGCTGCGCGATCGCTTTGTCAGCGGCACACTGGTCACCAGCGAAGCGGCGCTCGCAAAGCGCGCGCGGTCGGAGGCGGACGGGCGGTCGTTGGCGATCGGACCCATCGCGCTCCCGTCGCGTCTCGAGACCAGGCACATGGCGATGGTCGGCACGACGGGCAGCGGCAAGACGACGGTGCTGCGCCAGATGCTCGACGGCATCGAGGCGCGCGGCGAGGCGGCATTGGTCTATGATACCAGCGGCGAGTTCATCGCCCATTATTATGATCCCGAGCGCGGCGACATCATCCTCAACCCCTTCGATGCGCGCTGCGCTTACTGGTCGCCCTTTGCCGAAATCGCGCACCCGGCCGATGCCGACCGGATCGCACAGCAGCTCATCACCGAGACCGGGCAGCACGACCGCGATGTCTGGCTCGAGACCAGCCGCATCCTCGTCGCCAACATGTTGCGCGCGCTGTGGCGCGAGAAGAAAGGAACCTTGCCCGATCTGCTCCACGCGCTTCAGCTTCGCACCAAGGACGATCTGAAAGCCTGGCTTGGCGACAGCTCGTCGGCGCGCACATTTGCCGAAGACGCCGACCGCGCCACCGGCAGCGTGCTCTTCATGCTCGCGAAGGCCGCGAACCTCATCCAGTTTTTGCGGGTCCAGGAAGGCGACGAGGCGCCTTTCTCGTTTCGCACATTCCTTTCCGGACTCGACGAGCGGGAAGGGACCAAGCCATGGATCTTCGTACCGCGCAAGGAGGACTATTTCGAGGCGTCGAAGCCGCTGCTCGCCTGCTGGCTCGAATGCGCCGCGAGCGCCTTGCTCGGGCTTGCGCCTTCGGCCGATCGCCGCGTCTGGTTCCTGCTCGACGAACTCGCCGACTTGCCGCGCGTCGACAATCTCGCGCGGCTGCTGCCCGAGGGGCGCAAGTTCGGGGCGGCGGTCGTGCTGACCTTCCAGGCGATCGGCCAGATGCGCCATCGTTATGGCAAGGATCTTTCCGAATCGATGCTCGGCTGCTGCAACACCAAGCTCTTCCTCCAGATGATCGATGGCGAGAGCCGCCAATGGGCGAGCGACACGATCGGTAGCTGCGAGGTCGAGGTTCACACCATGACGGGCGCGCTCGGCGATGGCGACGACAAGCCGCGGATGACGCTGGGCCGGCAGCGCAAGGTCAGGCCCGCCGTGTTGGAAAGCGAACTGCGGCTCGCGCGGCACATGGGCTATTTGCTGCTTCCCGATGGCATGCCCGTTTGCCGGATCGCGCTCACCGCCGATCATATCGCGCGGCGGGGGAACCCGCGCCACCGCCCCTTCATCGCGGCCAATCCCGAGACCAGCCTGTGGTCGAGGTCAGTCGTAGCGTCACCCGCGCCGCCGCGCGATGCGGAGACGCAGGCGGTGGCGGCGAAGCCGAAACCGAAGCGCAGGGGTCGCCGTCCCGCAGGTGGAGGGCCAGTCTGATGGTCGCGTCGGTATCGGCGCTGACCAGCTCGGCGCAGGCGAGCAGCTATTATGAGACCGATGATTATTATGCCGACGGCGGGCTGTCGCCCTCCGAATGGCAGGGCAAGGGCGCCGAGGCACTCGATTTGTCGGGCGAGGTCGATCGCGATGCCTTTCGCGACCTGCTCGAGGGGAGGATCGGCGACCAGCAGCTCGGCACGATGCGTGACGGGAAGCTTGAGCATCGGCCGGGATGGGATGTGACCCTGAGCGCCCCCAAGTCGGTGTCGATCATGGCCGAGGTCGCGGGTGACCGTCGGTTGATCACGGCGCATGGCGACGCGGTAAAAACGGCGCTCGGGCATGTCGAGGCGCATATGGCCGCGACCCGTGTCCGGCATGGCGGCACGGTCGCTCGCGAGCCAACCGGCAACCTCATCGTCGCCAGCTTCCAGCATGGCACCAGCCGTGCGCAGGATCCGCAGCTCCATACGCACAATGTCATCATGAACGCGACGCAGGGCGATGACGGATCGTGGCGCAGCCTCGAGCCGCGCGCGATCTACCAGCTCCAGAAGCAGATCGGCGCGATCTACCGGCAGGAACTGGCGCTGAAGGTGCGCGAGCTTGGCTATGAAATCGAGTCGGCCAGGGACTCGATGTTCGAGATCAGGGGCGTCTCCGCCGACGTCATGGCGGCGTTCAGCACCCGCAGCGCCGCGATCGAGGCCGCACTCGGCGAACGCGGGACGTCGCGCGAGGAGGCCAGCGCGGCCGAGAAGCAGGTTGCCGCACTCGACACCCGCGATGCGAAGGTGACAATCGACCAGGCGTCTCTCATCGCCGATTGGCGGGCGACCGCCGATCAGGCGGGGTTCGATACCAGCGCGCGCCTTGCGCTCGTCGGCGAAGCACAAGCGAAGGCGGCCGCTGGGGAGGGAATCCCGGAGCGAACGAGCGTGGCCGAGCGCGCCGTGGCGCATGCCGCCGACAAGCTTGGCGAGCGCCAATCGGTGTTTTCGGTCGCGGCGTTGCACGAGGAAGCGGGGCGCGTCGGACTGGGGAAGGTCGGCTATGCCGCAATCGGATCGGCGATTGCGGCAGCGACCGAGCGCGGCGATCTCATCGACCGCAACTTTCTCGATCGGCGCGGCGCGGAATTTGCCGGACTCACCACCCGCCAGAATATCGAGGCCGAAACCCGATTGCTGCGGATCGAGGCCGATGGGCGCGGTGCGCTCGCGCCGATCGCATCGCCGCTGGCGGCAGCGAAGGCGGTCGCGGCCGCTTCGCGGCAGGGGGAGCGCGCCGGCTTTGCCTGGAACGACGACCAGCGCGCGGCGACCCGGCAGCTTCTGGCGAGCCGCAACCGGATCACCGCAGTGCAGGGCTATGCCGGCACCGCCAAGACCACCACGGTGCTCGCGACCTTCGCCCGCGAGGCCGAGGCGCGCGGGGTGCCGGTTGTCGCGCTCGCGCCGACCGCGTCCGCGGCGATGGTGCTCGGCGAGGCGCTGGGAACGCGCGGCGACACGGTCGCGCGTCATATGCTGGCGCCGGGGCGGGGGGCGTCGGGGCGGTCGGCAGCGTGGATCGTCGACGAAGCGTCCTTGCTGTCAGCCCGCGATACCGCGCGCCTGTTCGAACTCGCCCTGAAAAATGACGCCCGTGTCATCATTGTCGGCGACGTCAAGCAGCTCGGCTCGGTCGAGGCAGGCGCGGCCTTTGCGCAGCTCCAGACCGCCGGAATGGAAACCGCAAAGCTCGAAGAAATCGTCCGGCAGACCAACCGCGCGACCCGGGAGGCGGTGCTCGCGTCGATCGAGGGGGACGCGAAAAGGGCGCTCGCCGCGCTCGATCGCGGCGGCGGTGCGATCGTCGAGAATGCCGATCGCGCGGAGCGGTTTGCCGCCATCGCAGAGCGCTATGCCGACCTCGACAAGGCCAGTCGCGCGCGCACCCTTATCGTCGAGCCATCGCGCGACGGGCGCGACGCCCTGACCGCCGATATCCGACGGGCGCTTGCCCGCTCGGGCGCGCTCGCCGGTCCGGCGGTCACGCTGGAAGGCCTCGTCAACAAGGGGCTGACCCGCGCCGAGGCGCGCGATCCGGCGAGCTATGACAGCGGCGATGTCGTCCGCTTCTCGCGCGACTATGCCGACAAGGGCGTCAAGCGCGGCGAGGCCTGGCGCGTCGAAACCGTCGATCCGGCGAAAGCGGCCGTGGGGTTGCGGGCCGAGGACGGACGCGAAGTCGATTGGCGGTTGCGGCAATGGGGTGCCGGTCAGGTGCAGATCTTCGAAACCCGGCCGCTGGAACTCAAGGCCGGCGACAGCATCCGCTTCACGCGCAACGATCGCGGCGCGGGGCGCGTGAACGGCGCGCGCGTGGAGGTGACGGCGGTCGATGCCGCGGCACGCACCGCTGTCGTCCGCGACGCGCGGGGTCGGGTTCAGACGCTGCGGCTAGATAGCGCGCGCGACCGTCATATCGCGCACGGCTATGTCGATACGGCGTTTGCCGCGCAGGGCCGCACGGCCGAGCATGTCATCGTCCACGCCGACAGCCGGGCCACCAATCTGGTCGACCAGAAAAGCTTTTACGTCGGGATTTCGCGCGCCAAACAGTCGGCGACGATCTTCACCAACGATCGCGCCAAGCTTGTTGCCGCGATCCATGAACGCGCCGGGACGGTCCAGACAGCGATCGCGCAGGTCACCAGTTCAGCGGCCGCATCGCACAAGGCAGCGGGACCGGCTCTGCCCCGGTCGCTGTCGTCCGGCTCCGCCATGGGGCTTTAGCGGCGCGGGGTCGGGAGCCTTGCGGTCGGTCCGCCCGGACGTTGGCATAGTGCATGATCAGTCTTCGCCCGCGGCAAAATAGGCAGTGAGCCGATGTGCGAGATCGGGGGACAGCCGGATATGCGTTCGCCGGCCATCGTCGCGGTCCGCCTCGCGGACGAGAAGTCCGGCATCGCAGAGACGCTGCAGCAAGCGCTGCGCCGACGACGTCGGGAGACCCGAGGCGATACAGGCGGAGCTGGTCGAGACGGCTCGACCCTGAGCCTCATGTATGAACAGGTCGATCAATATGTCCCACGCCGGCTCTCCGAAACATTCGTCTGCACCCACAAGCTGGCGGCGGAGCAGTCTGCGGCGAGCGGTTCGGCGCGCATTGGCTAATGCGAGGGTCGCGTCATTCGGATCGGCCGCGCTGTCGCGCAGCCGTTCCGGCGGCCGCCGTTTCGCCCGCGCCGGGCGATGAAGGATCAGACTGTGCTTGGTGCTCGTCACCACAATATGTTCGAGCAGCGCGACATCGAGCGCGTAGCCGATCGAAACCAGTCGTTCGGTCACGTCGATATCGCCGCGGCTCGGCGTCGGATCGCCGCTGGGGTGATTATGGACGAGGATGACGCCGGCGGCATTCAGTTCGAGCGCGCGGCGAAATATGACCCGCGCATGCACGGTCAGCTGTCCGATCGTCCCATGCTGCATTTGCTCGTCGCCGATCACGCGCCGCGAGCCGTCGAGGAATAGCGCGCGGAGAATTTCATGCGGGAGTGCGCCCATCGAAGCCTGCAAATAACGGATCAACTTCGGATCGGCGGGCGAGACGGCGCGTCCGGCTACCTCCGAGCGCATGGACTCGAGCGTCGCTGATCGCGCGGCGCTCAGCATGACCGCCACCGGACTGTCTTTCCCGAGAACCCGGCGGAGCGATGCGGGGGACTGGGCCCAGACGCGCGCGAGCGTGCGATATTCCGAGAGCAGCCTGTCGGCCATCAACTGGCTGTTCGCCGGATCGATCGCCGCGATCAGATCTGCCAGGACGGCTCGCTCTCGCCGCGCATCAGCCGTCGCTGGTGACGCCAGGTTGCGAGGACGAGAATCAGCGGGACGGGCCAGGACGTCGCCACCTGCATGATGAGATAAACCGCCGGCTGCATCGTCACGTCGAGGACCCGGCTCGTGTGCGCCAGGAGCGGAAGCATGTGGAGCACCGCGACGCACAACGGCCAGAAGCGATGCGCATAAAGTGCGAGCGCGGTTGTCGCCGACGCGCCGAACAGGTCGATCGCGAGGTGGCCCGTATCCAGCGTGGCAAACTCCGGCGGGATGAAGGCATGGAGCAGCTGATCGGCTGCCACCATGGTCCAGGCGATGGCGGCCAGCGTCCGTTCGGGGCCACCGCCGCGCCAGAGGGCATAAGCGGAAGCGACCAGCAAGAAGGCGAGAAACAAGGCTATGCGCACGGGTCCAGACTTCCATGCCGATCGCTCCCGGTCAATCGGTCAGGCGGCGGATGCCAGCGGAATGCTGTCGCCCTGGGCGATCTTTGGACATTCGTGGAGATCATAGCCCGCGGTCTCGCGCCCGATCGCGACGAGTTCGCCGTGGACGCGCATGACGGCGCCGCTGACATCGACCAGGGCCAATTGCGCCTGCATGAGGCGGCGGATCGCGGCATGACCTTTGGTCGCCGGCACGCCTACGGTGTCGCGGCGCGCCGTGACGACGCTCGTCATTAGCGACGACATGGCGATGAGCGCCTCGTCGATCCTGATCTCGGCCGCCGGCACATCGCGTGCGAGGCGGGCAGTGGTGAGGGCGATTTCCTTGGGCATGACGTCTCCTTTTTCCGAAACGCATGCGTGCGTTTCGGCGCGAGGGGTTGGACTTGGAAGGGGATCAGCCGGAGATCAGCCGCGTCAGCGCCTGGGCGATCGCAAGTCCGGTCAGGATGAGCAGGGCCAGCGCGACCAGCATCGTCGCCATGAGCCAGACTCTTCTGATCCGGGTGTGATCAGGCCTCCAAAAATCCCCGAACGGCGGGTTGCTGACCCTTGGTCCTTTCGTCGGCGAAGCACTCTCGTGCATCGTCTCGGGAAGGCCTCCGTCCGGGACGCTGGATGGCACCAATCCGCGGTCGGGCGATACTATGATCGGGTCACATGATATCCGATCATAGGTCTGACGGAGCCGCGCATATAGGATCGCGGCTTCGTCGCGGTTCGCCGCGCCGAGAATATTGCGGGCCGTGGTGATCCGCAGGTCGACGGCCTGCTTGGAAATGTCGAGGCGGCGCGCAATCTGTTTCGATGTCTGGCGCTCGAGCAGCAGATCGAGGCAAGCGCGCTGCTTGTCGGTGAGGCGCGACCAGCGCGCAGTTTCATCTGACGGCTGCGACCCCGAATCAGTCATTGTTACACTGTTGTCAAAATCGCGGGGCGTGCAAGCCACGCGTCGCATTTTGCGGCCGCTTGCAGCCTGTTAAGCCGCGGGCGCCTACGCCGCGCCCTGTCTTTCTTCGCCATGGTTCGACCCGTGCAAATCGCTGTTGAAATCCGGCGTTGCGTGCGTCTCTTACTCGTCCCCATCGAGCGCGGCACCTTTGCCCGCGCCAGCAAATGGGGATATCGATGGGCGCAGAACCGATCCGGCTGGAGGCACGCCATCGCAGCGCGCGCATGCTTCGCACCGCGATGGGCGGCGCGATCGCCGAGTGGCTCGCCGAGCCCGACATCATCGAAATCATGCTCAATCCCGATGGGCGGCTCTGGATCGACCGGCTCGGCCGGGGGATCGAAGCCAGCGGGGAGACGCTGAGCGCCGCCGACGGCGAGCGCATCATCCGCCTCGTCGCGCATCATGTCGGTGCCGAGGTGCATGGCGCCGCGCCGCGCGTGTCGGCCGAGCTGCCCGATGGCGGTGAACGCTTCGAGGGATTGCTGCCCCCGGTCGTGGCGGCGCCGACCTTTGCGATCCGCAAGCCCGCCATCGCCGTCTTCACTCTCGACGACTATGTCGCCTCGGGGATCATGTCGGCCGCGGCGGCGGATATGCTCCGGCGCGGCGTTCGCGACCGGCTCAATATCCTCGTCGCGGGCGGCACCGGAACCGGCAAGACCACGCTGACCAACGCCCTGCTCGCCGAGATCGCGGGAAGCAGCGACCGCATCATCCTGATCGAGGACACGCGCGAACTTCAATGCGCGGCGCCGAATTTCGTCGCGATGCGCACCAAGGATGGCGTTGCTTCGCTGTCCGACCTCGTTCGCTCCTCGCTGCGCCTTCGTCCCGACCGAATTCCGATCGGCGAAGTGCGCGGGGCCGAGGCGCTCGACCTTCTGAAAGCCTGGGGCACGGGCCATCCCGGCGGCGTCGGGACGATCCACGCTGGCAGCGCGCTCGGCGCGCTCCGCCGCATGGAGCAGCTCATCCAGGAGGCCGTGGTCACCGTGCCGCGCGCGCTGCTCGCCGAGACGATCGATCTTGTCGCCGTGCTCGTCCGCGACGGAACGGGCCGGCGTCTTTCCGAACTCGCGCGCGTCGACGGGTTCGACCGGTTGAACCTCGAATATCGCCTGACCCCGCTCATTGACCCTGAAGGAGACAATCGATGAACCATGCCCCGCGGCATGGCGCGCGCTGCGCCATGCTCTGCTCCACCGCGCTGCTCGTAGCGCTTATGGTGTCGGCTCCGGCCCATGCCGGCGGCTCGTCGATGCCATGGGAAGCGCCTCTGCAGTCGATCCTCGAGAGCATCGAGGGTCCGGTCGCAAAGGCCGTCGCGGTGATCATCATCATCGTGACCGGCCTCAGCCTCGCCTTTGGTGACACGTCGGGCGGCTTCCGGCGGCTGGTCCAGATCGTGTTCGGCCTGTCGATCGCGTTCGCTGCCTCGAGCTTCTTCCTTTCCTTCTTCTCCTTTGGCGGCGGGGCGCTCGTCTGATGAGCCGGGAAGGGGAAGTGCCAGGGTTTTTCGCCCCGGTGCACCGGGCGCTTGCCGAGCCGATCCTACTTGGCGGTGTCCCGCGCAGCCTCGCGATCGTCAACGGCACGCTCGCCGGCGCGATCGGCCTGGGCCTCCGCCTCTGGATTGCCGGTCTGGCCCTCTGGGCGATCGGCCATGGCCTCTCGGTCTGGGCCGCGCGCCGCGATCCGCAATTCGTCGACGCCGCCCGGCGTCACCTCAAATATCCCGTCTGGATGCGCCCATGATGAACTTTTCCGAATATCGCTCGAAATCCGCCTGCCTCGCCGATTTTCTCCCTTGGGTCTGCCTGGTGGCGGAGGGCGTGGTGCTGAACAAGGACGGCGCCTTCCAGCGCACCGCGCGCTTTCGCGGGCCCGATCTCGACAGTGCCACGCCCGCCGAACTTGTCGCGGTGACCGCGCGTCTCAACAATGCGCTGCGGCGGCTCGGGTCGGGCTGGGCGGTGTTCGTCGAGGCGCAGCGCGTGCCGGCGCTGTCCTATCCGGTGTCGGAGTTTCCCGATGTCGTATCCGAGCTGGTCGATGTCGAGCGCCGCGAGCAGTTCCGCGAAGAGGGCGCGCATTTCGAGAGCTTCTATTATCTTACGCTCTTGTGGATGCCGCCCGCCGAGGAGGCTGCGCGCGCCGAGGCCTGGCTCTATGAGGGGCGCTCGAAGACCGGGGTTGACCCCAAGGAATTGCTGAAAAGCTTTGTCGACCGCACCGGGCGCATGCTCCATCTTGTCGAGGGCTTCATGCCCGAGGCCGAGTGGCTCGACGACGGCGATACGCTGACCTATCTTCACAGCTGTATCTCGACCAAGGTCCAGCGCGTCCGTGTCCCCGAGACCCCGATGTACATCGACGCGCTTCTCGCCGACGAGGCGCTGGTCGGCGGGCTCGAGCCGCGGCTCGGCGACCATCATCTGCGCACTCTCACGATTACCGGTTTCCCGAGCGTCACTTTCCCGGGGCTGCTCGACGAGCTCAACCGCCAGGCCTTCGCCTATCGCTGGTCGTCGCGCGCGATCATGCTCGACAAGACTGACGCGACCAAGCTGCTGACCAAAATCCGGCGGCAGTGGTTCGCGAAGCGAAAGTCGGTCGCCGCGATCCTCAAGGAAGTGATGACCAACGAGGCGTCGGTGCTGATGGACAGCGACGCGTCGAATAAGGCCGCCGACGCCGACATGGCGCTGCAGGAGCTTGGCGCCGACGAAGCGGGGATCGCCTATGTCACCGCGACGATCACCGTATGGGATCGCGATCCGGCGCTCGCAGCCGAGAAGCTGCGGCTGGTCGAGAAGATCGTCCAGAGCCGCGACTTCACTTGTACGGTCGAGGGCGTCAATGCACTCGAGGCCTGGTTCGGGAGTCTTCCCGGCCATGTCTATGCCAATGTCCGCCAGCCGCCCATTTCCACCCTCAATCTCGCCCACCTCATTCCCCTGTCGGCGGTGTGGGCGGGGGCGGAACGCGACGAGCATTTCGGTGATGCCCCCTTGCTTTACGGCAAGACCGAAGGCTCGACCCCGTTCCGCCTAACTCTTCATGTCGGCGATGTCGGCCATATGCTCGTCGTCGGTCCGACTGGAGCCGGCAAGTCGGTGCTGCTCGCGCTGATGGCGCTCCAGTTCCGCCGCTACGAAGGCAACCAGATCTTCGCTTTCGACTATGGCGGCTCGATCCGCGCCGCGGCGATTGCGATGGGCGGCGACTGGCAGGATCTCGGCGGCGCGCTCCACGATGCCGGCAGCGCGGGGTCCGTCGCATTGCAGCCGCTTGCGCGCATCGACGATGCCGCCGAGCGGGCATGGGCCGCCGAATGGCTCGCGGCGCTGCTCGCGGGCGAAGGAGTGAATGTCGATCCCGCCGCCAAGGAGCATATCTGGTCGGCGCTGAATTCGCTGGCGAGCGCGCCTGTGTCGGAACGGACGCTGACCGGCCTCGCCGTCCTGCTCCAGTCGCAAGAGCTGAAGCTCGCGCTTTCGCCCTATCTCGTGGGCGGTCCCTGGGGACGGCTGCTCGACGCCGAGGCCGAGCATCTTGGCGATGCGCGTGTTCAGGCGCTCGAGACCGAAGGGCTGGTCGACGCGTCTTCTGCGCCTTCGGTTCTCGCCTATCTTTTTCATCGGATCGAAAGCCGCCTCGACGGCTCGCCGACGCTGATCATCATCGACGAGGGCTGGCTGGTGCTCGATAGCCCCGCCTTCGCGGCGCAGCTGCGAGAGTGGTTGAAGACGCTGCGCAAGAAGAATGCGAGCGTGATCTTCGCAACCCAGAGCCTCGCCGATATCGAGGGATCGAGCATCGCACCGGCGATTATCGAAAGCTGTCCTACTCGGATATTCCTTCCGAACGAGCGCGCTGCCGAGCCGCAGATCGCAAGGGTCTATGAACGTTTCGGGCTCAACGATCGACAGATCGAGATATTGAGCCGGGCAACGCCGAAGCGCGATTATTATTGCCAGTCGCGGCGCGGCAACCGGCTGTTCGAACTCGGGCTCGGCGACGTCGCGCTCGCCTTCACCGCCGCCTCCTCGAAGACCGACCAGATCAAGATCGGCGAGATAGTCGCGGCGCGTGGCCGCGCCGACTTCGCAGAATTCTGGCTGCGCCACCGCGGCCTCTATTGGGCCGCCGATCTCCTCGCGAACCTCGAAACCCCGGACCATCTGAAGGAGTGAATATCATGAAGATTATGATCAGCCGCGCACTGCTGGCAGCCCTGCTTGCCGGATCGGCGCTGACAATGAGCGCGGTATCCGCGCCCGCCGCGGCGCAGGTCGGCGGCATTGTTCACGACCCGCGCAACTATGCACAGAACATCCTCACCGCCGCGCGCACCCTTGAGCAGATCAACAACCAGATCAAACAGCTTCAGAACCAGGCGACCTCGCTGGCGAACGAGGCGCGCAACCTCACCAGTCTGCCGGTGTCGACCTTGCAGGAGATGCAGGGCCAGGTCGATCGCACCCGCCAGCTTCTCGGCGAAGCGCAGCGCGTCGCGTTCGATGTCGGCGATATCCAGACGGCGTTCGACGCGCGTTACAAGGGCGCCGGCCTGACGGGGTCGCAGGCCGCGATGGTCGCCAATGCCGAGGCACGCTGGAAGGATAGTGTCGGCGCCTTCCAGGACGCCATGAAAGTGCAGGCCGGCGTCGTCGCCAACCTCTCCGGAACGCGCCAGTCGATCGGAACGCTTGTCTCGGCGAGCCAGTCGGCGGCCGGCGCCCTGCAGGCAGCCCAGGCGGGCAACCAGATCCTTGCCGTCCAGTCGCAGCAACTGACCGACATCGCCGCCGCGCTCGCCGCGCAGGGCCGCGCCCAGATGCTCGACGCGGCACGCAGCGCCGCCGCCGAAGCCGAAGGCCGCGAGCGCTTCCGCCGTTTCCGCAAGGACAATTAAGTTGGGCCGGGCGGCGAAGGTCGCTGTGATCGCGGTGCTGGGCGGTCTGATCATGGCCCTGGCCATTGTTCATGCCTCTTCGCCGCCCGCGCCCGGTGCGTCCGCCGCGACCATGAGCGAGGCGGACGCACCCATCACCGAAACCGCGGTCGCGGAGCGCTGCCGCACCATCACCGTCGCCGACTCTGAATGCGAAGCCGCCTGGGAAGCGAAGCGGCGCCATTTCTTCGGCCAGAAGGACTAGCCTCATGGAAGATACCGGCGTCATCGACCAGTTCCTGGCGGTCTTCTCGACCTATATCGACAGCGGCTTCGGGCTGCTCGGAGGCGAGGTTGGCTTTCTCTCCTCGACCCTCATCGTCATCGACGTGACGATCGCGGCGCTGTTCTGGGCGTGGGGCACCGACGAGGACATCATCCAGCGTCTCGTCAAGAAGACGCTCTACATCGGCGTCTTCGCCTTCATTATCGGCAATTTTCAGACGCTTGCCGTCATCATGCTCGAAAGCTTCGCAGGACTCGGACTGAAAGCCAGCGGCGGTGCGATGGCGATTGGCGACTTCATGCGCCCGGGCGTCGTCGCCGCGACCGGCCTCGATGCGGCCCAGCCTCTGCTCGATGCGTCGGCCGACCTTGTCGGCCCCGTCGGCCTCTTCACCAATTTCGTCCAAATCATGATCCTGCTGATCGCCTGGGTCATCGTCGTGCTCGCCTTCTTCATCCTCGCGGTTCAGGTCTTCGTGACCGTGATCGAGTTCAAGCTGGTGACGCTCGCGGGGTTCGTGCTGATCCCGTTCGCTTTCTTCGGGCGCACTGCGTTCATGGCCGAGCGCGTGCTTGGCCACATCATATCTTCGGGCATCAAGGTGCTCGTTCTCGCGGTCATCACCGGCATCGGCGTGACGCTGTTCGATCGCTTCATGCAGGCCGGTCTCGGCCCCGAACCCGATATCGAGCAAGTCATGGCGATCGCGCTCGGCGCACTCACCTTGCTCGGTCTTGGCATCTTCGGACCTTCGATTGCCAATGGCATCGTGTCGGGCGGTCCCCAACTCGGCGCCGGCGCCGCAGCCGGAACCACCGTCACGGCAGGCGCCACGCTCGCTGCCGGTGCTGCCGGCGCAACTCTTGCGGTGGGCGGCGCGGCGACCGCTGTACGCGGCGCCGCCGCCGCGGGCGCGCGCGGCGCCGGGAGTGCGTCGGCGGCCTATGCCGCGGGAGCTGGCGGAAAAAGCGGCGCAAAGGCCGTTGGTGCCGGGCTAGCCAATGTCGCCCGCAGTGCCGCCAGCGGTGCCGGCGCGCCGGTGCGGAGCATGGCGGAGCGGGTTCGCGCGAATTTCGCGGCCGGACGCAATGGTGCCACCGACACCGCGGTGTCCTCGCGCGGCGCGGACGGCCCGCCCGCCTGGGCCGCCGCAATGCGGCGGCGCCAGACAATGACTCAAGGCGCCGCGATCGGCGCGCACACCTTGAAGGGCGGCGACAGCCACGGCGGCGGCTCCGCCCCCGACATCAGCGAAAGGGACTGATCGATGTTCAAACGACCGGCAAATCACTACGGCGCCTCGCCCGAACCCGTCACTCCCTATCAGCGCGCCGCGCAGGTCTGGGATGACCGGATCGGCTCGGCGCGGGTCCAGGCCAAGAGCTGGCGGCTCGCCTTCTTCGGCTCGCTGATCATCAGCGGCGGTCTCGCGGGCGGCCTGGTATGGCAGTCGGCGCGCGGCACGATCACCCCGTGGGTAGTCGAAGTGGACAAGCTCGGCGAAGCGCGCGCGGTCACCCCCGCCGATGCCGATTATCAGCCGAGCGATCCGCAGATCGCGTTTCATCTCGCGCGCTTCATCGAGCATATCCGCTCGATCCCCGCCGATCCCGTGGTGCTGCGCAAGGATTGGCTCAGCGCTTATGACTTTGTGACCGCCTCCGGCGCGCAGGCGCTGAACGACCACGCCCGTAATAATGACCCCTTTGCCGAAGTTGGCAAGGTCCAGGTCGCGGTCGACGTTTCGAGCGTGATCCGGGCGTCGCAGGACAGCTTCCGCATCGGGTGGACCGAGCGCCGCTATCAGGACGGCAGCCTCATCGAAACGTCGCGCTGGTCGGCGATCACAACCATCACGCGGGTGCCTCCGCGCACCGCCGACGCCCTTCGGCGAAATCCGCTCGGCGTATTTATTTCCGCCATTTCATGGTCGAAGGAGCTCAGCCAATGAAGAAAATATCTCGTGTCGCCCGGCTTGCAGGAGCGGCAGCACTCTGCCTGTCGATCCCCGCAACCGGCGCCGAAAATCGCGATCCACGGCACAACATCGGACGCGCCAACGACGCCGCGCGGGTCCAGCCCGAGCGTGCGACCTTCCACAACGCCATCCAGAAATATGCCTGGGCGGAAGGCGCCCTTTTCCAGGTCTACACAGCGCCCGGGCAGGTGACCGACATCGTGCTGCAGGAAGGCGAGGAACTTGTCGGACCTGGTCCGGTCGCGGCCGGCGACACGGTCCGCTGGATCATCGGCGACACGGTGAGCGGCAGCGGCGCGTCGCGACGCGTGCATATTTTGGTGAAACCAACGCGGGCCGACATCATGACGAATATTGTCATCAACACGACGCGTCGGACCTATCACCTCGAATTGCGCGCGACGCCCGCGACTTACATGGCCTCGGTCTCCTGGTCCTATCCCGAACAGGAGTTGATCGCGCTTCGCGCCGCCGAGACCGAACGGGAGCGCGTCGCTCCGGTTGCCGCAGGGCTCGACCTCGCGGCGCTCAACTTTCGCTACCGGCTTTCGGGCAACAAGCCGGCCTGGCGTCCGGTTCGTGTGTTCGATGACGGGCGCCAGCTTTTCATCGAATTTGGCGAGGATATCGCGACGGGTGACATGCCGCCGTTGTTCGTCGTCGGCGGCAACGGCGAGACCGAACTTGTCAACTATCGCGTGAAGGGCCGCTATATGGTCGTCGACCGTCTCTTCGAGCGCGGCGAACTCCGCCTCGGCGCCGGCAAGAAGGCGCAAGCGGTGCGAATCGAGCGCGAGATGCCGCGCCGCCGGGGGCGTTCGTGAACGGGCCGCAAAGCGCGGAGCTGCCGCCAGCTGCCGCGGGTGAGGGCGAGCTGACCGCGACCCATTCGGAGCCCAACCCCATCCTGCTGCGTGGCGAACCGCCGCGGGTCATGCGCCTTTCGCGCAAGACGCTGGCAATCGCCGGCGCGACTGGCGGCACGGCGATCGGAGCCGCGCTGATCTGGGCGTTGCAACCGGCGGTTCCCAACGCCGCGGAGAATCTTCTTGCTGCCGGAGAAGGCAGCGAAGGCAGCAAGGCCGAGGTCGTGACCGGCGGACCCGCCGACTATGGCATAGAGGTGCAGCGCGCCCCGCATCCTGGCGATTTGGGCGGTTCGACCCTTCAAGCGGAAGGAGAAGGGGAGATTGTCCCGCCGCCGACGGCAGGACAAGCTTCGCAGGTCGATCCGCGCGCTGCTGCGATCGAGCAGCATCGTACCCGCATGGCGCACGAAGGCGAAGCCGCGCGCTCCAGCGGCCTTTTCCTTGCTGGTGCGCGGGGCGAAGCGGTCGATTCCGAAACGGTTTCGGCCGAAAATCTAACGGCCGGGCAACCCGACCTTGCAGATTCCGACAAGGGCGACCCGCTCCTTCGCAGCCGGCAGGGGACGACGGAAAACCCGACACGTTTGACCGCGCCTTCGTCACCCAATGTGGTGCAGGCAGGCAGTGTGATCCCCGCAGCTCTCATTACCGGCATCCAATCCGACCTTCCGGGACAAGTCACGGCGCAGGTAACGCAGAATGTCTTCGACAGCGCGACGGGCCGGACGCTGCTCATTCCGCAAGGGTCGCGCCTCATCGGCGCCTATGACAGCAAGATCGCTGCCGGGCAGAATCGCGTCCTGCTGGCATGGGATCGCCTGATCCTTCCCGGTGGACGATCGATCGATCTCGTGCGCCAGCCCGGCGCCGACGCATCGGGCATGGCAGGGCTGGCTGATCGTACCGACCATCATTGGGGGCATATGTTCAAGGCCGCGCTCATCTCGACGGTGCTGGGCATCGGTGCTCAGCTGGGTTCGGATGACGACGATCGACTTGTCCGGGCGCTGCGCGATGGCTCGCAGGACACGATCGGCGAGACCGGACGCCAACTCGTTTCGCGCCAGATTGCGATCCCGCCGACGATCACTGTGCGGCCAGGCTTCATATTCCGGGTCATCGTCACACGGGACCTGGTGCTCGAGCCAATTGCAGGAGAAACGACATGAGCAAGCTACGCTTGGGGCCAGTCGTCGAGGACCGGTCTGTCAAGCTTTCCGTCGAAGTGCCCGGTGCATTGATGCGGGAGCTCACCGATTATGCCGCGGTCCATGGACGCTTAAATGGCCTGTCGGAGCCGATTCCGCCCGAAAAACTGATACCGCCCATTGTGGAGCGGTTCATCGCCGGCGATCGCGAGTTCAGCAAGCAGCGTCGGCGCTGATTTACGGCGTGCAAAAAGGACCCCGTCAGCGGGGTGATTCGGGCCTAAAGGGATCCCTCATTTCGATGGTTCAAGCAGCCGGCTGGATTTTCAGGTGGCGAGATCGGGATGTTGGATTTGGAGACAGTGGTTCGGAATCGGCGCGAGTTTGCCGCTGCTAAGGCGATCAACGCAATCGCGTGGGATTTGCATGTATCGCGGACGCTGATCGGCAAGGCGAACCGGATGCCCGAAGGCTTCCGGACGCACAAGTTCACTTCTCCGAAGCGCGCGCGTGACTGTGATATTCTAAACCCCAGCCGATGCGCGACCGTTTCATCGTCGGTCGCTACGTCATGCCATTCGATATTTGTCGCGAAAAGCCGCCTGATCGCAATCGCCCACAAGCGTTGCCTGGCGGGATGTTCAGCGGTGTGCTCGGCCGGGCTCGGTATCGCCTTTCGGAGTTTGCGCCAAAGGCAGGCTGATAAAACTTTGGTCTGGGCCGCCCACGATAATGGACTGCGTCGTCTTGATATAATCGGAGCGCTTGGCGAAGAAAATATTATCGGGACCAGACGGCAAAGCGGCCGGGCGTCGCCGTCGCCGGTTGGGGATCACCTAGCGAATTGGCGACCGCGTTCCATGATCGCCTGACGCCGCGCTTCGACCTCGCTGGCGCTTATCATGCCATTTGCGGCGACCGAATTTTGGTATTCGAGCGCAAGGCCATCGCCGAAGGACCGGGCAAAACCATCGTCGATCAATTTCTTGTAGCTGCGGATCATGGCGGGATCGGCGCTGACGATATCCCTGGCAAGGGCCTGGGCGGCTGGCAGCAAGTCTTCCGGCGAAAGAACGCGATTGACGAGGCCCCATTCGCACGCGGTCGCGGCATCCAGAAAGTTGCCGGTCAGCGACAATTCCTTGGCGCGGCCGATACCGATGGTGCGCGACAATTTTTGAGAGAGTCCCCAGCCTGGCATGATGCCGACGCGGGCGTGGGTGTCGGCGAAACGCGCATTTGTCGAAGCGAGCAGGATGTCGCAGGCCAGAGCCAATTCAAAGCCGCCGGTGATGGCCACGCCGTTGATCGCGCCGATCACCGGCTGCGGGCAAAGTTCGATGGCCTTTACAGGATTTTCTTCCGCGTCCTGCGTCGTCGCAGCGCCAAGGTTGCTGGTGTCGGTGCCGAGCTCCTTGAGATCGAGCCCCGCCGTGAAGGCGCGCGTCCCCGAGCCGGTGAGAATGATGGCGCGTATGTCGTCGTCGACTGCCAGCGAGCGCATGGCTTCGCATAGCTCGAACCGCAGCGCGCGCGACAACGCGTTCATAGCTTCCGGACGGTTCAACGTAACGATAGCTATGCCATCGGTGTGAGTAACTTGGATCAAGGACATGGCTTCTCACTCGGCTCGTGCAAAAAGGGAAGGAAGGGCTAAGGGCCGAATTGGCCTTGAACGTTGAGCCTTGACGGAGCGCCTCGAAGGCGAAAGTTCGGACGAGGTGGCGAGCCTGATCAAGGTCCTGCGAGCGGATTGGCCGGGGACCGCCGTGCGGTTTTGATGAGCAGCTGCATCTGAAGCGCTCGGACGCGCAGGTGTCACCGACTTTCGTTGGCGCGATCGGCGCCGCAGCCGGGCGAACTCGGCTGTCATGCTCCGTGATATCCTCGCAATGCATCCTCGAAATCCTCGATCGGACCCACATTGTCGCGAGCCGGCGCGCCGGGAATAGGGAAGACTGCGTCGATCCGACCGCGCAGCGTCTCGTCAAAATTCGATTGTCTGGCAACGCGCTCGCGTTTGCCGACCGTAAGCTCTCTGAAGATGGCATCTTTGATGCGTTCGAGCCCATCGACGCTTAAAATGCCCGCGTTCAGTAATTCCTCGCATAGCTGGATGAGCCCTACGGTCGTTGCGTGCGCGCGAAGCCCGATGAGATCGAGAGTGTAATGACGCTCTCGGGCCGCGGTGTCGCCTCTGGGCGGAATGTTCTTGGGCATCCTGTCTCCACTTCAAATGCAGCGTAATTTTCGCTGTCTTCTGAAAAGCAAGCCGATCGGTGATGGACCGGCAAACGAACCCGCTACGCGCGCTGGACGCCCCGGCCCATTAGACGCCGACGGTGCTCCCGATCTTTACGCGTCACCTTGTTCTGATGCCGCGCCCCGATCTTCTCGATCCGCTTTGCTCACCTGCAGCATTGTAGACGGCCCCGCCTAATTATGTATAGATAGTTTAGATAATTAATGGGAGAATTTGCATGCATCAGCCTTATCGGCGCGTGGTGACCGGGATCGACCGTGCGGGAATCTCGCGGGTCCTGTTCGATGATTCGAGCGGGCATGAGATCGAAAACGGCCCCGTCAGCGTTGCGCTACTCTGGCAGACGAACACCGTCCCTGCCGATAATTCTATGCCCGAGGATAGCGCGACCACGGGTTTTTCGTTCGATTTCGCGCGCGGGGCAACCAAGCTTATCGTCGTCGACGTTGAGCCGACCGAGGATTTCATGCCCCCCGGCATGCACGCGACCGATACACTCGACTATCTCGTGATAACGGCGGGCAAGCTTTCGCTCTATCTTGAGGAAGGCGAGGTCGAGGTTGCCGCCGGGGACGTCGTGGTAAATCGCGGCAACATTCATGCCTGGCGCAACAAGGGCGCCGAAGTCGCACGGATGATGGTAGTGAACGTGGACGCAGCACCGGTCGGTGCGGGTGCAACCGAATGGTAAGCCGATCGCCCCGACCTTTGGAGAAGGCCGTTCTGGCCAGCTCAGATCGGAAATTCGTCGCCCGTCTTTTGAAACGCCGCCATTCGGGCGACAAAGGTGTCAGGATCGGTGGCGCGATCGGCCATGATTTTGCCCAATCGGTCCCCATAGGTGACGAGATATCGCTCGCCGAGGATGGCCTCTACCACGCTGCTGGCGACTTCGTCGGCGGTCTTGATCGGCAGATAGCGGACGGCAAACGCCCCAAGATCCCGATCCTCCCCATATAGTGTCGCCTTGCTGCCCATGTCGGTCATGACCGCGCCGGGACAAAGGCATGTGACCGCGACCCCCGAACCTTGCAGACTGACGGCCAGTGTCTCGCTGAGGCTGATAAGCGCTGCCTTGCTGGCCGCATAAGGCGTGAGGCACGGCTCGTTGGCGAACAGGCCTGAAAGCGACGCGGTATTGACGATATGCGCCCGACCCGCGCTGCCGGCTGCGCGGAGCTGGGGCAGGAAGGCCTGCGTGCACCGCACCGCACCCAGCAAATTTACTTCGAGGCACCGGCGCCATGCCTCGATTGGGATGTCGGCAAAGCCACCGCCTGCCAGGACGCCAGCATTATTCATCAGGATATCTGCGCGTCCGAACCGAGCAATGACATGCTCATGCAGCGCCGCGACCTCGCCATCGCTCGTTATGTCACAGCGAACGTACGACGCCTCGACGCCCAGCGCCGCAATCTCGCGGGCGGTCGCCTGACCGGCCTCGTCCGAAAGGTCGGCCACTACGACCGAAACGCCATGCCGCGCCAGCGCAAGCGCTGTGCTGCGTCCGATCCCCCCCGCGCCTCCGGTAATCACCGCAACCTTGCCGGTCAGGCCCTGTTCCATATTTTTCCTTGCGGTCATCGCGGCGCCCAATCAAGCGCCCTTGAACGCAGGCCGGCGGCGTTCGATGAATGCGGTATAGCCCTCCACAAAATCTTCCGTTCCGAACAGCACCCCTTGCGCATCGGCTTCGGCGTCGAGCAACTCGTCCAGGCTTCCATGGCCTCTCGCGAGGATGGCCTTGGTATATTCGTTGGCGAGCGGTGCGCCGGCGGCGATTTCCTCGGCAAGCGCCAGCGCGTCATCAAGCGCGCGCCCCGGCTCGGCGAGCTGATCCACGATCCCCATCCGCTCCGCCTCTTCGGCTCTAATCGTGCGCCCGCTCATGACGAGGAGTTTGGTACGGCTCGGACCGATCCGCTTCGCGAGCGTCCACATCGCCCCATAGTCTGGTATCAGACCAAAGCGCGTGAATGGCATGGAAAACTTCGCGTCGCGCGAGGCGACGATGATGTCGCAGGCGGCCGCCATCCCCAGTCCGGCTCCCAGCGCAGCGCCTTCAACCGCGGCTATCACTGGCTTGCGTCCGGCCGCCAACAAGCGAATACTGCGATGCAGTTTCTGAAGTCGCTGCCGTCCGCCGGAAGGGGTCACCCCGGCAAAGCTCGACATGTCGCCGCCAGCACAGAAATGATCCCCGTCGCCGCGTAGGATAATCGCGCGACAGGACGCATCCTCTTGTGTCGCGATCAGCCGTTCATATAAAATCTCGCGCAGGTTCAGCGAAATCGCGTTGCGACGAGCTGGAAAGGAAAGCGTCAGAATTTCAATCTCGCCACGCCGTTCGGCAAGCACCGTGCCGTCATCCAGGTCGCTCAAAACAATCCTCCTCCGACGCCGCCATCGACGGCCAAGCTCTGTCCCACAACATATCCGGCGTGCCGGCTGCACAGCATTGCGCAAAGCGCGCCGACCTCATCCGGGTTGCCATAGCGCGCCGCGGGAATGTTAAATCGTCGCAGGAAGCGCTCACGCTCGTCGTCTTCCTCGGTTCCGTTGGCCGCCGCGGCGTCAATAAACGTCTGCTGGAGTCCCGGGGTCTCGAAAATTCCCGGAAGCAACGAGTTTATCGCGACGTTGTGACGGGCGACGGCGCGCGACAGACCCGCCGCGTAATTGGCCACCGCCGCGCGCGACGTCCCCGAGAGCATACGCGGCGCGAGGGGGTGTTTCGCCGCGATCGTGCTGATGTTCACAATGCGCCCGAAGCGTCGTTCCGCCATGCCGGTCGAATAATGCCGCATCAGTTCGATCGAGCCGATTACCGTCATTTCGAACGTTTCGCGCCACTTGGCGGCCGTTAACGTGCGATAGTCACTTACGAGCGGCGGCGGCGAATAGGTTATGACCAGGATATCCGGTTCCGGACAGGCTTCGAACAGCGCCGCGCGACCCGCCTCAGACCCGTGATCGGCAACCAGCGATGTGACGCTCGCCCCCGTTTCCTCGCGAATTGCGCTAGCGGCATCATCGAGCCGCTCAGCGCCGCGCGCGCTGACAAAAAGGCGGACCCCTTCATGTGCGAGCGCCGTGGCGGCTGCCCGGCCCAGTCCGGCGCTGCCCCCGGCGACGAGCGCCGTTTTTCCTGAAATCCCGAGATCCATGGCTTATCGTCCCACGAAACCGGGGGCGCGCCGCTCGGTTACCGATGCGACTCCTTCGGCGAAGTCTTCCGTCGACATCAGAACAGCCTGCGCGAGTGCATTGGCCGACCATTCGGTTTCCATCGTCGACTCAAGTCCGCGATGGAAACCCTGTTTCGCGAGGCGGTACGCCTGCGGCGGAATGGAGCCGAGGTCTTGGGCCAGTTCCAGGCCGCGCGTACGAAGCTGATCGGCGGGGACGAGTTCATGAGCCAAGCCGATACGCTCGGCTTCCTCTGCCTTCACCCGGCGCCCCTGCAGGATCATTTCGCTGGCGCGCGCGACGCCGACCATGCGCGGCAGCAGGAACATGCCGCCGAGGGGTGGCAGCAGGCCAAGACGAATCCATGCTTCCTGAAAGAACGAAGTTTCGTCGATCAGCCGGAAGTCGCAGGCCAGCGCCAATTCGCAGCCGAGTGTTACAGCCGCGCCGGAAACAAGCGCGATCGTCGGCTTGGGGCAATTGTAGAGCCGCCGCGCAGCGCCCTGGGCTATGCCATAGACGCTCCCTTGCACTTCTAACGGAGTGGCGTCTCGCAGCTTCGCCATCAACGCCGGCGACGCGCCGGAACTGAAATGCGCACCGCGTCCGGCCAGGATGATGGCCTTGACATTGGGATCAGCGACGCAGGCATCGAGCGCCGCCGACAAATCCTCTAGCATATTCAATTCGAACGCGTTCTTGCGATCAGGACGGGCAAACTCGATCGAGGCGATCCCGTTCGTGTCGACGACCGTGACGACATCGACCGACTGCTCGTTTCCCAAGCCACCACCTCCCATGTTTGTCCCTGTGGGACGGGCTGCCAATGATGCGGACCCTTTTCATCTGAGGCTTTCGCTCATGTCGCGGGATGATGTCAACATCTATATTAGTTATATGTTTTTACCGATGCGATCCGTCTTTTCTGGGCGTGGCGTCTGACTAACCGGCTGCGTCCGGGCGCTGATCGATCGGCACATAAATCCCCTGCGCGCGGACCTTGATCAATTCTTCGCGGCGCGCCTTCGTCCCGGCGGTACAGGCCGTCTCCCCGTTCATCGGCGTCGAGGATCGTACGCATTCGTGAACCGCCCGGCTGGGCGGTGTTGACATAAATTCATAAAGTGTCAGGATGTCATCACAAATAAACGACATGGGAGAGAGATTATGGCGACGGCCCTTCCGCGCCTTGAGGATCTGGAAGACAAGGATTTCGATGCCTTTGCCGTCGAGCGCCTTTCGCGCGGCGATACGAAAGATCCTTATCCGCGCCTGCACGAACTGATGCGGGCCGGAAGCGTCCATGAAGGCAATTATCGCACCGAGTTCACCGACCTTCCGGACCTGCAGCTCGGGCACATGCGCCAATATATGGTGGTCGGTTACGACGCCTGCATGCGCGTGCTCATGGATCCCGAGAATTTTCGTAATCACGAAGTGTTCAAGCACAGTCTCGGCAAGAGTTTTGGCCGCACGATCACGGTCATGGATGCACCCGAACACGGGCGATACCGCAAGGTTTTCCAGAAGGCATTCCTGCCGCAAGTCGTGCGGCAATGGGGCGAGAGCGTTGTCGATCCCGTAGTCGACGATTTGATGGGGAAGTTTGAAACGCGAGGCAATGCGGACCTCGTCGGGGAATATACGCATGATTTCCCCTTCCAGGTGATCTATCGCCAGCTCGAACTCGACAGCGAGCAGGCTCCGATCTTCCACAAACTTGCCGTCGCGCAGATCCTCTCGTCCGTCGGGGCGCCGCAAGGGGCCGAATCGACCGCCAAGCTCGGCGCTTTTTTCCAGCAATTGCTCGATATTCGCCGCGCCAACCCGGGGACCGACCTCGTCAGCCATCTCGCCACGGTCGAGGTCGACGGTGATCGTCTTCCGGATGATGTACTGACGTCGTTCCTGCGCCAGCTGATGAACGCCGGCGGCGATACGACGTATCGCGGGACGAGCATTCTCCTCACCTGTCTCCTGAGCAACCCCGAGCAGTTGGACGCCGTGCGTCAGGATCGCGATCTGATTCCGCAGGCGATCGACGAGGCGTTGCGCTGGGATGGCCCGGTGACCACGACGTTTCGCTATGTCGCAAATGATTCAGAGGTCGACGGCACCGTCATCCCAGCGGGATCGATGGTCAATGTTGTTCTGGGTTCAGCCAACCGCGATCCCCGCAAATATGAGAATCCTGATCGCTTCGACATTTTCAGGAACAAGTCGGTGCGTCCCATCCCCTTCGCGAGCGGGCCCCATGTGTGCATCGGGCAGCATCTCGCACGGGTCGAAATGACGCGCGCGCTCAACGCCATCCTCGACCGGCTTCCGAACGTTCGGCTCGATCCTTCGAAACCCGCGCCCGACATTCGGGGATATCTGCTGCGCGTTCCCGAACATCTCTACGTCTTGTTCGATCCTGCCTGACGTGCAGCGCTGTAGCAGCGCGTCGCCGGTTCGTGAGCGCGGCCTGTCCAGGGGGCGCCGCGCCCGGCGGCTCGCCGCCGGGGCAGATCGTGACGCCCGGCAGGATCCTGGCGACTGAGTCTCGGCGCCTTTTGCGCTGGCGCTGTCCGAGAGCCAAGCCGTCGACCCCATGGGTTCGTGCAGGCCGAGAGAATGCGACCGGACAACGCCAATCCGAGCGTTTCGGGCGAGATGACTGAAGGCCCGTACTCGAGGCGCCACCGCGATCGATCCGGTGGATCGGCTCATCCGGCGGTCAGCAAGCCCGGTTCGTCCGGTTTCCCCTTTGCCTTCATTCCGCGCGGCCGCGATCAATTCCTTGCGGCTCCGGCCAGACCGGCGCCACTGTGCGGGGCTTCCGACGGCTCGCGCCGCGATGTCCTGGCCCTGGTTGCATAGTTCCCCCCTCATCGGTGGCAATGTTGCCACCGAGGTCGTGAAGCGTGCCGATTCCCCGCCGGTTGCGCAGTCCGCCGACCGTGATCTTGATATAGAACAGGCTCAGCCGGGCGCGGGCGTCTCGAAATCGGGATAGCGACCGAATGTGAGCGCGAGGAGGACACTGGCTGTGAGCATCCCGGCGAACAGTAGCAGCGCATCGTCGTAGCTACCGCTCTGATCGAAAATCTTGCCGGCGAGCGAGGGCATGGTCGCCCAGAGGATCGTGAAAATCGAGAAGATGCATCCATAAACGGCGCCGAAGCTGCGCATCCCGAAATAACGGCTGGCCAGATAGGCCATGAGATCGATCTCGGTCCCGGCCGCAATCGCCGTAAAGCCGATGGCGATGCCCGCGATGAGAGGGTCGCCGTCGAAACCCCGCAGCAGGAAGCAGCTGACGATCGGCAGCGAGAAAGCGACGGCCGATATCAATGACGCGCTGAAGCGGTCGAGCAGGAAACCGGTGATGATTCGCGATGCGAATGAAAGGGGGCCGATGATGCCTGCAAGCAGCGCGGCCTGCGTGGGATCGATGCCGGCGTCGGTCAGCAGTGGCTGGAAGTGAATGTAGATCGCGGAATAGGCTCCGCCAACCAGCGCCAGGGAAATGGCGATCCGCCAGAAGAGTGCAGAGCGTAGCGCTTCCCGGAGCGTCAGCCCGGGGAGGGGTAGGGGGGCGGGATCTGCCGCGATCGTGCCGGCGTCCTTGGCTCCGCGCGCGAGGTCTCGCGCATCGTAGAAAAGGGCCCATGTCAGTGGCCAGGCGATGACAAGGATGATGAGCGCGGTCGCCCAATAGCCCACGCGCCAACCGTAGGATTCGATGATCATCACCGTAATGATCGGCATCACGGCGGTGGTGACGCTCATGCCGGCGAGAACGATCGCAAGGGCGAGGCCGCGGCTCTTGTCGAAGCGGCTTGCCACCGCCATCGACCAGGCAACGGGGCTGACCCCCATGTTCAGGATCGCCATGATTCCCCAGACGACGTACCAGCTCGTGATCGACGGGCCGGCGAATCCGAAAAGTGCGTGCGCGAAGGCGTAGCAGGGAACGCCCGCCAGCGCGACCCGGCGAGCCCCGAAGCGATCGAGCACCCGGCCGAGAAAGGGAGTGAGAAAAATGGATCCGAACGCTCCGAAGAAGAGCCCGGCCGTGATCGCCTCTCGCGTCCAACCGAATTCGCCCGTCAGCGGGCCGATATAGGTGCCCAGCGTGACCGCATGGGTGGCCGCAAAGCCGCAACCGACGGTCGAGGCGAGGACCAGCGGCCAGCCGGCGCGCCACTCGCTTGCTGCGCTATTCACCTACGAATTCCGGCTGGGTCTTCTTGCCGAAATTGCCGATCGCGATCGTATTGTCCTTCGTTCGCGCGGTCCGCGCTACGCCGCGCACTTCTTGTTCCAGATGTTGATCCAGCGTCATTTCCGGTCCGTGCTGGAACAGTTGGCGCATGATCCCGAGCGCAACCGTGGGACCGTTGGCATAGTCCAGCGCGACCGTGCGGGCGGCGTCCCGGAATGCCTCGTCGTCGACAACCTCGTTGACGAGTCCCCACTCGAGGCCCCGGCTGGCCGTTAACCGCTCGGCGCGCATGATCATCGCACGAGCGCGCGCCGTGCCGATGGCGCGCGGCAGCAGCCAGGTGATGCCCGAATCCGTGCAACTGGCGAGGCTCGCGAAAGGCACGAGAAAGAAAGCCTTGTCGGATGCGATGAGATAGTCGGCGAGGAGCGCGATCGCGAAGCCGAAGCCGACGCACGGTCCGTTAATCGCGGCGACAACCGGAATTTCGAGGTCGCGCAGCCTGCGTACCAGTGGGTGGAACGTCCCCGCGACGGACTGGATGACCGGCGGCTCGGCTCGTGTCCGCTCGGCCTTGGCTGCGCCAGAGGCTAGGTTGGCCCCCGCCGAAAAGGCGCGCCCGTCGCCGGTCACCATCAGGCAGCGGATCCGACGGCGCGGCTTGGCAACCTCGATCAGCGCGGCATAGAGCGCCTCGACCATAGCAGGGTTCAATGCGTTGAGCTTGTCGGGGTCGCTGAACCAGAAGGTGGCGAGAGGCCCCTCGATCTCCAGTCTCGCATTTTGATATTCGATGATTTCGGTTGAACCGCTCATATTGTCTCCGGTCTTCGGTGGGGCGCCGTCAGCGGCGGGCGTTGGGGTCGGGATTCCATTGCGGCGGCCTCTTTTCGGCGAACGCGCGAGGCCCTTCCTCGAAATCGGGATGGCTCCACTGGTTACGGATCAGGCTCCAGCCATATTCGCAGGCGGGCGTGTAGGTCGTCTCGAGCGAGTTCCAGATCGCCTGCTTGGACAGCGCGACGGCTTGCGGCGAGTTTTTGGCGATCTCCGCCGCGATCTCCATCGCCTTGGGCAAGACTTCGCCCGGCGTTTCGACCAGCTCATCGACATAGCCCAGCTGGTAGGCCCGGTCGGCCGAAAGTCGAAAACTCTTGCCCTGCAGAGTCATGCGCAGCGCGGTGCCGAGCGGTAGACGCTTGGCAAGCCCGATGTTCTCGATCGCTCCGACCTGACCAACATTGACATGGGTGTCCATGAAGGCGGCATTGCGCGATGCGACGACGATGTCGGCATCGGCGACAAGATGATGGCCACCGCCGTTCACCAAGCCGTTCACAGCCGCGATGACCGGCTTGAACACGCGGTTCTGATACGGCGAGGCGCGGACCGCCTGGTCCATCGGGACATTCTGGAGGCCGGGGCCCGCCTCGCCGGTGCGCAGTGCCGACACGTCGGCGCCGGTGCAAAAATGCCGCTCGCCACTACCCGTGATCACCGCCGCGCGGATCACAGGATTATTCTTCACCTCGTCCCAGATCGCCCGAAACTGCTCGACGCCGCCGGGAGGAAGGGGATTACCCGCCTCGGGACGCGTCAAGGTGAGCAAGGCGATGTCGGCGTGCAGCTCGAATTTCAGGCTCTCGGAGTTCAGCCGTTCGTTGGTCATTCTAGGTCCTTCCGGTGTAGCGATCGCGCTGATCATAGGTCAGCGCGGCGCTCGTGCCAGCATCGGAAAGGCTCTCGAGGGTCCAGCCCTCGGGATTGCAGCGGGTGCGGATGAGCTCGGGCTCCTGAACGAAGGAGAGCTGACCGCCGTGGATATAGAGCTCACGCCCGTTGATCGGCGCCGCCTGCTCGCTGCAAAGCCAGGCGACGACCGCCGCGACATGCTCGGGAAGGCCCGGCGTGCCGCCGTCGCTCAGCCACTGGTTCGAAATAAAGGGTATCTGAAGCTTCTCGACCGAATAGCTGATCGTCTCATAGACTTCCGGAATGGCCATCGCGCTGTTTCCGGCGATCGGACGTATCGCATTGCTGCGCACGCCGAACTCGCCCAGTTCGCGGGCGATAGAGCGCGTGAAGCCAACAACGCCTTCCTTCGCGGCAGCATAGTTGGCCATGCCATAATGCCCGAAACCCGACGGCGAGCTGAAGTTGACGATTGCGCCACCCTGCTTGACGAGATGCTCCGCCGCAGCGCGAACGGTCGCGAAATAACCCTTGAGATTGACCGACAGCACCATGTCCCAATCGGCCTCCGTCATATCCATGATCCGCTTGGGACGAATGATGCCCGCGTTGTTGACGAGGAAGTCGAGCCGCCCGAAATGATCGATCGCGGCATCGACGACCGCTTGTCCGCCTTCCATTGCGGCGACGCTCGAAGTCTCGGCGACAGCCGATCCGCCCGCTGCGAGAATCTCGTCGACAACCTGCTGTGCGATCGAGCCGTCGGCACCGCCGCCCTGCGGCCCGCCTCCGAGGTCGTTGACGACGACGCTGGCGCCCTCGGCCGCGAACAGCAGAGCTGTCGCCCGGCCGATCCCGCGCCCCGCACCGGTGACCACTGCAACCTTGCCCGCAAACCGGCCCGCCATATCCATCCTCCTACCCATAGCGCGCCGACCTTTTTCAGGACGCTTGCGCAAACCCAATAATCAGATAACTAGGTTGCATGATTTGTTGATGATGGCAATTGCCGCTGTCGCAAAAAAAATGAGGCGCTCACGGACGTCCGGGGCGGGAGATGGTGATGCCAGCGCTGACTGAAGCAAAGGGGCAGTGCGATCGTCGGCATTTCGTCGATAAGCGCACAGCGCCGACGATCCTTCCACTTTGGGGGATATGCGGCCAAGCAAGCGTCGACGCTATCGTGCTCCCGCGGCCGAAGATTTGTCCAGAACTGCGCCGAAGCATCGAGCGGCTGAGCACCAGCGCATGACGGCGCCAGAAAGGAGATTATCTTGCCCGAACCGACTATTTGTCATGACCGGCTCACCGGCTGGGGCGCCATCGTCACCGGCGCAGGTTCCCAGGGTGACGGCGTCGGGACGGGCAAGGCGATCGCAATTCTTCTCGCGCGCGAGGGTGCGCGCGTTGCGCTCTTCGATCTCTATCGAGACCGTGCCGCGGACACGGCGAAGCGCATCGAGGAGCGCGGCGGTAAGGCGCGGGTCTTCGTCTGCGATGTTCTCGACGCCGACTCCTGTGCGGCGGCTGTAGAAGTTGCCTGCGGCTGGCTGGGCCGGCTCGACATCCTCGTGAACAACGTCGGTCTCGGCTCGGGCGCCGGACGTCTTGAGGATGTCAGCCCACAGTCCTGGAGGCATGGGGTCGCGCTCAACCTCGACAGCGCCTTCCTCATGACGCGCGCTTCGATTGCTGCGCTTCTGGACGGGTATGGGAGGGCGGTGGTCAATATTGCATCGATTGCCGGCGTGCGTGCGCATGGCGTCAGCAGCTACGGGCCGGGCAAGGCGGCCATGATCCAATTTACTCGCGAGATCGCGGTCATGTACGGCCGCGAAGGCCTGCGCGCCAACGCGGTACTCCCCGGCCACATCATGACGCCGCTCGTGGCTGAATTCGCGACTCCCGAAGCGCGCGAAACGCGCCGCGCTATCGCGCCGCTCGGAATCGAGGGCGACGCATGGGACGTGGCACAGGCCACGCTCTTCCTCGCCGGTCCGGAATCGCGATTCATCACCGGCGCGGCGCTTGCCGTCGATGGCGGGGTTACGCAGATCGCGCCCTTGGCCGCGCATGAAGCGATGATCGGTCAGTCGATGACGCGATAATCAATGATCCCGGCAGATGCTCGCCGCGCGCGGTCGTTGCAGCTCGTAGGTGGCTGGGCGAGGTCAGATCGGGCGTTTCCGCCGACCGACGTTTTTGGGAGGTCTCGCGCCGTGGGAAGATGGTCGCCGCGCACCTGTGCCCGACAGCAACGCTGGGTGTTGAGCACGCAGCGGGACCGCGCTGGGTCACGGGCGTGGTTCGCGGGAACGTCATCAACAGGGCCCAACGACCCGGGCCCAGGGGTTTCAAGCTAAATGATATAGACGTTTATCTTGAAATATCCGATGTGATGGCTACGCTGCCTCAAGAAACGGCGGTCCAGGACACGCCGATGCGCCTGGGAGGGTAGAATGAGCCTCAAGCTCGAGCAAGTTCCGGACAATGTGCCCTGCGAACTGATCGTCGATTTCGATTTTTTCGACCTCGCCAGCAAAGCCGGGGACATGCAGCTTGCCTGGGCCGAGCTTCACAAGGGCCCCGATATTGTCTGGACCCCGCACAACGGCGGACACTGGATCGCGACCCGCGCCGCCGATTTCGACGTGATCCAGGTTGACCATGCACATTTCAGTCACCGGAATTTCAATCTTCCGCGCAACGATATCGACCAGCATTCCATCCCGCTCGGGCTCGACCCGCCGCAGCATGCACCCTATCGCAAATTGCTTATGCCGACTTTCATGCCGAAGGCGCTGAAGCTTCTCGAAGGCGTTGCTCGCGAGACGGCTCGCACGCTTGTGGCGGACATCGCGCCGAAAGGCCGCTGCGAGTTCATCGAGGATTTCGCGAGGATTCTACCGATAAACATATTCCTTGGGATGGTTGACCTTCCGCTTGAGGACCGCTCCTTCCTTCTCGCTTGGGCCGAAGTCGCCGTCCGCTCGAACGACATCGAAGAGCGGCGCGATGTCCATATGAAGATGCAGGCGTATCTGGCGCCCTACATCGACGCGCGCATGTCCGATCCGGGCGAAGACATTATCAGCGTTATCGGTAAGGGCGAAATCGACGGTCGCCCGATAACGCGGCCCGAAGTATTTGGCATGTCCACGCTCCTGCTCTTTGGAGGCCTTGACACGGTGGCGTCACAGCTTGGCTTCATCGCCCATTTCCTCGCCACCCAGCCGGACAAGCTCTCCGAACTGGCAGCCGATCCCAAGCTCAACCAGATCGCCTGCGAAGAGCTGATCCGGCGCTTCGGCCTTCCCAACACGGCGCGCGTCCTCACCATGGATTATGAGTATAAGGGGATTTCCTTTCGCAAGGGGGATATGATCCAGCTTCCCAAGTGTCTCTATGGCCTTGACGACCGGGTCAATGAAAATCCCCGCGAGGTCGATTTCCGCAAAAAGCCATCGGCGATCAAGCATTCCGCCTTTGGATCTGGCCCGCACACCTGCCCCGGGGCGGTTCTCGCGCGGCGCGAGATCATGGTCTTCTTCGATGAATGGCTATCGGTGATCCCCGCCTTCCGGCTCCAGCCCGGAAAGCCCGTCGGAATGGCTTCGGGTCCGGTGAACGGGGTGCTCGAATTGCACCTCGAATGGGACGTGTGACCGCCTTAACGCGCTACCGCGGCCACGAGGCATTCGATCATGCTGACCATGTCCTCGCGGCTCGTGGCGGCGACGCGACATCCTCGCGCCGCGAGCGCCAAGGTACGCCCGCCGATTTGAGCTGCCGCGGCCGGCTTGCCGGCCGCCGCCATTATCTGCGTGAAAAAGTCGGCCAGTTGCTCGTAGAGCGTTCGGACCGCGGCGAAGGAAAGATCGTCCATATCGCGCGATTCCGGGTGGGCGGCGTGGATATCATACACGCTCTCGTTCCAGGCCACACAGCTGGTCAGCAACTGCTCATGGAGACTTTCCAGTTGGGCCACCCGCGCACCGAGCTGGTCGATCTGCCGCTTGTTGAGCGCGAGAATGAGGGCCGAGAAAATCTCCTCCTTGCCGGGAAACAGGAGATAGACTGCGGGCCTGGATATGCCAGCCGCCTCGGCGAGCAGGCCCATGGTTGTGCGGTTGTAGCCGAAGCGCATGAATACATGCTCTGCCGCTTGCAGCAATATCGCGCTTCGCGCTTCGCGATCGATCGTATCCCGTCCCATCGGCGCTGCCTGACATATTTCGTAGAAATGTCAAATATCGCGGGTCGCGCCGCGCATTGAAAGGAACTGCTCATGGCCGTCGTCTCTTTGAACCTGCCGGAAGCGCCCGATCTCGATATCGACACGATCAAGCCTGACGGCGAACTCGAATGTTCCACCCATCTTCTCGGCGATCATGGCGCGTTGATGCGCTTTCATGACGAGAAAGGGTATATTCTTCTGCGCGACGTGCTCGATCCTGCGTCGGTTGCCGGCGCGCGTGCAGCGATGTTTGCGATCATGGAGCGCCACGGCATCGTCGCCGCCGGGGCGGGCGAGCCCGAGTGGACCGGGACGCCATTTCCCACCGGCATGGAAGAAAGTGAGGAATTCTCGGGAATTTCCCGGCGCCTCGTCGAGGATAACGGAAATTTGGATCTGATGGCGCGGATTCTGGGCGAGCCTGCCGCAATGGTTCCGATCGTTCAATATCGCATCTATCCGCCGGGCGGACCCGTCACCGGGGTACATCAGGACGGATTCTTCAGCCCCGGGATCCTCAACTTCAAACCCGTGTGGATTCCACTGGTCGAAATAGATCGAAGCATGGGGGGGCTGATGGTTGCAGTGGGCCAGAACAAGCGGGGCTATTTTCACAACCTGGCCAAGGCGCCGCGTTGCCCTATACCCGAAGGCGTGATCGATCCCGCCAGCTGGGCGACGACCGTCTATCGCCCCGGCGACATCCTCGTCATCCACCCCGCAACGCCGCATGCTAGTCGCCCCAACATGTCTGATCGCGTACGCGTCTCGATCGATACGCGCATCCAGTCGGCCCGCGATCCCCGCGTTCTTCTGGGCACCGTCGCGAGTTGGTCGGACGACAACGTCACGCTCGATACACAGGAAGGCCGGCGCCGCTTTCGCGTCGACGACGACAGCTTCATTCGCATCCTGCATCCGGGAATCCGCATCCCGACAGCGGACTTCGCCGCGACCGTCGAGCAGGGGATGCTACTCGCGGTCGTCTTCGACGGCGACCATGCCGAGACCTTGCGGCGCGCCTCGCCGAACTAGCCCAACCCGGCGCTCAAAGCCTTGTTGACATAAATTCAGATAATGTCAGAACGTCCGGATAAATATATGGGAGAGGCAATGTGACAATGAGCGGCGGGGCCGAGATAGATATTGGCAGCGTGGAAGCGGCGATGGCTGCCGCGATTGAAAGCGGCGCAGAAACCGGACTTCACGTCGTGGCTTATCATCGCGGGCGGAAGGTCATCGACCTGTGCGCCGGCCTGGCGGACCCGGAAACGGGGAGGGCGGTCGCGCCTGATACGCTCTTCAACGTCTACTCGGTGACGAAAGCGGTCACCGCGACCGCACTGCATCTCCAGGCCGAGCGCGGCCATGTCGATTATGACACGCCAATCGCGGCATATTGGCCTGAGTTCGGCGCGCACGGCAAGGAAGGCGCGACCGTACGGCACGCTCTGACCCACCGCGCCGGCATTCCGCAGATGCCTGCGGGGGTGACCCCGGAACTGATGTGCGACTGGGATGCCATGGCGCGCGCGATTGCCGACCTCGCCCCGCTCGCACCGCCCGGCGAAAAGACACTCTATCAGTCGATGACCTTCGGCTGGATCGTCGGCGAAATCGTGCGGCGCACCGATCCGAAGAGCCGCGACTTCCGGCAATTCATCCTGGACGAAATCAGCACGCCGCTTGGCCTTGCTGACCTGTGGATCGGTATCCCCGATGCCGCAGAATCGCGCGTCGCGATCATGAGCGATCGCAACGCCGATGACCCGCCGCCGCCGCTCGCGACGCTGTTCAGCCAGTCGATGCCGCCGCAGGTCGCGCTCGTGCCCGCGGTGTTCGAGCGGCGCGATGTGCGCCGCGCATGCATTCCCGGGGTAGGCGGCATCTTCAACGCGCGCGACGAGGCCCGCTTCTGGGCTCTCCTTGCCGAAGGCGGGACGCTCGACGGCGTACGGCTCCTTTCGGAGGAGCGGGTGGCGAGCTTCTCGAATGTGCGCGACAATGGCGACGAGCCCGATCCCGTCATGTTCGGCTTTCCCATTCCCATCAGCGTCGGCGGCTACTGGCTTGGCGGTCACCGCGTAAGCTCGCCGCGGGCGATCTGGCATCCCGGGGCGGGCGGTTCGATCGGTTGGGCCGATCCGGACAACCGGCTCGCGGTGGCGATTTGTCACAACCGCATGTTCAACGCCCGGGCGGTCGAAGACGATCCCATCCTGCCGATCAGCCGTGCGATCATGGCCGCGGTCGGTGTGGAGGATTGAACGATGAAGCGCTGGATGTGCATGAACTGCGGGTGGGTCTACGACGAGGATCTAGGCGATCCGATGGGGGACATTCCGCCCGGCACGGCGTGGGAAGACATTCCCGAGGACTGGAAATGCCCCGATTGCGGGATGGGCAAGTCCGAGTTCGAAATGGCCGAGATATGACTCGATGACCTATGATTTCATCATCGTCGGCGCTGGCTCGTCCGGCTGCGTTCTCGCCGACCGGCTGACCCGATCGGGGCGGCATAAGGTCCTTCTCATCGAGAGCGGTCCGTCCGACCGCAATCCGCTGATCGACATGCCGCGCGGTTTCGGCAAAACGCTCCTCGACGGCCGGCTGACCTGGACCTATGTCGCCGCCAAGACGGGGGGATATAACGAGCCCGAATATTGGGTGCGTGGCAAGGTCATCGGCGGATCGAGTTCGGTGAACGGCATGATCTACGTGCGGGGACAGCCCTCCGATTATGATGAATGGGAAGCCTCGGGATGCACCGGATGGGGCTGGCAGGATCTCAAACGGGCGTTCCTCGCGATCGAAGACCATGAGTTGGGCGCATCGGATATGCGCGGCTCCGGCGGACCGCTGCGCGTCACACTTCACGCACGGCGCGAGCCGGTCTGCGAGGCCATGATCGCAGCTGCCGCGCAGGCGGGGATCCCGACGGTTCAGGATCTCAATGCCATCAACGGCCCGGGCTTTGGTTACCAGCCGCGGACGATCTGGAAAGGCCGGCGGCAGAGCGCCGCCAAGGCGTTCCTGCGTCCGGCTCTCGCGCGCGACAATCTGACGGTCTTCGGGGAAACCGATGTTCTCCATCTGACTTTCGAGGGTGGCCGCGTCACCGGCGTTCGTGTTCGCGATGCGAATGGCGAGCGTGACCTTGCCGGACGCGAGACGATTTTGAGCGCCGGTGCGCTGAACTCGCCGACGCTGCTGCAGCGTTCCGGGATCGGACCTGGCGCCCACCTGAAAAGAGTCGGTGTCGATGTTCGCGTCGACGCGCCGGGCGTCGGTCACAACATGCGCGAACACCGCCTGCTGCGAGCGCAGTTCCGGTTACGCCACGGCAGCAACAACGGCGCCTTTCGCGGGCTCGGTCTGCTTCGAAGCCTGATCTCCTATGGACTCGCGGGACGGGGACCGCTGACCTCGGCTGCGTTCGAGGTCGGCGGTTTCATCCGGACCGAGCCCGGCGGGGCACGGCCCGACGCGCAGCTAGGAATGGGGCCGATGTCGATCGACAGTTCGACGCCAGGCTTTGCTCTGGAGAAGGAAGATGGGGCGCTTTGCGGCGGCTATGTCATGCGCCCCGAAAGCCGGGGATCGATCCTGATCACGGGGCCCGATATCGCAGCCCCGGCCGAAATCGATCCCAATTATCTCGCGACCGACTATGACAAGCGTGTCTCGGTCGCGCTTTTCCGGACGATCCGGGAAATTTTTCGCCAGCCGGCTTTGGCGCCTTTCGTGGTCGGCGAGACCGACCCCGGAGACGCCGTCGAGACCGACGACGAGATTATCGACGCTTTTCACCGGATCGGGGCCAGCGGCTATCATGCGGCGGGCACTTGCCGGATGGGCGACGATGCGGCGTCGGTGGTCGACACGCGCCTGAGGGTGCGCGGGGTTTCGGGGCTGCGCGTGGTCGATATCTCGGTGATGCCTTCGCTCGTGTCGGGCAATACCAACGCTCCGGCGATGGCGATGGCCTGGCGCGCGGCTGATCTCATCGAAGAGGATATGGCAGCCGACGAACGCGCCGCCTGAACCTCCCGTCCCGGGCCGCGGCGGTCCTTCAGTCGCCGGTGCGGCGCGACAGGTTGGACCGAACATGTTCCACGAGTTGGACGAGCAGCGCCCGGTCTGCCTCGCTCATACCTTCGGTCGCGATCTCGCCCACCGCGAGCGAAATCGTCCGTGCCGCGCGGAGGTGGCGCGCTCCGCGACGCGTCAGATATAGCCGCCAGGCGCGCCGGTCCGCGGCATCGGGTCGCCGTTCGGCGAGCCCCGCGGCGGCGAGGCGGTCGACCATTCGCGACAGGGTGATCGGCTCGACCTCGATCAGGTCGGCCATTGCGCGCTGTCCCATTCCCGGGCGCCGCGCGACATAAGCCAGAACGCGATACTGCAGGGCAGTGATCGTCGTCTCGCGATTGCGCGCGCCGAAGGCCCGGCGGAACAGTCGCGCGCTGTCCTCGAGGAGGAAGCCGACAGAGTGGGTCACGCGGCGCGAGGGCACTTGACCCTGGCGCGCTGCCCCGGCGAAGAACCGGCCGCGCGCTCCGAAAGAAATGTGGCGGCGATCCGTCAGCGTCCCGTGAAGGCGGGCGCGCGGCGCTCGCGTACCGCCGCGAGGCCTTCGCGAAAATCCTCGCTCGTCAGAAGCAGGGCCTGTTGCGGCAGGTTGGCAGACCATTCGGCCTCGATCGCGCTCTCGCTTCCCCGGTGCAGCGCCGTCTTGACGGCCGCATAGGCCATTGGCGCTGCCGCCGCCAGTTCGATCGCCATTTCGAGGCCGCGCTCGCGCAACATTTCGGGGTCGACCAGCTCGGAGACGAGACCGATCGCCAACGCTTCCTCGGCCTTCACCGCGCGGCCGCGAAGGCACATGTCGGCAGCGCGCCCGAAGCCGATGAGGCGCGGCAACAGGAAGGTTCCGCCGAGTGGCGGCATGATCCCGAGTTTTACCCAGCTTTCCTGGAAAAAAGCATTGCGGGTCGCGATGCGGAAGTCGCAAGCCAGAGCAAGCTCGCAGCCAACCGTGACCGCGGCGCCTTGCACGAGCGCGATCGTCGGCTTGGGGCAATGGTAGATACGCCGGGCGGCACCTTGAAAATGCGCATAAACCTGGTCCCGGATCGTCGGACTGTCCATTCGCGTCAGATCGTCGAGGAACGCGAAATCGGCGCCCGCGGAAAAATGGCGCCCGTCCGCCGCGAGGATAATGGCGCGGACCATCTCGTCCGCCATCAGATCGTCCATTGCCTGGCATATCTCGCTGAGCGTTTGCGGACGCGAACTGTTGTTGGCCTCGGCACGCGCCATTACAATCAGTCCGATGGCGCCTTGCCGTTCGACCCGGATATCATCCATCCACGCATCCTCCGCTTGTGATTCCCATGAGCCTCTCTTAATAGTATATAGGATTTATACAATCGTGATAGGGAGCGGAGCGGCATATGGCGGATGATTTCGGGCGCGGCGGTGCTTTTGTGCTCGGCGGGAGCGGTGCGTTGGGCAGTGCTATTTGCCGGGCCTTCGCGCGGGCAGGGGTGCCCGTCGGGCTGAGCTATCATAGCGACCGGGCAGCGGGCGAGGCGACGGCCGCAGCCGTCGAGGCGGCGGGTGCAGGAGTGTTTCTCGCGGCGGTGGACTCGAGCGAGCGCGCGACGATCGCCGCCGCCCTCGCTGCGGCATCGACGGCGTTCGGCGGCCTGCACAGTGTCGTTTATGCCGGCGGCGCCGGTTTCACGCCGGAATTCTTTAGCCGGACCGAGGAAGACGTGTGGCTGAACTGGATGAAATATGATGTGATGGGTGCGATCAATCTCGCGCACGCGGCGATCCCCTATCTTCGCGATACCAGAGGGGCCTTTACGGCTCTCAGCACCTATCAGGGCAATATGATCGAAGTTCGTGGTAGCCCGTCGGCTGTCGCGAAAGCCGCGGTCGATCGCATGGTCGCCGCGGTGGCGAAAGAAGAGGGGCGGCACGGGGTGCGGGCGAACAGCCTGCGTTGCGGCTGGATCGGGGTCGAAGGCGTCGAACGTCTTTTCGAACAGATGCCGCACCTGCGCGAAGAGAAGAAGAAGACGATACCGCTAGGGCGCCTCGGCCTGCCCGAAGAGGTCGGCGAGACCGTCGTCTTCCTGTCGTCGCGCCGCGCGGGTTTCATTACCGGGGTCAATCTCACTGCCGATGGCGGGGAGTCGCTCTAAGGCAAGACCAGGGGCATTCGGTTCGCGCGGTGTGCCGCGCGCGCATCCCCGGCACCGCATCGGGGCGAGATGTCCGGCGCATCGTGATTGGAGCGGCTGCTGATCGATGCTCCATCGACGGAATAGTCTTTACCTAATCCTATAGATAGGTAATATGAATTGCGACCCGGGAGAAGCTTGGGCGATACGGTGCATCGGAAGAGAGGATTACCGGCCATGCGAGGCGTTCAGCCTACGCCTTCCATTGCCGAAGTGCGGGCGACCATGCTCTTGGAGCTCCGATCAGTCGGGTTACGAGCGACGGCCCACCAGGCCGTCATTTTGTCCCATCTTTGAGAACACAGCAGGAGTGCCAGCCATGATCAACAGCATTGCCAACCCCGACCAGTTCGCGGCGGAAGCGGATGTCGTCGCGATACGGAACGACCCGCGTGTCGCGCAGGCGAGAATGACGATCGAAGCCCTGTTCGATCGCGGGTATGGCGACCGGCTTCCCGACGAGGATCGGCCGCTGCTTGGCGCCTTCGCGGAGGAATATCTGACGAACTGGCTGTTCAAGGCGGCGGCAAGCGATGCGCAGCACCCGCGTTTCGTGCGCAACTTCTTGCCCGCGCACCACTGGCATGGCCATGACGTGCCGGGGGCGCGAACCGGCGGCGACAACCCCGACAATTGCTATCGCCTCGCTGGCATCGCGCATGGAACGGCTTACCGCGTGACCGGGCGCGTACTTGATCGGAAGCCGGGCAACGTCTCCTTCACTCTGACGGGCAACTACGGCACCTCGGTCACGATCCAGACGGTCGAGGATCATGAGCTCGAGATCGACGCCGACGGAAATTTCGTCATCACGATCGACGACACGCCTGTGGCCGGTCGCTCCAACCACATGACGACCGCGCCGCACGTGAAGTTTCTCTTCGTTCGCGACTCGATGATGGACTGGGCGCACGAAACCCCGCTCGAACTCCACATCGAGCGCCTCGGGCCGGCGAAGGCCGAACCCTTGTCGCGCGACGAAATGGCGGCGCGCGCCGCCTTTCGCTCGGTCGAGGATGTACCGTTATATTTCTGGTTCCAGAATGTGTGGAGCGGCCTCGCGCCAAATACGCTCCGTCCGCCTTTTCTGCCCGCAACCAAGGGTGTCACTGGCGGGCTGGTGACGCAGGGCATTGCCCATGGCACGTTGGCGCTCGGCGCTGACGATGTCGCCATTCTCGAATATCACCCCGTCGATGCGGGTTATGCCGGCGTGCAGCTCACCGAATGGCTGTACCGGTCGCTCGACTATCACAAGGCGCAGTCGAGCCTCACCGCGGCCCACAGTGCCATCGATTCCGACGGGCTCGTCCGCTGCGTGATGTCGCACCGCGATCCGGGCGTTGCGAACTGGCTCGACACCAGCGGCCATCGGCACAGCCACATCATCCTGCGATGGCAGGCGATGCGCGGCGATGCCTCCGAGAGGCTCCATGCGTCGATGAAAATCGTCAAATTCGACGAGCTGCGCGGTGAACTGCCCGCGGACACGATATGGCTCGACGCCGCCGCGCGGGCGGACCAGCTGGCCGCCCGTCTCGCGGCCTATGCGCGCCGCTTTTGAAGGAAGACATCATGAGTGAACATATGTTGGTGATGAGCAAGGCGAACGCGGGTGCGGAAGCCGCCTATGTCGATTGGTACCGGACGCGCCATCTTCCCGATATGCTGAATGTTCCCGGCGTCGACGGCGGCGGAGTTTATGAGTTGGTGGAAGGCGATGCGGCGCCTTGGGGGGTGGCCGCCCTCTATGGCCTTTCGACCACCGTTGCTGGAGTGCTAACGGAAATCTTTGCGCGCGCGGGCGGCGACGCGATGCCATTGACCGACACGATCGACGGTTCGAGCGTCCTGATGCTCGGCCTCGAGGCAATCGGGCCGCAGCGCCTCGCCGATCCGGCCATCGATCGCAGCGGCGCGACGCGCTATCTCGTGCTCACCAATCCCTCGGACGGCGAAGACGAGGCGTTCAACGCCTGGTACGATGACCGCCACCTCGGCGATGTGCTTGCGATCCCCGGTTTCGTCGCGGCGCAACGCTTCCGGATCGCCCCCGAAACGGCGGGCAAGGAAAGTCCGTGGCGCTACCTTGCTGTGTTCGAACTTGCGCGCGAGGCGGCCGCGGAGGCCATGTCCGAGATGCAAGCGCGCGCGGGCACCGATCTGATGCCTATTTCCCCAGCGCTCGATGGATCCGGCGTCTATGCGCAGCTGTTCGGTTGCGTGCGCGAATTGCCGGCCTAGTCTTCAGCCTGCGACCGCCCGGTGCGGGAGACGGTTTGCCTTGGCGAGCCTTCCTCGCGACGGGGGCGAGCATGGGCCGGCCCGCGAGGGAATCCGGCGGAGCGACGTTGCGCACGCCCGCCGGTCTGGCGGCGATGGCTGCCTTTGTCTTTCGGTCGTCTGCCTCCACGCGGTTCGCCCGCCAGTGTCGGGCCGGCAGTCGCGTCCCGTTGGGCGGTCCCTCCGCGTCAGCAGGCCTGCTTTACGCCCGGCATCTCCGAGAGGATGCGCTCGGCCAGCTCGGCGCGGCAGATAAGCAGGTCGGGCAGATAGGTTTCGCGATTGTTGTACACGAGCGGCGACCCGTCGGCACGACTGACGTGGAGACCATGTGCGGCCGCAACCGCGGCGGGCGCGCAATTGTCCCATTCATATTGACCGCCGGTATGAAGATAAACCTCGGCGTCGCCGCGCACCACTGCCATCGCCTTGGCACCCGCGCTGCCCATCGGCACGATTTCGGCGCCCAGCCGCTCCGCAAGCGCCACGGCTTCGGCCGCGGGCCGCGTGCGGCTGACGACCAGGCGGGGCCGGAGCGGTTGGGGCGGGAGCGGGGAAGGGCAGTCGGAGCGAAGCACCAGCCCCAGATCGGGCAGTGCAACGGCGCCGATGGCAGCCTTGCCGTCGATCGCCAGCGCGACATGGATCGCCCAGTCGGTGCGGGCTTCGCCATATTCGCGTGTGCCGTCAACCGGGTCGATGATCCAGACTCTGGATTTCTCGAGACGGTCGGCGGTGTCCTGGCTTTCCTCGGATAGCAGCCCGTCGTCGGGCCGCTGCGCCGCGAGCGCGCGGACAAGGAAAGCGTTGACGACCATGTCGCCTGCCTGTCCGAGCGCTTTGCCCTCGATCAGTCCCGCGCGCCGCACTTCGATGGCAATCCGCCCCGCCGCCTCGGCAAGCCGCGCTGCAAGCTCGGCGTCGGACAGCTGGCTCATGCGATCAGCTGCCGGACGATCGCGTCGGCGGCCTCCTCGGCGCTCATCGCCGCAGTGTCGATCCGAATTTCGGGATTGACGGGCGCCTCGTAAGGCGAATCGATCCCGGTGAAATTGGCCAGATTGCCCGACCGCGCCTTCGCGTAGAGCCCCTTGACGTCGCGTCGCTCGGCTTCGGCGAGGCTGGTGTCGACATGAACCTCGATGAACTCGCCCGGCTGCATCATCGCGCGGACCATCTCGCGCTCCGCGCGGAAGGGCGAAATGAACGCGGTGATGACGATAAGTCCGGCGTCGGCCATCAATTTGGCTACCTCGCCGACCCGGCGGATATTCTCGATCCGGTCGGCCTCGGTAAATCCGAGATCCTTGTTGAGTCCGTGCCGGACATTGTCGCCGTCGAGCAGGAAGGTGTGGCGGTTCATGCGCGCGAGCTTCTTCTCGACGAGATTGGCGATGGTCGACTTGCCCGCGCCCGACAATCCGGTGAACCACAGAACCGCGGGCTTCTGATTCTTCATCGCCGCGTGCGCCTCGCGCCCGATGTCGAGCGGTTGCCAGTGGACATTCTGGGCGCGCCGCAGGCTGAAATTGATCATGCCGGCTGCAACGGTCGCATTGTTGAGCTTGTCGATCAGAATGAACCCGCCGAGCGTACGGCTGTCGGCATAGGCCTCGAACACAATGGGCTTGTCGGTCGCGATCTCGGCGACGCCGATCGCATTCAGTTCGAGCGTCTTGGCGGCCAGATGCTCCAGCGTATTGACATTGATCTCATATTTGGGCGCGTGGACCGTTGCCGAGACAGTCTGCGTGGCGAGCTTCAGCCAGTAGGCGCGGCCGGGTATCAAGGCTTCGTCGGCCATCCAGACGAGTGACGCCTCGAACTGGTTGGCGGCCTCGGGCGGCGCGTCGGCCGCGGCGATGACATCGCCGCGCGAGCAATCGACCTCGTCGGCGAGCGTCAGCGTCACCGACTGGCCGGCGACCGCTTCGTCGGCATCGCCCGCCATCGAGACGATGCGCTCGACCGTCGTCGTCCTGCCTGAAGGCAGGATACGGACGGCGTCGCCGGGTTTCACCGACCCCGATGCGATATGGCCTGCGAAACCACGGAAATCGAGATTGGGACGGTTCACCCATTGCACGGGAAGCCGGAACGGGCGGCCGCGGTCGGCAGCGGTCAGGATTTCGACCGTTTCGAGGTGCTCGACAAGGCTGGGGCCGCTGTACCAAGGCGTGTTCGCGCTGGGCGCGGTCGTGATATTGTCGCCCTTGAATCCCGAGATCGGCATGGCGGCGAAGGCCTCGATCCCGATGCTTCGCGCGAACTCGGTATAATCCTTGACGATGGAATCATAGACGGCGTGGTCATAGTCGACCAGGTCCATCTTGTTGACCGCCAGAACGATGTTGCGGATGCCGATCAGGTGGCAGAGAAAGCTGTGCCGCCGCGTCTGCACCAGCACACCCTTGCGTGCGTCGACGAGGATGACCGCGAGGTCGGCGGTCGAGGCGCCGGTGATCATGTTGCGCGTATATTGCTCGTGGCCCGGACAATCGGCGACGATGAACTTGCGCTTCTCGGTGTTGAAGAAGCGATAGGCGACGTCGATCGTAATGCCCTGTTCGCGCTCGGCGGCAAGACCGTCGACGAGCAGCGCGAAGTCTATCTCCTGGCCCTGGGTGCCGACGCGCTTGCTATCGGCGTGCAAGGCGTCGAGCTGATCCTCGAAGATCATCTTGCTGTCATAGAGCAGCCGTCCGATCAGCGTCGATTTTCCGTCGTCGACGCTGCCGCAGGTGATGAATCGCAGCATCGACTTGTGCTGATGGCTCTCGAGATAGGCTTCGATGTCCTCCGCGATCAGCGCGTCGGTCTGATAGACGGGGTCCTGGACAAGAGTGTCGGCCATCAGAAATATCCCTGCTGCTTCTTGAGTTCCATGCCGGCGCCGCCTGCATCCTTGTCAATGGCGCGGCCCTGCCGCTCGGAGGTGGTGGTAAGGAGCGTCTCTTGAATGACGTCGCTGAGCGTCGCGGCATCGCTCTCGACCGCGCCGGTGAGCGGGTAGCATCCGAGCGTCCGGAAGCGGATCGAGCGCTCTACCGGGGTCTCGCCGGGTTCAAGCGGAAAGCGCTCGTCGTCGACCATCAACAACAAACCGTCGCGCTCGACGGTCGGGCGCATGGCGGCGAAATAGAGGGGAACGATCGGTATGTTCTCGAGCTGGATATATTGCCAGACATCGAGTTCGGTCCAGTTGGAGATCGGGAAGACGCGGATGCTCTCGCCGCGCTGCTTGCGGGCATTATAGAGGCTCCACAGTTCGGGGCGCTGGTTCTTCGGATCCCAGCCGTGGCTCGCGGTGCGAAACGAGAAGATGCGCTCCTTGGCGCGGCTCTTCTCCTCGTCGCGCCGCGCGCCGCCGAAAGCGACGTCGAAGCCCCATTTGTCGAGGGCCTGCTTAAGCCCCTCGGTCTTCCACATGTCGGTATGGAGCGCCCCATGGTCGAACGGGTTGATCCCGCGTTCCTGCGCCTCGGGGTTCTGATAAACGAGAAGTTCCATGCCGCTTTCGGACGCCATCCGGTCGCGCAGCGCGTACATGTCGCGAAACTTCCACGTCGTATCGACGTGGAGCAATGGGAAGGGCGGCGGGGCAGGACAAAAGGCCTTGCGCGCAAGATGCAGCATGACGGCCGAGTCCTTGCCGACCGAATAGAGCATCACCGGGCGTTCGGCCTCGGCGACGACTTCGCGCATGATATGAATTGCCTCGGCCTCAAGCCGTTGCAGGTGCGTCAGCCCCCGCGAAAAGTCCGTTTCAAACATCGCATCTCTCGATTGCAGCGGCTTTTATATGTCTCCCGGATACGACCGTGCATCCATGAACCGGGTAACGACCGGCATTTCGCGCCTGATCGACTCGATCTAAATAGGTTTACATTTAATCTCAGTCCATCTTTTTTTTGGATGATTTCCACAATCATTTTGCGGAACCGCGCTTGACGTGGCATAAACATACATAGAGTTTACAAGAATCGATGCTCAGGGAGAGAGCTATGAACAGAATGCACGGCGAGACCGCCGTCGAATCTGCTGCGGCGGTCGAAACGACCGGCGGGCAGGGCAGCAGCGGCTATGGCGCGGCGCTTGAGGATTATGCGGGACCCATTAGTGCCTCAGCATTAATGGCGGACGCGGAGCGCGCCACCGGCCTCTCGGGCTGGGGCGGCCGGCGCTGGGACGAGGAGCGCTTCCGGCACGACTTCACGACCCTTTGCGATGCCATCGAGGCGACCGGCGACGTCAGCGCGCGCGGCCGCGGGAGGACGCGCAGCCGGCTTCACACGATGCTCGTCTCGCGTCTTCGCTATCTCGACGCCCGCGAGGCGCTGCCCGCGGCCGACGCACAGTCGATCGTCGCGCCGCTGATCGGAACGGGTCTTCCCCGCGCGGGGACGACCTTTCTTCACGGGCTTCTCGCCCAGGATCCCGTCAATCGCGTTGCGCGGGCGTTCGAAGCGGCGATGCCCGCGCCCTTGCCGGGCCCCGACGGCGACGAGCGCGCTTCGCTTTATCGCGATATCCTCGAATATCAGGGGATGACCGGGCCGGGACTCACGCAGATCCATCCCTTTGGAGCCGAGCTTCCCGAGGAATGCATCTTCGTCCAGGAAGGCGATTGCGGCGGGCTTTATGGCGTTTACTGGAATGTTCCGGCTTATCAGCAGGTCATTGCCGACAAGGCCGACAGCGCCTTTCGCTGGCAGGTCGGGGTCATGCAATATCTGCAGGCGAACCGTCCCGGCGGTCGTTGGGCGCTCAAGGCGCCCGGTCATATGTTCGCGTGGGAAGCCATGCGAATGGCCTTTCCCGACGCGCTGATTTACGTCAATCATCGCGACCCGGGGAAAGTCGCGCCGTCGATCGCCAGCCTCTTTATGGCACTGAGGGGACTATTCTCGGATAGCGGAAGCGATCCCGCGGCGGTTGGTCAGGGGTTGCTGGAGGGATGGTCGTACGCCGCCGATCGCTACGTCGATTGGCGGGCCGGCGAAGGCAAGGATGCGAATGTCGTCGACATCCATTTCGTCGATCTGATTGCAAATCCGATCGACACGGTGGCCACTCTCTATGATCGTTTTGGAATCGAATTCACCGCCGCCGCCCGCGATGCCATGCTGCGGCACCTCGATACCGACCAGCACGGCAAGCATGCCAGCCGCGTCTACACGCTCGCCGAGTTCGGTATGAGCGAAGCGGCGGTCGATAGTGCGTTCGGCCGCTATATGGACCATTTCGGCATCAAGCGCGAAAAACGGGCCTGATCTGGAAGGAACGAGCACGGGGGCCGAAGCGCATCGGCGCGGGCCGGCAGGCGGGCGCGGCCGGGATGGCGCGCAGCAATGGAGCTCGCGGCCGTCAGGTCGCGGCGGTCAGCGCACCCAGCTCCCCAGTTCGCGGATATACTGGCGCGTCCGGAATGCTGCGCCGGCGCGATTGCCGTCCAGGATCGCTTCGACGATCACCTGGTGGTGGTCGCTGACGGCGCGTGCGAGTTCGGCGGGGTTCAGGGCCAGGTCGAACCCTTGTTTGCGTGCTTGAGCAAGGGAAAGATCGATCAAGGCAAGCGTGAAGAATTCGAGAAGGGGATTGCCGCACGCGCGCGCGATGACATGTTCCACCGTCGCGCCTTTCGTGCGCCACCCCTCAACATCATGGCGGGCGGCCCCCGCATCGGCCGCCATCGCGTCGCTTAGCTGAACGCGCAATTCGGGCGTGATACGCTCCGCCGCGAGCCATGCGGCGCGGGCTTCGAGAATTTGCCTGGAATCGATCTGTTCCTGAAAGGTCAATTTGATCGATGACAGATAGAGTGTTGCCATTTCGATAGCTTCATAGGGTTCGGCCGATCCCACGAAGATGCCGCCGCCCCGGCCCTGATTGATCTTGATCGCTCCGCTCCGCTCGAGCAGACGCAGCGCGTCGCGCAGGCTGTCGCGCCCGACTCCCAGCTCCTCCTGCAGCGCGCGCTCGAGCCCGATCTCGTCACCGGGCCCGAGATGTCGGCTCGCGACAAGATCGCGAATCGCCGCTGCCGCCTGATCGGGGAGCCGGCTATTGCGTGGGTCGCCGTCGTCGCCAGCTCGCGCCACCGGGCGCTGCTGTCGGTGGAGTGCGATCGCGTCCCCTAGGCTGCCGCCTAGAATCGCTTCGGCCGTTCGCCGGCGAATGTCGAGCTCCACGCGGAGATCGGGTTCGCCCTCGTTCCTTGCATCACCGTCCAGCCGGTCGAGAACATCCGTGACGAGCGCGAGCACGGGCTCCCTTGCTGCGGACACGATGGCCGCGTCGAAAGCGAGCACCATGGCGCGAAGATCACTTTCTTTGGCACGGCCCTGCTCGAACAGCCCTTCGAACACGGCTTCGTCGCGAGCCTCGACGAGACGGCAGGCCCGATCGACGACCGAAGATCCGACGAGTTGGCGCACTTCATCGACCTCATCGAGGGTGATACCATGTCCCGAAAAGAACAGGTGGATCGCACGCACGGCGGTCTGTCCCGGAGGCGAGGCGACGACAAGCCCGCCGCCGCGGCCTTCGCGGGCGACGACGAAGCCATCGTCGAGCAAATAAGTCGTGGCTTTTCTCAGCGTGGGCACGCTGACGCCATATCGCCCCGCGACATCGGGCAAGGAGCCGAGATGGGTTCCGACCGGTAGCTCCTGATCAATGATGCTGTTGGCGATGTCTCGCGCAAGGCGAACTGGCGCCGACCATTTTTTTGGATCGCGTAGCCCGAGCATGTCGTCACCGCTCATCATATGCACCCGCATGAGTTCCGTGCAGAAAGGCCTATGGTCAAACAGGCAGGAAATCCAGTTCGTATCTCGCCCATTCGCCGCGAGATCACCGTGCTGGCGGCGACGGACCCAAGGAATTGTTCGGTCGACGCGACGTGACCCGCGGTTTTCGTGGCACGATCATTTGATCGGTTGCCGCCCGCATTCACAAGGCCGCGGTGCCCGTGCAGAGCAGGGGCGAACATGGCTGCTTCATGCGGTCAGCCTGATCGCCGGGAGGTCGCCATGCCGGCAGATGCGCCGAGTCGCGGCAAGTAGCAACCGTTAGGCGCCTGCCAAAACGCGGGTGCTCATGATGGTTTATCGTATATACGATTATGGTTGACGCCGCGCCGGGTGCTTGCCAGTGGATCGCATGGGCCGCTCGGGCGGTCTGGGAAAATCGGGGGCCGAGCGCAAGCGCCTTCCCGACAGGAAAGGATGGATATGGCATTCGACACACGGATTACCCGGATGTTCGGGATCGAGACGCCGATCGTCATGGGCGGCATGACGGGCGTCGGCTATGGAGAGATGGTCGCGAGCGTGGCAAATGCGGGCGCACTGGGATTCCTCACCGCGCATATGTATGCCACCGGGCAGGACCTTTTCGACGAAATCGAAAAGGTTCGCAAGCTGACCGCCAAGCCTTTCGGTGTGAACTTGACGCTGCTGCCTTCGATCAATCCTATTCCCTATGATGATTATCGCGAGGCCATTATCGCGAGCGGGATAAAGATCGTCGAAACCGCGGGCCGGGCACCGACCGACCATCTTCCTCGCTTCAAGGAGGAGGGCGTGACGGTCATTCACAAATGTACTTCGGTCCGTCATGCGATATCGGCCGTAAGCAAGGGCGTCGACATCATCTCCATCGACGGCTTCGAGTGCGCGGGGCACCCCGGTGAAGACGATGTCGGACTCGTCGTCCTTCTGCCTGCGACGGTCGATGCGCTGCCGGACACGCCGATCATCGCTTCGGGCGGCATGGCCGACGGGCGTGGGCTCGTGGCCGCCCTGGCTCTCGGGGCCGAGGCCGTCAACATGGGCACGCGTTTCTGTGCGACGGTCGAAGCCCGGATTCACGACAATGTCAAACAGCGCATTGTCCAGGCAACCGAGGTCGATACGCTGCTGATCGGACGGACGCTGCGCAATACTACGCGGGTCGCAAAAAATGCCGTGGCGGTCGAGGTCGCCGAAATCCAGCGCGACCCCGCGAAGAGCTTCGACGACGTCAAGCATCTCATGGCAGGAGCCCGCGGGCGCGACAATGTGCTGCGCGACGGCGACATCGACGGCGGAATCTGGACGAGCGGCCAGAGTCAGGCGCTCATTCACGATATCCCGACATGCGCGCAGCTCGTCGAGAATATCATGCGCCAGGCACGCGACGTCCGCGCGCGCCTCGGCTGATGGGGCGAACAGTGGCGCAGTCAAGACTGCTCTTGGTCGATCGCAGGGGAAGACCGGAGAAGTGGTAGCAGGAGCGTTCATTTATAAGCGCCGGTGCACGGCTGACTTGTCCAAGCCATCAGCGGCCGGCGCGGGCCGCTTCATGTAAGGGAGATGCCAAATGCGACGCAACATTGTCACCGGATCGGCCTCGGGGATGGGCGCGGCCGTTCGCGAACTGCTCCGCGCGCAGGGCGAAGAGGTGGTCGGCATCGACCGGCACGATGCCGACATCGTTGCCGACCTCGGGTCCGCCGAAGGACGCGCAGCCGCAGTGACCGCCGCTGCGGCGCGCATGCCGCAGGGCTTCGACGCGCTTATCCTTTGCGCAGGACTTGCCAATTCAGACGGCCGCGCGGTCGTTGCAGTCAATTTTTTTGGTGTTGTCGAGCTGATTCACAGTCTCCGGCCGCTCCTGCGCAGGGGCCGGGGGGCGAGGGTCGTGGCGATTTCGTCCTCGGCCATGATCCTTCCCTTCGACGAGACTATCGTCATGCCCTGCCTGGCGGGCGACGAGGAAGCCGCGCTTGCCGCCGCCGAGAATAATCCGCTCGCCTATGCATCGTCCAAGGCGGCGTTGTCGCGCTGGATCCGGCGGACCTCGGTGGCACCCGGATGGGCCGACTGCGGCATACTCCTCAACGGCGTGGCGCCGGGCCTGGTGAACACGCCGATGATCGCGCCGCTGCTGGCGACCGCAGAGGGGCGCGAACGCCTTGCAAGCTCGGCTCCATATGCGACGCCTCATGCGGCCGAGGCATCCGATATCGCCCCGTTGATCGCTTTTCTCGCGAGCGCGCACAACCGCTATATGGTCGGGCAAGTCCCCTTCTGCGACGGCGGCAAGGATGTGCTGTTGCGCGGTGAGACGCCCTGACGCGCATGGCTTCGGGGAGGGACGACGAAGGCTCTCCCGGTCGGCCGGAACGGACATAGGCGTCATGGAATTTCACGCCGATTGGCTGTTCCGTTCACCCAACTCGCCGGTCCGAGGCGAGCGAGGCGTGGCCGTCTATATTTGGAGGAGCGATGGGTCACCGAAGTGACGAAGAATGATCGCTTCGAGCGTTATCTTATGCCATCGTCCTCGAGTTCCGCCGCGGCTTCCGCAGCCGCGGTCGCTTCGACGGCGCTACGCATCGGCTTGAGGCCGAGATAGAAGAGAAGGACGATGATGGGCGTCGTGCCGACGAAACTCAGCGTCAGTGCCGCGCCAAGATTGCCGCCCTCCGGGGCGAGCCACTGAGAGAGGGAAGCGACGACGGTCGGGCCCGCACCGAATCCGACGATATTGTAACAGAACAGGAAGGTGCCCGACACGACGCCGCGCCGGTTCGCCGGCGTGGCGAGCGCCAGGCCCGAGGCCGCGACAGCAATAAAGGGGCCCGCGATACTGAGGATCGTGAGGCCCGCGAGGGTCAGTATGAGGCTGCCCGACGAGAAGGCTGCGGCAGCGGCGAGCGCCATGATGGGCATGGCGACAAGGTAAAGCCGCAGGTGCGCGTCTTTGTAACCCCGGGTCTGCAGGAAGTCGGCGAGGAATCCGCCGCCAAGCATGCCTGCGACACCGCCCAACATATGCACAAGACCGAGCACCGCTCCGACATGCGCTATGTTCCACCCGAAGGCGCGCTGCATGAAGGCCGGCTGCCACGCGGCATTGCCCGCCATGACGAGACACATGATGCTGAAACCCGCGATGTGCAAAATATAAAAGCGCTGATGGAGCCGGAGGTGGCCGGGTCCTTTCGGGCTGCCGAGGCTGTTCGACGTTCGGGCAGAAATCTTTCGAACCGGTTCGGGAACCAGAAAAATGAGCAGCGACGCGGGCAGGCCGAGCGTGCCGATCACCAGGAAAACCAGCTGCCAACCAGCTGTCAGGCCGATCCAGGGCAAATTGACACCCCCCATATCGGTCGCGATCTTGACGAGATATCCACCCAGCGTCAGCGCCAGCCCTCCGCCGGCGATAGCGCCAAGCGAAAAGAAGGAAATCGCACGACTGAGGCGTTGCCGTGACACCGCGTCGCCGATCATCGAATAGGCGGCGGGCAGCAGTGCCGCTTCGCCGGCGCCAACGCCGAAGCGGGCGAGCAGCAACTGGTCGTAGGTTTGCGCGAACCCGCCGGCCGCGCTCGCAAGCGACCAGAAAAGTATGCCCGCAAATATGATCGGCCGTCGCGGCAGTCGGTCGACGAGAAATCCGACCGGGAGGCCGAACAGAGTGTAGAAGATGACGAAGGCGGCCCCCTGGAGGAAGCTGATATCGACATCGCTGATCCCGAGATCGGCCTTGAGCGGCTCGACCAGGAGATTGATGATCTGGCGATCGAGATAGGCAAAGGCGTAGATGATCAGGAGGACGGCGACGAGCGCCACGGCATGGCTGTTGTCCGGCGCCTGCCTTCCGGCTGGGCGTCCCCGTTCCATCAGAATTCGAGCTTCGCCGAAATGCCGAAGCTGCGCGGCCGGGCGTAGGCGACCGAATCCCCCGCCGCAGATTCGGGTTTGTACAGCGCATAAAGTTCGTTCGCGAGGTTGCGGCCCCACAGCGCGAGGCGGAAATTCCCGTCCGGAAAGACATAGGCAATTTCGCTGTTGAGAAGGACATAGCCATTCTCCTTGAGGCGGTTACCCGGATCCCAGAAGAAGCGACCCGAATAATAGGCCGAACCGTTGACCTCGACCGCCGAACCGCCGTCGAGTGCGGCGCGGTAATTTGCCGACAACGAGGCCGTGAATTCGGGCGTGCGTATCAGTTCGTTGCCCGTCGCGCCGTCGCTGTTGATCTCTCCCGTGCAGGGATTGAGAGCACCGAGCGGAATCGTCGCATTGCCATAGGCGGGTGCGCCGCGCGGGCAGAAAATCGTGGCCGTCGGAAAATTCTTGTACCGGCTGCGCGTATAGGCCGCGCTCGCACGGATGTTGAAGGCGGGGAAAAGCTCGGTCGCGAGTTCGACTTCGCCGCCGTAGATCTCGGCGGCGGCGGCATTGAAGACCTGCGTCAGGCCGCCAGCGTTCGGGTTGAAGGCCTGAAACTGGATATTGCTATAATCATAGTGAAACGCCGCGATGCTCAGACTGGTGCGGCCGCGTCCATATTTGTAGCCGGCTTCGAATGCGCTGACCTTCTCCGGATCGACCGAGTTCACGACAAGCGCACCGTTCGAGAGAATGCCGTCGAAGAGGCCGCTCTTGAAACCGCGGCTCCACGTTGCGTAGATGTTCGACGAGGGCGTCACGGCATAGCGGACGCCGAGACGCGGCGTCAGATTCTCGAAGGTCTTGCGGCGATTCTCGATCAGGGCGCCGCGCGTCAGGCTAAAGTCCTTGCGCTCGTAGTTGTACCGGAGCCCGCCGATCAGCGTCAGATCCCCGAAGGTGACATTGACCTCGCCGAAGGGCGCCACGGCCTCGGTTTTTAACCGCGTCGTGTTGAAGACGGGGCCGCGATTGACGATCGTCCCGCCCGTCGCATCATCATTATAGTAGAACAGCCCGAGAAACCACTTCAGCCTGTCGCCCTCGGCAGACACCAGGTTGAACTCCTGGGTATAGGTCTCCTGATTGCCCGGGAGATCCGCGCGGCCGAGCGCCAGATTGGTGCGGTCGATGTCGGTGACGAGATATGTCGAAGTCTTCTGATAACTGGAAATCGACGACAGCGAGGCGAACCCCAGATCGAACTCGGCCGTCAGGCTGGCCTGGTTGCTCTTTACGTCGATCACTGGATCGAAGGTGAGCGACACCTCGCGCGGGTCGCCGGCCGGAATCGATCCGGGAAGATTGACCGAGCTGCTATTGCCATCGAGTACCCCGAGCGCGAATGCTGCGCCGCTACGGCGCTCGCTATGGCCGCCTGCGAGCGTCAGCCTGACCGCGTCGCTTGGTTCGAAGAGCAGCTTGCCGCGCAGCGAAAGCGAGTTCAAATCCGCCACCCGGTTGCCGGTGGAGATGTTTCGAGCATAGCCTTCGTCATCGGCGTAGAGAAATGCGAGGCTGACCGCCAGATTATCCGAGAGACCGCTGCTTCCATAGGCCGTCAGCCGCACATCGTCGAAACGACCATAGCTTGCGGACAGACTTGCCACAGGTTCGAAACTCGGAGCCTTCGTCGTGATACGAATCGCGCCTCCCGTTGCGTTCCGCCCAAACAAAGTGCCCTGCGGACCTTTCAGGACTTCGATCTGCTCGAGGTCGACGAGGTCGCTGAAGTTGCCGATCTGGCTCGGCTGGTACACTCCGTCGACATAGATGGCGACATTGGCGTCGCTTCCCGCCGTGGAGACGGTCGTGCCGATGCCGCGTACGGTCGGCTGCGCGAAGGCGCCATTGGTCGCGAAATTCAGGCCGGGCACGGCACTGGAAAGATCTTCGCTCGACCGAATGCCGGCGGCGTCGAGCCCATCGCCGTTAAGCGCGGTGATCGAGATCGGCACATCGGCCAAGCGCTCCGAGCGACGCTGTGCGGTCACAACGATATCACCGGCGCCATCGGTTGCCGTTACGCTTTCATCGTTGGTTTGAGCAAAGGTCGGGGGCGCCCAGAGACAAATCGCAGGCATGGCCCAAGCAAGAATCCGCATTTCACTCTCCCCATCATCTTTTTCTGTCTGCGAGTGTCGGAGGGTTGCGCCCGCGAGTCAATTATCCTCTATATAATTAGGCTACTTTATATTATTGTCCGCCCGGCGCTTGCCCGTCTGGTGGGCCTTTATGCAAGGATGCGAACTTGTTGTGCTGGCTGAATCTCCGGAAGCGCCCACACGGCAGCAGCAGTTCGACAAGCGGTTCGGGCAATCGTCGCGTGAGCCTGAACATCTCGCCAATCGCCGCGGGATCGGCCCGAAGGCGCTGCCTAATCGATAGAAGCGCATGGCGATGGAAAATGCAGCGCTTTCACGCGCCTTTTGTTCAGATGAAGTCGGGATGAGGATGATGGAAAAGCCACCGATAATGACGCCCAGGCCGGCGCATGTTCCGGACGATCTTGTGGTCGACTATGACTATATCAATCCTGCAGGAATGGCGGAGCTCGGCGTATATGGAGCCGTCAAACGCCTTCACGCCGGTCCGGACATCATCTGGACGCCGCGACACGGCGGACACTGGATGGTCACGCGGGCGGAGGACGTGAAATTTGTTCAGGAGAATTATGAGATATTCAGCCACGAGGAGTTCATGATCCCGCGGACGCTGATGCCATTCAAGCCGCTGCCGCTCGCCGTCGATCCGCCAAACCACGCTCGGTACCGCGCCGTGATCAATCCCGGCTTCTTCCCCAAGAATGTAGCGAAGATGCGCGAAGAGGCGCGCCTGCTCACGATCGAGCTTCTCGATTCGATGCGACCGCGGGGCGGCTGCGAGTTTCTGAGCGCGTTTGCCCGCGTCATGCCGGTCAGCATGTTCCTGCGGATCGTCGATTTGCCCATCGCGCGACGCGAGGAGTTCGTCGAGTGGGGAATCGCGATCATGTCCGCTTACGATCCCAAAGAGCGGATGGCGGCGATGCTGCGTGTCCGCGAATATCTCAAGGGCGTTCTCGACGAACGCGAGGGCGGCGACGGCGAAGATCTTCTGACGCGTGTCGCCAACTGGCGGCGGAGCCCGAAGTTTCAGTCCGACGAGGAAACGCTTTCGATGGCGTCCTTGCTGTTCGTCGGCGGGCTGGACACAGTGGCATCGTCGCTTTCCTACATCGCGCATTATCTCGCCGAGCGACCCGCACTCCAGGATCGTCTTCGCCGTGAGCCCGAGATCATCCCTGCCGCGTCGGAAGAATTTTTGCGCCGGTTCGGCCTGTCCAATACCGGCCGCATCCTCACGCGTGACTTTGAATATAAAGGCGTCCTGTTCAAAAAGGACGAGATGATCATGGTCCCCAACAATCTGTCGGGGATCGACGAGCGGCGCTACGCCTGCCCGATGGATGTCGATTTTGACCGGGGCACGACGCCTGCCGATCACAACACCTTCGGCAATGGCCCGCATAAATGCGTCGGGGCGCCGCTCGCTCGCGCCGAGATACAGGTGTTTCTCGAGGAATTCCTTACCCGCTTGCCCGAATTCAGGCTCGATCCGGGCCGCGAGAATGTCGAGCATTGCGGATCAGTCCCGGGTTTTGACAAACTTTATCTCCGCTGGGATTGAACAAAGGGCGCTGAATCAGGCCTAAATCATAATAGATCGGAACGAGCGCAAGAGTTGCGAGCGGGAACCCTGCGGATCGCTCTTCGCGCGCAGCGGTGACAGAAAGGCCGTTTGCAAGGGCGGCGCCGCGCGATGTTAATGGCAATGTCCGATGCGGAGCCGCGCACATGGCGATATGTAAATATAGGGTCATTAGCCGTGATGCGTGCATGCGCATCCCAGGATTCGCACCATGCGGCCTTGGAAGGAATCTCGGCGCACGATGGCAGTTATCGACGGCACCAATCTCCGGATCCTACTGGATCGGGGATGATCCGGTCAGGCGGCGAGCCGCCGCGTCCCGCGAACCAGGCGCCCGGGTAAAAGGCCGGTCGGCTCGCCGGCCCGATAGGTCACCACACCCGATACGATCGTCGCAACATAACCATCGGCCCCCTGGCGCAACCGGCGGCCGCCAGCAGGCAGGTCTTTTACCACGGTAGGCGTATGGAGTTCGAGCGCCGCGAGGTCGATGATGTTGAGATCGGCCTTGGCACCGATCGCCAGCCGGCCCCGGTCGCCCAACCCGATCATGTCGGCGGGCTCGCTGGTCAGCGCTGCGATCGCGTCCTCGATCGCGATGCGTTGCTCGGCGCGCGCGTCTCTCGCCCAGCGGCTCAAGAAGAAGGTGGGAAAGCTTGCGTCGCAGATCATGCCATAATGGGCGCCGCCATCGGCAAGTCCGACGACGGTGCCCGAATGCGCGAGCATTTCCCGCACGGCATCGAGATTGCCGTCACGATAATTGGCGCCGGGCTGATAAAGCAGGGCGCGGCCTTCGGCTTGAAGAAGAAGATCGTAAACATGCTCCTCGGGCGTGATCCCGAGGGTCGCGGCGCGCTTGTCGATCCGGTCCGCGAGCGCCGGTTCGTAGTTGCAACGAGGCCCCATCGGATAGGCAAATCGGAACGCCTTGACCGTGGCAAGCGACACGGGATTGCTGTCCTGGGGCTCTTCGGCGAGCAGGATAGCGCGGAAAGCCGAGTCGCGCATCGCGGCGACCTTTTCGGCAAGCGGCTTGTCGAGCAGCGGCCGAAAGCTCGGATGCAGCGAAAAGGGATGGAAGCTGAGATCGAGGCCATAGAGCATCCCCACCGGCCGCGGCGCGACTTGCGCCTTGATCTGAAGGCCGTCGGCACGCGCCTCTGCAAGCGCGTCGAGCGAGGTACGCCATGCATCGGCGTCACCGCTAGGCATCTGCAGCAGGGAGTATGACAAGGGTCGACCGGCCGCCTCGGCGAGCCGCCGCATCAGCGCAAACTCGTCTTTTGCAGAGCCCGTGACACGCGGGATGATCTGGTAGACCCCGTCGCCCGCATCGCGCAGGCCACCGGCAAGTGCCAAAAGTTCCTCCTCTTCCGAATGCAAGCTTGGAGCGAGGTCGCCCGCCTTCGTGCGGTGCATCAGATTTCGTGACGTGCTGACGCCCAGTGCCCCGACTTCGATCGCTTCCCTGGTGAGCGCGCGCATCTTCGCGAGGTCTTCCGCATTCGGAGGTTCGTGCGCCGCAGCGCGTTCGCCCATCACGAAGACGCGCAGCGCCGAATGCGGGAGCTGGGCGGCGACATCGATGTCGAGTTCGCGTGCGTCGAGCGCGTCAAGATAGTCGGGGAAGGTTTCCCAGTTCCACGGCAGCCCTTCGGCCATGACCACCTCGGGGACATCCTCGACCCCTTCCATGACGGCAACCAGCATGGCTCGTTGATGGGGTTTGCAAGGTGCAAAGCCGACACCGCAATTGCCCATGAGGACGGTCGTGACGCCATGGGTAGAAGAAGGGACGAGGCGGTTCTCCCACGTTGCCTGGCCGTCATAATGCGTATGCACGTCAACGAACCCGGGCGTCACCATATAGCCTGCGGCATCGATCTCCTCGGTACCGACGGCATCGACCCGACCGATCGAATCGATACGGCCACCGTGAATGCCGATGTCGCCGCGAACGGGCGCATTGCCGAGACCGTCGATAATCAGCCCGCCACGAATAACGAGATCCAGCTTTGCCATCGTCAAACCCTCATTTCCGAAACGCTCCCTAGCATGGCGCAAAGGTACGAAATGTCATCTCGTTGACAATCTTGACCGCTGCTCGCATTATTTGACAATGACGGGGGACCTCGGGCATTTTTTCAGCAGCGCGGGCGGCTGGTTTCCAGAGCTTCCCGACGCGTTGCGTGCGGGACTTGTCGCGGGAATCCAGTGCCAGTCGATGACGGGCGGATCGCGCGTCTATCATTTAGGCGACCTGCCGAACGGACTTCACGCGGTGGTGGCTGGGCAAGTGCGCCTGGTCCACTATCCGGCACCCGGGCAGGAGCAGGTCGATATGGTCGTCAAACCAGGACACTGGTTCGGCGAGCTGTCTGTGCTCGACGGAAGGGAGCGGCCGCATGACGCGATCGCCGGCGTGGATGCCCGGATCGCCTCGGTCCCCATGCCGACAATCGCCGCGTTGGCGGCGAAGTTTCCCGATTTCTGGAGATCGCTTGCGCTTCTGCATTGCCGCCATCACCGTCTCGGCATGCGCGAGGCGGCGCGAGTCCGCGCGCTGCCCGCAATCGCGCGCCTCGCGGCCTTCCTCGCCGGACAATTCGATGCCGCGGCGGTCCGGACAACGCAGGACGAGCTTGCCCAGCTCGTCGGGATCTCGCGCCAACGCCTCAACGTCCTGCTGGCCGACCTAGGTGCGCGGGGACTCGTCGCCACTCGCTACGGCAGCGTCAATATCATCGACCGGAACGGCCTGCGCGCGATCGCGGACAACGGGGGCTAGGGATCAGCCCTTGTTCGCTTCGACGTGCTTCCATATTGACGCTCCGAGCACGCCGTCGATCTCGAGCTCGGCGACTTCGGAGACGCGCAAAATCAGCATATATATGCCGATGATGTGGATCAGTTCGACGAGCTGGCGATCGTCGTAAAAGGCCGACACGGCGGCAAAGGCGAAGTCGTCGACGCGCACGGTCTTGACCGTCTGGCGCGTGAAGGCGAGCAGCGCGCGCTCACGATCGTCGAACGCCGGATCGTTGAAGCGGTTGGCGGCGATTGCAGCGACCTTTTCGTCCGCGATGCCCATCGAGGCGGCGACCTGCTCATGTTGCGCCCATTCATACGATCCGCCGTCGAGATGGAGGACCGCGAGAATGACGATCTCGCGTTCGAGCGCGGGAAGCGTCGTCTCGGTCATCATGGCGCGGATCAACGCGCCCAGCGCCGGCTGCATCGTTCGCGCCTGCGCGAGCAGCCGCGAGAGATTGAGTTTGGCGCTCGGGCTGCTTTCATAGGCGCTTCGTTGTTCCGTGCTCATGTCGGCGGGATCGAGCAGCGCGATGCGGCTGGTCGGGCGGGGCGTGTGGGTCATCACGAAATTCCTTTGGGCGCTGACATACAAATCGAATTGGCCCGGTCCGAAGGAGGCACGGGATCGCCGCGCGGTCCTGCCGATTTCTCCCGTGCCGGGTTCTCCTGGGCGGGAACCGGTTCAATCCTTCTTGCAACATAGCATCGACCCGGGCAACATAATCGTTATAAAAAGATATACGATTATCGAGCTGGCGCGCTGGGAAAGAGGTGGGATGCAGAAGCTACCGGACCGCGTCGAGGATATCGACATGGAGTGGGTAGGCTCCGTTCTTTCGAGCGCTGCCCCGGCGGCACGGATAACAGCAATCCGGATCGGCGAAGTCATCCATGGTGCATGCACCAAGCTGCGCATCCTGCTCGAGGGGGATCTTGCGGGGCTTCCCGAGCGCCTCGTGCTGAAAGCGGGCTTCGAGCCGCATAGCGAGGCGATGTCACAGATGCATGTGAACGAGATGCATGCCTATCGCGACTTCATACCTACCGTGACGACCAGTGCGCCCCTCTGCCTGTTTGCGGAGGTGGATAGCGAGGGAAGGGCTCTTGTCCTCCTCGAAGACCTCAGTCTGCGCGGCGTGGAATTCTTGTCTCTTCTCGATCCCATCGATTTCGAAACGGCAGCCGCCTTCCTTGTCGAGCTGGCCGCGCTCCATGCCCGGTGGTGGGGGCCGGCCGCGCCGATCCGCGCCGCGCTTCCCTGGCTACCCGATACCGGTGAGGACAGCTTCCATCATTATTTCGGGATATTGACCGATCCTGCACGCTTCGCACGGTTCCTTGAGCGACCAAGATGCGCCGCCATGCCGCGTCATCTCCTTGATCCCGTCCGTGTCCGTGCTGCGCATCGGGCCATGCGTGCGCGTCATCGGGATATGCCGTTCACGGTACTTCACGGCGATCTGCATCTCGGCAACCTTTACCTCGACGCCGACGGAGCCCCGGGCTTCCTGGACTGGCAGCCGCGCCTTGCGCCGTGGTCGGTCGATGTCAGCTATTTCCTGGTCGCGGCGCTCGACCTTGTCGATCGCCGCTGCTGGGAGGAGCGATTGCTCGGCATCTATCTGGCAGCTCTCGCCGCGCGCGGCGTTGCGGCCCCGATGTTTCCCGAGGCTTGGGATGCCTACCGGCGCGACATCGGGTGGGGTCATCTGATCTGGATGCTGAACGGGTGGGCGTTCCAGCCCGAGTCGGTAAATACCGCCGCTGCAACGCGCTTCGCGATGGCGATGGTTGACCATGAGACATTCGAAATGCTCGGCGTATGATTGCGAATTGCCTCCAATGTCGATGCCGCTCGCGCAGCCGCGCTGCCAGCTACGGTCCATGCTTGGCGAAGCAGAGTTCGAGACCGTTCCGTCATTTCACCATGGCGGCAGGATATCCGATCACCATGGGAGTGCGATCCGGCTCGGGCATATGCGCTGCTATGGGCTCGCCGATAGCGCCCGGGTCCATCTCTACAACGGCGCCCATGTCGGGATTGGATAAATCGGCCGGTCGGCAGGCGGGACTCGTTCGACGGGCAGTGCGGCTTGATCTGTAGCAGGAGCGAAACGATGAGCGATGAAGGGGAAATAGCGGCGGCCTATGCCCGCGTCGTCAGCGGACGAAGAAGTATCCGGGGCTTCCTCCCCCAGCCTGTTTCGCGGGAGCAGATAACCGACATTCTGGTCTTGGCGATGCGAGCACCCTCCTCGTTGAACTCCCAGCCCTGGAACTTCTATGTCGTTTCCGGCGAGCCCCTCGACCGAATTCGGCAAGGCAATACCGAGCGCAATCTCGCCGGAATTCCTTCATCGCGCGAATTCAGGGGAAGTGAGGCCTATGAGGGCGTTCACCGAGAGCGTCAGGTCGGCGTCGCCAAGCAGCTCTTCGGCGCCATGGGCATCGCACGCGAGGACAAGGCGAAGCGGAAGGATTGGGTGCTGCGCGGCTTTCGCCAGTTCGACGCCCCCGCCTGTATCATCGTGACCTACGACCGCGCGTTGCTCGGTAGCGACATCGCGCCTTTCGACTGCGGCGCCGTCACCAACGCCATCGTCAACGCGGCCTGGTCGCAGGGCCTCGGATGCGTCATCAACAGTCAGGGTATCATGCAATCTCCGGTCGTGCGCGAACATGCCGGCGTCGCGCCCGACCAGGTCATCATGATATGCGTCGCGATCGGCTACCCCGACACCAGCTTTCCGGCCAACGCGGTGATTTCAGCCCGCAAGACGGTAGAGGAGGCGGTGACGTTTGTCGGATTCGAGGATGACGCCTAGCCGATTTCGGCAAGAATCGTCCCCACCTCGTATGTCTCGCCGACTTCCTTCAGGATTTTGATCGTGCCGCTCGCGGGGCTCTCGACCTCGTTGGTCGATTTGTCGCTCTCGAGCGCATAAATCACCTGGCCCTCGGTCACCGCGGCGCCGTCCTCGACCATCCATTCGGACAAAAGCCCCTCGTTCATCGAAAAGCCGAGCTTGGGGAGCACTACCTGCGTTGCCATCCTGATATCCTTTCGATGGTCAGTTCACGCACTGCGTGATGGTATCGAGAATGCGCGCCGCATTCGGCGCAAAGGCATCCTCGAGAGGCTTGGAATAAGGCACGGGAGCATAGGCGCCGCCGAGGCGGCGCACCGGCATCCGGAGTTCGCCGAACAATTCTTCGCTCACCACCGCGGCGATCTCGGCGCCCACACCATGTTCGCGAACCGCCTCATGGACCACGAGCAGCCTGCCGGTCTTGCGCACCGAGGCGAGCACGGTTTCGCGATCCCAGGGCGCAATCGTGCGCAAATCGACAACTTCAACCGATATGCCCTGTTCGGCTGCCTGCGCGGCGGCGACCCGGCTTTCATTCGCCATGCGCGCATAGGTCACGATCGTGAGGTCACTGCCTTCGCGCTGCACGGCGGCCTTGCCAAGCGGGACGCGGTGCGAAGCATCGGGGAGTTCGGTGCTCATCGGCATGAAATAGGTCGGCAAGTTTTCGATCATCAGCACCGGATCGGGATCTTCGATCGCCGAACGAAGGAGACCATAGGCATCTTCGGGTGTGGATGCTGCGACCACCTTGATTCCTGCGACATGGGCGAACCAGGCTTCGAGATAGTCGCAATGCTGCCCCCCCGAGCCAAAACCGAGCCCGGTCATCGTGCGGATGACGATCGGGACATGCGTCTGTCCGCCGGACATGAAGCGAAGCTTCGCTGCATGATTGACGATCATGTCCATCGCAACCGTCGTAAAATTCATGAGCATGATCTCGGCAACCGGCTTGTACCCAGCCAGACTCGCCCCGATTGCCGCGCCCATGATCGCCTGTTCGGCGATCGGGGTCGACCGGACCCGGTCGTCGCCGAACTGGCTTGAAAGGCCTTTGGTGACACCGACGATGCCGCCCCCTTCCGGATCGGCGAGGTCTTCGCCCAGCAGAATGACTTTAGCGTCTTCCGCGCAGGCATCGGCGAGCGCCTTGTTCAGCGCCGCGAGAATGGTGACGGTGGGTTTTGGCGACGCGTTCATCGTGCGATCTCCTGCGCGAAGACATCGTGGCGCAGATCATCCGCGACGGGCCACGGGGAGGAGATTGCGAATTCGACGGCTGCGTCGATTTCGGCTTCGATTTCGGCTTCGATCGCAGAAAGTTCGTCCTCGGTCGCGATGCCATCGGCGATGAGGCGGGCGCGCAGCGCCGGAACCGGGTCCGCCGCAAGCGCCGCTGCCATTTCTTCCTTGGGAATATACTCGCCCGGGTCACCGAAATTATGCCCATGGAAGCGGAACGTCATCGCCTCGATCAGCGTCGGACCCTCGCCGGCGCGTGCGCGCGCCACGGCTTCGGCCGCGGCGGCATACATAGCGGCGGGATCGTTTCCGTTCACGCGGACCCCCGGGATGCCATAGCCGGCCGCGCGGCCGGCGATTGTCTCGCCGCCTGTCATCTTCTTATAGGCTGTGTGCTCGGAATAGAGATTGTTCTGGCAGAGGAAAATCACCGGAAGATTCCAGACCGCCGCGAGGTTGATTGACTCGTGAACCGCGCCGATATTCGATGCCCCGTCGCCGAAGGTCGCGACAGCGACGCGGTCCGACTTGTCCAGCTGCGCCGCCCAGCCAAGGCCGTTGGCGATCGGAGCCGAAGAGCCGACGATCCCGGTTGTCACCATGATGCCTTTGGCCGGGAAGGTCAGGTGCATCGGGCCGCCCTTGCCCTTGCAGGAGCCGGTCGTGCGGCCGGCGAACTCGGCCCACATCTCTTTCAAGGGGAACCCTTTGGCGAGCATATCGTGGATGCCGCGATAAATGGTGCAAAGCTGATCGTCGTCGCGCAGGCAGGCGGAGAGGGCGGCGGGCACGACTTCCTGGCCGCGATAGCTGTAATAAACCATCGCGATCTTGCCCGACGTGATGACCTTGCGGACGCGTTCGTCGTTTGCTTTCAGCAGCGCGGTGCGGCGGTAGATATCCAGAAGTATCGCCGGACTCGCTACATAGCTCTTGGTCGCCATGCGCCCTCTCCCTCATTAAACCTTATAATAAGGTAGATGATTAAAGCAGAGTCGCGGGTCGGCGCAAGTCCTAAATCAATCGAGAAGATCGACCACGGTGTTAGGCCCCAGCTGGGAGAGCCAGAACTTGCCCGCGGCAATCATATGGGCCCGCCAATGGGCCTCCGCCCCGTCGCCGTCACCCGCCTCGATGAGATCGATGAGTTTTCCGTGCGATTTAAGGCCGAAGCGCGTGCGCTTCTCCAATTGGTCCACGTCCATCGACGGTTCGCGCTGCTGCGCCAACGCCTGATGTCTTTCCACGAGATTCTGTAGCGCATGCGCGACCATGCTGAGCGTGATATTGCCGGAAAGGTCGATCAGCAGCTGGTGAAAATGGGCGATCGCCTGCGATGTCGCGAACCGATCCTTCACAAGCGAATATTCCAGTTCGAGATGGGTACGGAGCGCCTTGCCGCCTTCGGCTGGATTGCGCTCGGCGACAAGACGGGCCGCGGGCGGCTCGAGGAGCGTTCGCATTTCGTAAAGGTCGGCGACCGTGGCGCCCTTGGTCTGGAGCGTGATCCCCGCCGCGCGCGCGATCATTTCATAACCGGGACTGCTCACGACCGCACCGCCGCGCGCACCGCGCGACACCTTGATGAGTCCTTCCGATTCGAGAATCCGCACCGCTTCGCGGATCGTCGGGCGCGATACCTCGAACTCGGCGATCAGGTGCGCCTCTGCCGGAATGAGATCGCCGTCCCGCAACTCGCCGCGGATGATACCATTGCGGATCCGCTTGGCGACGAGCTCCGCGGTCTTCGGCACGCGAACCGACGCTGCATTGCCTTTTTGACGGTGCTTGTCGCCTATAAATTGTGTGGACAATTTAAATTCCTTTCCCCCAGCTTGCTACGGCGAATGTAGGAGGGCGGCAAGTCCTGTTCGAGGGTGAAAGACCGTTTCCCACTTGCCAATTTGTCGTATTACCTATTTAGATGTTTATGAGCCGATGACAACGAAAACCGACGGCATGGGATGAGTGATGGATCTGAACTGGTCGCCAGAGGATAGTGAGTTTCGCGAGCGGGTGCGCGCCTGGCTTGCCGACAATGTGCCACAGGGGCCTCGGCCGGCGGGCGCGGAGGCGGTCGCTTTCGATCGCGCATGGCAGGCGACGCTGAAGCAGGGCGGCTGGGCCGGCATCGCCTGGCCAACGGAATATGGGGGCCAGGGGCTCAGTCTGACCCAGCAGATGATCTGGTTCGAGGAAAATGCGAAGGCTGGCGCGCCGTCCGCAGGCGTGTTCTTTGTGGCGCAGATGCATGCCGGGCCGACATTGATAGTCATGGGCAGCGAGGCGCAAAAGGCGAAGCATCTAAACGGGATCCTCGGCGGCGAGGAAATATGGTGCCAGGGATTCTCGGAGCCGGGATCGGGTTCCGACCTTGCCTCGCTGCGCACGAAAGGCGTCGTCGATGGCGATGCTATCGTCGTCAGCGGCCAGAAAATCTGGACCTCGTTCGCCGACGCGGCCGATTATCAAGAGTTGCTTGTCCGTACCGAGCCCGGGAGCGAACGCCATGCAGGACTGAGCTGGGTCATCTGCGATATGCGAGCGCCCGGGATCACCGTGCATCCTATCCGCAAGCTCACGGGGCATGCGGAATTCGCGTCGGTTTTCTATGACGAAGTGCGCATTCCGCTGAGCAATGTCGTGGGCGAAGTGGGGCAGGGGTGGAAGACCGCGATGGCCACGCTCGGCTTCGAGCGGGGAACCGCTTTTACCGCGGAGATGGTGCATCTTGTTCTGCGGCTCGAAGAGCTCATCGAATATGCGAAATCGCACCCGCTCCCGGGGGCGGTTCGCCCGGCTTGGAGCGACGACGAATGCCGACGCACGCTTTCGCGGCTGCGCGCCGACCTCGCCGCCCTGCGCGCAATGAATTACGCGAATCTGTCGCGCTACGCCGGCGGCGCCGCGCCGGGCGCCGAAGGTTCGCTCGTCAAGCTGTTCACCAATCAGCTTGCGCAGCGGCTCGAACGCGTGGCGATCGACATGATGGCGACGCGCCTCCTCGATCCCGGATCGACCGAACAGGCATGGCTCGATGCCTATTACCGCTCGATCGTCCAGGCGATCGGCGGAGGGACGGTCGATATCCAGCGCGAGATTATCGCCGATCGCGTGCTCGGCCTGCCGCGCAGCCGATAGGAGTATTCCATGCTACTTGCCCCCGATGAAACCCAGATCGAACTTTTGACCGCTGTCGGCGATATGCTCGCAGGCGAGGCGCCGTTCGACCGCTGGTATGTCCCCGATCTCGATGTCGTGGCGGAAGAAGCGAGGTTGATGGATCTCGCGGGCCCGATGGGCTGGCTCGGCATGGCGGCGCCCGAGGCTGTTGGAGGATCGGGCGGCGACCTTGTCGACGAATGCCTTGTCTTCATGAAGCTCGGCGAGCGGATCATGCCCTTGGGGCTTCTCGCCGGAGCCGTCGCCGTGTCGGCGACGATCGCGGCGGGGCAGAGCGATCTCGCTGCGGCATTCATCGCTGGCACGGCGCGCGCTGCGCTTGCCGCAGGCGAAGAGCCGCGCGCGTTCGGGACTGCGGGCGCGACCCATGTTCTGCGGATTGCGCAGACCGAATTGTCGCTCGCGCAAGGTCGGACCATCGGCGCCGAGACGGTCGCGCTCGATGCGAGTTCCAGCACTGCGACGATTGCCGAGGAGGGATCGCTGCTGCGCAGCATCGATGCGCCGCTCAAACTTCGGCTCCAGCTTCTCGCCGCGGCGATGCTGCAGGGTCTCGCGCGGACTGCCTGCAACGAGAGCAACGCCTATGCAAAGGTGCGCGAACAATTCGGGCGCCCGATCGGCAGCTTCCAGGCCGTCCGGCACCGGATCGCGGACATGGAGCTGCGCGCGCGCCTCGCCGAGGCGCAGGTCAGCTTTGCGGCGGTGGCGCTGCGCGATGGCCGAGCCGATGCCGAGCTGCAGGTTCTGAGCGCGCTGCTGCTTGCAGGCGATGCAGCGATGTCCAACGGCGAGACGAACATTCACAATCATGGGGCGATCGGAACAACGACCGAGAATATCGGTCATTTGCTGCTCAAGCGCGCCATTTTGCTGATCGCTCTGACGGGTGAGGCGAGTCTGCTAAAAGACAGGATCGCCGATTGTCAGCCCCCGATCATGTGACCGGATCAAGTTCGAGGAGAGACTGCATGAATATTCACAAGATGGCCCCGGCCCCGCAGGTCGCCGGCGGCGTGGTGCCGGCGCATAATTATATTTCGCCCGAGTTTCTTCGCGAAGAAGCCGAATTCCTTTGGCCCCGCGTGTGGCAGATGGCGTGCCGCGAAGAAGAAATCCCGAAGGTGGGCGACTTCTACACCTACGACATTCTCGACCAGTCGATCATCGTCGTGCGTGCCGAAGAGGATCTCATCAAGGCGTATTATAATGTCTGTCCGCACCGCGGACGGACGCTGACCGAGGGCTGCGGCCACACAGCCCGGCTCTTCTGCAAATATCACGGCTGGCAGTGGAAGCTCACCGGAGAGAATAGCCGGGTCGTCGATCGTCACGAATGGGGCAGCGATCTGACCGACGAGGATGTTGCGCTTCGGGACGTGAAGGTCGGCCGCTGGGGCGGCTGGGTTTATATCAACATGGACCCTGACAGCGTCAGCCTCGAGGAACAGCTCGAACCCGCCAAAATGTTTCTCGATCCCTACGACCTTGGTGGCCTGCGCTACCACTGGCGAAAATCCACGATCCTGCCCTGCAACTGGAAGGTGGCGCTCGAGGCGTTCAACGAAGGCTATCATGTGCAGACGACGCACAACCAGATGCTGAAATATATGGACGATCTCACGCGGAGCTATGCGCATGGTCGCCATGCGCATTTCGGCTATTGGGAAGCCCTTCCCTCCGGTTCGAAATCGCGCCGGCTCACCGGGGGCGAGCCGACCGAAGACATCCGCGAAGGCCTGCTGGCCTATATGGAGGATATGGCCGCGACGCTCAACGCCGGATCGTCAGTTCAGACAGTCTTTGCCGCCCGGCGCGTGATGGAGGAGGTGCCGGCGGGCACACCGCCGATGGAAGTGCTGCAGAAGTTCGGACAGTATATTTATGAGTATAGCGCGAGCCAGGGAGCCGCGTTTCCGCCGATCACGCCGGAGCAGATGTATGCGGCAGGGATCGACTGGCACCTGTTCCCCAACCAGATCATGCTCCAGGGCCCTACGGGTCTTCTCGGATATCGGGCGCGGCCCAACGGCATGGACCCCGACAGTTGCATCTGGGACGTTTACTCGCTCCAGCGCTACGCGCCCGGTAGCGAGCCGAAGGTCGAGCAGGAATGGAGCCAGGATCATGAGGACGTGGATTTCTGGGGCAAGATCCTCACCCAGGATTATCAGAATATGGCCGCTGTCCAGAAGGGCATGAAATCGCGTGGTTTTGCCGGGGCGCGGCCCAATCCGCTCCAGGAAGTCGCGATCTCCAATTTTCACAAATCGCTCGGCGAGTTCATCGACGAGGGACGATGACGGCAACCAGGGCGTCGCCCGGGAGAGGAAGAAGCATGTCTCAATGGGACGAAAGTTTCGATTTCGTGGTGGTCGGAAGTGGCGGCGGTTCGATGGTCGCCGCGCTTGCGGTCGACGACGCGCGCAAGACCTGTGTGATCCTCGAAAAGACCGACAAGGTCGGAGGGTCTACCTCGATGTCGGGCGGGGTGTTCTGGATCCCCAACCATCCGCTCCAGGCAGAAGCGGGCGTGGAAGACAGCTACGACAAGGCACGTGCCTATATGGATGCCTGCGTCGGCGACGTCGGCCCGTCGACCTCTCCCGAGCGCAAGGATATGTACTTGCGCATGGGACCGGCAATGGTGACCTACCTGCGCGCCAAGGGGATGCCCTTCATTCGTGGGGGCGGCTGGTCGGACTATCATGATGACCTGCCGGGGGGATGTCCCGAGAGCCGGTCGCTGCTCGTCGAGCCCTATAATGCGAAGAAGCTTCGGCAATGGGAACCGCTCCTGCGGAGAGGGCCCTTCGACATTCCGGTGCGCGGAACCGAATCGCGTAATCTCCAGTTGATGAAGAGAAGCTGGAACGGCAAATTCGCCGCCGTCCGGCTCGGCCTGCGAATGATGAAGGCGAAACTGCTCGGGCAGAAGCTCGTCGGGATGGGGGCCGCCATCCAGGGGCGTATGCTGGAAATGGCCTTGGCCCAACGCGCCGACATCCGGCTCGACTCGCCCGTTACCGCACTGGTCGAGGATGCCGGCCGGATAACCGGCGTTGTTACCGAGCGCGATGGAAAACCATGGCGGATCGAAGCGCGCGACGGCGTACTCATCAACGCCGGCGGGTTTGCGCACAATGCCGAGATGCGCGCGAAATACGGGCCGCAGCCTTCCTCGACCGAATGGACCAACGCCAATCCGGGCGACACCGGCGAAATGATCGAGATCGCAAAAGCGCATGGCGCCGCGACCGATCTCATGGACCAGGCCGTGTGGCTGATCACCTCGCTCGACCCGTCGGGATTTCGAGCCTTTCATGTCCTCGACATCGCAAAGGCTCATGCCATCATGGTCAACAGGGACGGCAGGCGTTTCGCGAACGAAAGCCAGTCCTACATGGCCAACGGCCAGGCAATCTATGAATCGGGATCGGTTCCCGCTTACGCGATCCTCGACTCGCGTCATCGCGAAAATTACCCATGGGGATCGACGATGGCGGGGAAGACGCCGCAATCCTGGTTCGACAGCGGTTACGCCAAGACGGCCGACACGATCGAAGGCCTTGCCGGCAAGATCGGCGTTCCGCCCGAGGCACTGCGTGCGACGGTTGAACGCTTCAACGGCTTTTGCCGGACCGGCAAGGATCTCGATTTCAGGCGCGGGGACAAGGCCTATGACCGGGTGTTCACCGATCCGAGCATCAAGCCCAACCCCTGCCTTGGCGAAATCGCCCAGCCGCCCTTCTACGCGATCGAAGTCTTTCCCGGCGACGTCGGCACCTATGGCGGGCTGGTAACCGACCAGTTCGCGCGGGTCCTGCGCGACGACGGGTCTGTGATCTCCGGTCTCTATGCGACAGGCAACAGCACGGCATCGGTCACGGGCAAATCCTATCCGGGTGCCGGGGCAAGCATCGGCGCGTCTTTCGTCTTCGGTTGGGTCGCTGCGCGCCACGCCGTTGGCACCATGCCGAACTGAGGAGAGGTCAGATGGACGCCGACTTCGTTGCGACCGTGCAAAACCTCGCCGCCCGGCAAGCGATCCACGACGTCGTGACCCGCTATTGCCGCGGCGTCGACCGGATGGACCGGGCGCTTCTCTTGAGCTGTTATCACGCTGACGCGATTGACGATCATGGTATCTTCGTCGGGGGACCGGAAGCGTTCGCAGACTGGGCCTTCGCGCTCCATGCCGGTCTGCAGTCGGCGCACCAGCACATCATCACCAACCATAGCTGCGAGATCGCCGGCGATACCGCCCATTGTGAAACCTACTGGATGTTTGCAGGCATGCACCACGACGGCAAGCTGACGATCGGCGGCGGACGCTATATCGACCGGATGGAGCGCCGCGGCGGCGAATGGCGCATCGCCGCGCGCAAATGCGTACCCGATTGGGGCGGTGTTCCATCGCAAAGCTGGCTGTCGCCCGCGGCGGCGGCCGCTCTGGCCTCGGGCGGCAATACGGCGCGCGACACAACCGATTGCAGCTACGAACGACCCCTGGCGGTCGCTGCGGATCGTGTGGGTCTGGTATTTGATTTCGCGAGCCAAGCGTAATCGGGCCAGGAGCCGCTCTTCAAGGAAAGCCATCATGATCATATCCGATGCTGTTACCAGCCGCCGCTCGGTTCGAGCCTTTCTCGATCGGCCGGTGCCGCTCGACACGCTCCGCCGGGTTCTCGACCAAGCGCGAATGACGCCCTCCGGCTGCAACTTCCAGCCATGGGAGGCAACCGTTCTGACAGGGGCGCCGTTGAAGGCGCTGCAGGAGCTTTTGATCGCGAGCGAGCCGGATAGCCCGGCCGAATATGATTTCTCGGCACCAGGTCAGGTCGAAAAATATCAGGCGCGCCTCCGGGCGGTCGGCCAGGCGATGTACGGCGCCATGACGATAGGACGCGAACAGTCCGACCGGCGCGCCGATTTCGTCCAGTCGAACCTTACGTCCTTCGGCGCGCCGGTACTGCTGCTCTGCCACTTCCCCAAGCTGATGAAGGAAGCGCAATGGTCGGACGTCGGCATGTGGCTGCAGACGATCATGCTCCTGCTGCGCGGCGAGGGCCTCGATAGCTGCCCACAGGAATATATGGGCCTTTATGGCCGAACCATCAGGGCGCATTTGGGCCTGTCCGACGATGTCATGCTTTTTTGCGGAATCGCGATCGGATGGCGGGACCCCGATGCCCCCGTAAACGGCTTTGAGCGCGAACGCGTATCGCTCGACGAGCAGGTTCTGTTCCGCGGGTTTGACTGACGGTACGGCGCCAGTCCCGCGATGCCTCCTGATTATGAGCGCCAATCAAAATTGCCCGCTGACCACACCCTTGCCAGGGCTTGCGTCTTCGTCATAATCAGATAACTAAGTTGTATAATTCTGGATGGCAATCGTGCGACCCGCATCGAGCGGGCGGGAGAAGGATATGGATTTGAACACAGCAACAGGGGAGCTTGCGTCATTTGGCCTCGCCGGAAAAACGGCGTTGATCACCGGCGCAGCGTCAGGCTTGGGCAAGGCAACCGCAAAGCTCTTCCTCGATGTCGGCGCCAAGGTCGCGGTAGCGGACCTTGACGGCGACGCCGCCCGCGCGGCGGTGGAAGAATTCGCGGCGGGCGACCGGGCCATTGCGCTTGCGGTCGACGTCGCGGATGAAGCCGCGGTGAAGCGCGGCTTCGCGGAAAGTGCGGCGGCATTTGGCCCGCTCGATATCCTCGTGAACAATGCGGCCTATCGCAACAAGGCCGAGACGATGACGATGAGCGTCGAAGAGTGGGACCGGATGCAGGCGGTCTGTTCCCGCGGAACTTTTCTTTGCCTGCGCCAGGCCGTCGGGCAGATGCGCGGCAAGGGGGGGGCGATCGTCAATATCTCGTCGATGAGCGCTCAGCATCCGACGATCTTTCCGAACATGCATTACGATGCGGCCAAGGCCGGCGTCGACGCCATCACGCGCCTTGCCGCGGTCGAGTTTGCGCCGGACAAGATCCGGGTGAATTCCGTGCTCCCGGGCGGCATGACGACACCTGGCTACGCCAACATCCACGCCTCGACCGTTGCGATCACCGGCCCGGCAACGATTCCCGGACGATCGGTTATGGGCCGCGCGGCCGATCCGATCGAGATGGCGCGCGCCATCCTTTTTCTCGCCAGCGACGCGGCGAGTTACATCACGGGCGCCGAGTTGCTCGTCGATGGCGGATTCACGAAGGGGTGAGCGCGCACGAATATCTCGTCGATGCGCGGCCGCTGATCGGAGCGAGCCGGCCGGATACGACGTCGCTCGGCAGGCGCGATCACATCAATCCGGCTTCCGGCGAGGCGCAGGCGAGCATATTCATTGGCGGTGCGGCAGAAATAGAATGCGCGCTCGCCGCGGCGGTCGAAGGCCAGCGGCGATGGCATGATATCGGTCCCGCGCGCCGGCGCGACTGCTTGGTCCGCCTCGCGGATATGGTCGAGCGCGAGGTCGACTGGTTCAAACAGGTTGCGGCGCTCGAGGTCGGCACCCCGCTCGCGGTCGGCGGAGCCGCTCTCGCCCTGTCCTGGATGCGCTATTACGCTGGATGGGCGGACAAGATAGAGGGCAGCGTCACCGATCCGATCGGCGCCAGCGGCATCGCCTATTCGCAGCACGAACCGATCGGCGTGATCGGCGTCATCATTCCCTGGAACTCGCCGCTGGTCGCGATCTCGATGACCGCGATCCTGGCCCTGGCTGGCGGCAATGCGGTTGTACTGAAGCCGCCGACGCAGACCCCTTTTGCAGCGCTGCGTTTTGGCGAACTGGCGCTGGAGGCGGGTTTCCCGGAGGGCGTGCTCAACATCGTCCCCGGCGATGCGGAGGCGGGCGAGGCCCTGATTTCTGATTGGCGCTGCGGAAAGATCAGTTTCACCGGCGGTGAAACCGTCGCGCGCAGCGTTATGCGGCAGGCGGCCGAGGCGTTGAAACCCGTCGCGCTCGAACTCGGCGGCAAGTCGGCAAATATCATATTCGACGATGCCGACATCGATGCCGCGGCGCAGATGGCTGCAACATGCAGCATGGTTGTTGCGACCGGACAGGGCTGTGTCCTTCCCACCCGGGCCTATGTGCACGACAGCATATTCGATGACTTTGTCGCCAAGGTTGCGAAATTTGCGGCGGCCTTCCCGATCGGGGACCCGCTGGATCCGGCGACGCTGGTCGGCCCCGTGATAACCGAGGCCGCGGCGCAAAGGATCATGGGGGTCATCGACAGAGCGGCAAAAGATTCTGGCGGCACGCTCGTAGCCGGCGGCAAGAGGGGGGCAGGCGCTCTTGCGAAGGGCGCCTTTGTTGAGCCGACGGTGTTCGCAGATGTCGCGCATGATAGTTCGCTGGCGCGCGAAGAAGTGTTCGGACCCGTGCTCGCGATCATGCGTTTCAAGGAGGAATCGGAGGTCCTTGCCAAGGCGAACGACAGCCGCTTCGGGCTCGGCGCCTATCTTCATACCAACGATCTCAAGCGCGCACACCGGATGGCGGCTGGCCTGCAGGCGGGCGCGGTGGCGGTCAACGGCATGCTGCCGATGGCGCCTAATCTGCCATTCGGGGGCTTCAAGCAAAGCGGATTCGGCCGCGAGGGCGGCAAGCCCGGACTCGAGGAATTCATGCACATCAAACAAGTGATGATCCACCTGTGACCGGGCAGCCGCGAACCGCCGACTACATCATTGTCGGCGGAGGCAGTGCCGGTTGCGTCCTTGCGGCGCGGCTCTCGGAGGATCCGCAAACGCGCGTTCTGCTGATCGAGGCGGGCGGAAGCGGCAAGGGATTCCTTATCGACATGCCCGCCGGTACGGCGAAGCTGATGGGCGATCCGCGGCACGACTGGTGCCTCAAGACCGAGGGCGATCCTTCGCTTGGCGGCCGAAGCATGACCTGGGGTGCGGGAAAGATGCTCGGCGGGAGCTCGGGGATCAACGGGCAGGTCTATATGCGCGGCTCGCGCGGCGATTATGACGCCTGGGCGGCCCTGGGTTGCACTGGATGGTCGTTCGATGAAATCCTTCCCTATTTTCTGCGCGCCGAGGACTTCCGCGGCGGGGCGAGTCAGACGCACGGCCAACACGGGCCGCTGACGGTATCGCCGATTGGCGAACCGCAGGCGATCGGCAGCCATGTCATCGAAGCATTCCGGTCCATCGGACTGCCGGTCAATTCTGACTATTGCGATGGCGATCAGTTCGGGGTCTTTCCCATTTTCGCAACACAGCGCGATGGGCAGCGCTGCTCCACGCGCGCCGCCTATCTGGAGCCTGCGCTGTTGAGGGCGAACCTCGAAGTCGTCACGGGCGCCGTCGTCGAAAAGGTCCGGATCGAGAAGGGCAGGGCGACCGGCGTGGATTACCGGGTCGGTGGCCAGCTTCTCCATGCCGAGGCGCTTCGTGAAATTATCGTATCGGCCGGGACCGCCCACTCGCCAACGCTGTTGATGCGCTCGGGCGTCGGTCCGGCGGCCGAGCTTCGCCGTCACGGCATCGCGGTGGTGTCGGATCTGCCGGGGGTGGGCGAGAATTTGCGCGAACATTGCACGGTCCCCATCTCGAAGCTCGTCAGCATCGAAACATTGAGCCGCCATCTCACCCCCGTCCGCCTTGCAGGCCAGATGCTGCGCTATCTCTTTTTACGAAAAGGCGTGCTCACGACGCCGGCCGTCCAGGTGATGGCCGCGCTCAAGACAGACGCTTCGCTCGCCGAGCCCGACATCATCCTGTCGATGTTGCCCGTCGCCGTCACATTTGATGCAAAGGGCGATGCGATCGTCGAAAGGCGTCCGGCATTCAGCATGGGATTTCATGTTGCACGGCCGCAAAGTCGCGGCGCGATTCGCCTTCGCGGGCCCGATGCCGCTTCGCCTCCCCGCATCGAGCCCAATCTTCTCGGCGCGTCCCAGGATCTCGATAAGCTTGTCGCGGCGTGTCAGATCGTCGAGGCCGCCTGCGCAGCGCCTGCGCTTGGCTCGATCATAACGGGCAACATCCGCCCCGCCAAAACGCCGGCCGACCCGGCGGAATGGCAAGCCTATATCCGCGAATGCGCCGGGATCGGCTATCATATGGTTGGCACATGCAAAATGGGCGAGCCTCTGGATCCTCTTGCCGTCGTGGATCCCGAACTTCGGGTGCGCGGCGTGGCAGGACTTCGCGTCGTCGACGCCTCGGTCATGCCCGAGCCGGTATCGGCCAACACCAACGCGCCGACGATCATGATAGCGGAAAAAGCTGCCGAAATGATCCGCCGGCCGGGGCGATAAACCAGCAAAGCGGCTTGCATAAATATCTAAATTAGATAGATGTATATTCAGTGCAGCGAGAGATTTGTAATCCGCTGCTGCGGAGCCGCCATGCCGGGCAACTGGCATGGAAGGATTTGCAATCAGGGAAATATCCGGTCCTGCCGGATCAAGGTGAGGTGGCGATGTCCAAATTGCGGACCATAGTGGAAGGCGTCATGCGTCAGGATCCGGCAGCCGAGGCGATCGAATTTCGTCAAAGCTGGTACCGGTGGGGCGAGTTGACGTCGATTATCGATCAGCTTGAAGCCGTCTTGCAGGACCATGGCATCGGCGCGGGCAGCCGTGTCGGTGGCGTCTTGCGCAACACGCCTGAGATTGCGGCGGCCATCGTCGGCGTCCTGACATCGGATCGCTGTATCGTCACGCTCAACCCGCTCTTGTCCGATGACAAGCTCGCGGGCGATATCCGGGGCCTCAAAACTCCCGTCGTATTCGCCATGTCCGAAGACTGGCAGCGCGAGGCGTTTCGCGCCGCGGCCTTCGACAGCAAGGCGCTTTGCATCGAGATCCCGTCCGAGCGTGGCGGCTCGCTCAAGGTGCTGAGCCCGCTGGGCGAGGGAGACTTCCTTCGCGACGCCCAAGGTGTCGGCATCGAGATGTTGACGAGCGGCACCACGGGGACGCCGAAGCGGATCCCTCTGAAGTCGAAGAATTTCGACCGCATGATCCTCGACGCCGCAATCTTCGAGAGCCGGAATGCCGACGACGTGCCGCGCCTCCGGAAATCCGTTTCGATCCTGAACACCCCTTTTTCACATATCGGCGGCCTGTTCAGCCTTTTCACCTGCCTTTCGGCCGGCCGGCGCGCGTGCATGCTCGAGCGCTTCCAGGTCGCGCCCTTTGTCGACGCGATCGCCCGGCATCGACCAAAGGCGGTAAGCGCTCCGCCCTCGGGGCTGCGAATGATCCTCGACGCCGACGTGCCGAAGGAGAAGCTTGAAAGCCTTGTCATTTTCCGCACGGGCACCGCGCCGCTCGATCCCGATCTCGCCGACGCCTTTGAAGAGCGTTACGGCATTCCGGTTCTGCAGAATTATGGCGCAACCGAGTTCGCCGGTGGCGTGGCCGGCTGGACAATCCAGGACCATCGGGAGTTCGGTAAAACCTGCCGCGGCAGCGTGGGGCGTATGAATCCGGGCGTCGATGGCCGCGTCGTCAATGCCGAGACCGGCGAACCCGTCGCCCTTGGCGAAAGCGGTCTCCTCGAGCTGCGCGCCAAGCATCTTGGCGATGGCAAGAACTGGATGCGCACCAACGACATCGCCCGGATGAACGAGGATCAATTTCTCTGGATACTCGGTCGTGCCGATAATGCGATCATCCGCGGCGGCTTCAAGATCATTCCGGACGACGTGGTCCGTGCGATCGAATCGCACCCGGCCGTCCGCGAGGCCAGCGTCGTCGCACTGCCGGACGCCCGGCTCGGCGAGGTTCCTGCGGCTGCCTATCTCGTCAAATCGGGGCAGACGCTTGATGCAGAGGCGCTGCGAGTTTTTCTGCGCGAACGGCTGACGCCCTATCAGGTCCCGGCGCGCCTGCTGCAGCTTGAGGAGTTGCCGAGGACGCCGTCGATGAAGGTAAGCCAGCCCGAACTGAAAAAGCTCTTCGAGGCCGCCTGAGTGCAGGGTGGCCTCCGCGATCCTCGTCGCGGAGGCAACCTGCTTACAGAAGCGAAGCGGGCTCGGCGAGCCGCGACGCGATAAAGGTTAGGAAGCGCGCGGCATCGGCGCCGTTGATCACCCGGTGGTCGTAGCTCAGAGAAAGCGGCAGGAGCGTGCGCCAGTCGACGCCGCCATCCGACGCGGGAAGGGGCACAGGGCGCGCCCGCGTGACTCCCAATATGGCGACCTCGGGGGCATTGACGATCGGGGTGAAAGCCGTCCCGCCAATATGACCCAGCGAGGACAGGGTGATGCAGCCACCCGACATATCGTCCATCGAAAGGCCCTTGTCGCGCGCCTTCGCCGACAACGTGCCGATCTCGGCGGCGATGGTCCCCGCGCTCTTCCTGTCGCATTCGCGGATCACCGGCACGAGGAGGCCGCGAGGCGTGTCGACGGCGACGCCGATATGCACATATCGCTTCTGGATGATCTTGCCTTGTTCGGGATCGAGCGAGACGTTGAATTGCGGGTATTCGGCGAGCGCGGCTGCCAGCGCCTTCACCAGCAGCGGCACAATCGTGAGCCTGGTGCCATTCGCGTCATTATGTTCGCGCCGCGCCGCCTCGAGGGCGGTGATGTCGGCATCGTCATGATGTGTGACATGCGGGATGGCGACCCAGTTACGGCCCATGTTGGCGGCGACGAAGCGCTGCATGCGGGGGAGATCTGTCACTTCGACGTCGCCAAAGACGGAAAAATCGCCTGTCGGCCAGGGTGCGAGCCCCTTCAGCAAATCGCTCATCGGTCGCTATCCCTTCTTACCAGCCGGCCAGTTCTGCCGCGCGCAGGCGGTGCCGATCGGGCTGGCCGAGCCAGGCCCAGTCGAACATGGCGCGCTTCATGTAGATGTGGGTGTCATGTTCCCAGGTAAAACCGATCCCGCCATGGGCTTCGACCGTATCGCGGGTCGCCTGCAGATAAATATCGCTGAGATGCGCCTTGGCCTGCGCGGCCGCGTGGCGCGCCTTCGTCGGGACATCGTCCCAGGCGTGGGCGGCATACCAGAACAGGCCGCGGCTGGGCTCCACCGCGAGCGCCATGTTGGAAAGCTGGTGCTTGAGACCCTGGAAGCTTCCGATCGGCGCGCCATATTGCTCGCGCACTTTCGCATATTCGACCGACATCTCCACGCAGTGGGCCGCGCCGCCGAACGCGTCTGCGGCGAGCAGGACGGCCGCCGCATCGACCACGCGCGCGATGTCCTCCGATCCGCCCGGTAGCGGCTCGCACGGAGCGTCGGCAAGATGCAGCGTGTCGAGGGGACGCGTCCGGTCCGCGCCATCGAGGCGTTCCGTGGTGGCCCACTCTCCCTTTTCGACAAGAGCGAGCCCTTCGCTGGTGCCCACGACAATGAGATCCGCTTCGGCTGCGTTCGGGACCAGCTGCTTTGTCCCGGAGAGTCTCTCGCCGCCCTGCAGATGCCACTCGTCGGGAAGCCAGCGCGAATGCCCTTCGCCAAAAGCGACCGTGCCCAGACTTTCGCCCGATGCGAGGCGCGATAACCAGCGTTCGCGTTGTGCGGCGCTCCCGCAGAGCGCGACCGCGAGTGTCGCCACGCTATGCCCCAGGAAAGGGACGGGAGCAGCAAACTCGCCGAGAAGCTCCGCGGCAATCGCAAGATCGATCAACTTGAGGCCAAGGCCTCCTTCGGATTCGGCGACCATGATCGCGGGCACACCCATGTCGCAAATCGCCTGCCAGAGTTCGGCGTCGAAACCGTCGCCGTCGAAAATCTCGTGCACGCGCCGGGCGTCGCACTTGTCCTGAAGGAGGCCGCGTAGCGCGTCGGAAAAGGCGAGTTGATCGTCGGAAAGCAGAAAGTTCATTTGGATGCGCCCCTTGCGTCACGAGGCAGCCCGAGGCTGCGCTCGGCGATGAGATTTCTCTGAATATTGGACGTGCCGCCGGCGATCGACATCGACAGCGAGATCATGAAACGCTCGATCCATTTCTTACCGGGACCCGACATGTCGAGAAAATCATCGCCTGCAATATCTCGGGCGAGCTTCCCGATCCGCTGCGCGAGATTGGTCATGTAAATCTTCGGCATCGTGGCAAAGGATCCCACGTCGCGATCGTGCACCGCGTGCGACGTCGCGCGATAGGTCGAATAGGTGAGCGACATGAGTTCGCCGTCGATCGCGGCCAGTTCGGTCCGGATCTTCGGGTCCTCGATCGCGGCACGGCCGTCGCGCTGGGTCTCGCGCGCAAGCTTGAGGAGGTCGCGCATCATCGAGAGACTCCAGGTCAGGCCCCCGACGCCGGATCGTTCGTGCTTCAGTGTCGATCGCGTGACATTCCACCCTTTTCCGCGTTCGCCGACGAGATTGGCCGCGGGCGCCGTCGCGTTGTCGAAAAAGACTTCGCAGAACTCGGGGAGGCGGGTCATCTGCTGCAGCGGGCGCACCGTGACGCCGGGCTGCCGAAGATCGACGAGAAGATAGGAAATGCCGTCATGCTTGCCCGCATCGGGCTCGGTACGCACCAGCATGAACATGTGCGTCGCGCGGTCCGCGCCGGTGCTCCAGATTTTCTGGCCATTGATCACCCATTGGTCACCCACCAGTTCGGCTTTTGTGCGCAGCGACGCGAGATCGGACCCGGCGTTCGGCTCCGAAAAACCCTGGGCCCAGCGGATTTCACCGGTCAGCGTCGGCGGGATGAACTCGGCGCACTGCTCTTCGCTGCCCCATTCGAGCAATGTCGGGACGACGAGTTTGCCGGTTCCCGCAATCCGTCCGCTCGGCGCGCGCGCGCGTGTGAATTCCTCGCGAATGATCTCGGCGCGCGAAATGTCCGGGGCCTGGTCAGACCCTCCGAAGCGTTGCGGGATGGCGCGATGGAGATACCCCTGATCGATGGCGGCGCGGACGAACCGGCGCTCGTTGTCCTTCGACTTGACGTCGCCGTCGGCCGGAGGCCAGTTGTCCGCAAGAAATTGTTTCACTTCCGCTCGGAAGTCGTCGAACTCCGGCCCGAATCCCAGATCCATTGATCGCTCCTCATCCCCGACGCGCCGCTCCTCGCGGACGGCGCGGAATATTTTGCCGGCTGCCACGTTCGGCGCTTGCCAATAATCCTATAACTAATTTAATTGATAACGCATGACCAGTCCCATTTTTCCTCCGCTTCAGAATCATTCGCCCGGCCGCTGGACGGCAACGGTCGGCGACGCACTGAGCACGGGCCCCGAGCGTCGACGGCACATGTTCGGAGGGACGGGGCTCGCCCTTGCCGTGATGGCGCTCGAACAATTGTCGGGCCGGCCCGCCCTGTGGGCGAGTGCGCAATTTCTGGCGCCGGTGCCCGCCGGCTCGGTTCTTTTGCTGGAGGGGCAAATTGTCTCCGCGGGGCATGTTATCGCGCACGGCGAGCTGCGCGGCAGCGTCGGCGGCGAGGCGGCGCTGACCGCCCTCGGGTCATTCGGCGATCGCGCGGACAGCAACGCGCGTCAATGGAGCGCGGCACCGATTGCGCCCCCGCCCCGCGACTGCGCTGAAGTGAACGCGCACCGCGATGCCGATCTTGACATCCATTCGACGCTCGAAGTCCGGGTCGCCCGCGGACGCTTCGGGATCTTCTCGCGGGAGCCCACCGCCCCCGGGGGCGTGGTCGAGGTGTGGATGCGCCACCGCCACCGCCCGAACGATCGCATCGCGCTCGCATTCATGGCCGACTTCGTGCCGTCGGTCGTCGGCAATGCGCTCGACATGCGCGCCGGGGGTAACAGCCTCGACAACAATATTCGCTACTGTGGCAATGCCGAGACAGGGTGGGTGATGGGCCGTTTCGCCATCGATGCTGTTGTGGGCGGGATAGGCCATGGCCGTGTCGAGCTCTTCGCCGAGGATGGCACCCTCCTCGCCCTGGCTAGCCAGTCGTTCAAGCTTCGCGCGATGCCGCGCACAGGGGAGGCCGTCTGATCAATCTCGAGGCGCGTCAGGAAACAGGGGCGCCCGTTTTTCGCGGAATGCCCGGACACCCTCGGAAAGGTCGGGCCAGCCCAGCGACGCGTTCACATAATCCTGGGCCATGTCGAGCGAGGCTGTGAGGCTGTTCGACATCGCGTGCTGCAGTTGACGCTTGATCGCCCGGGTCGATCTCGGCGACGTCTCGCCCGCTATCGCGACCGCCTGATCAATCGCCGCTTCGGTGAATCCCTCGGCATCGAGCAGGCGCGTCACAAGCCCGCGGGCATGCGCTTCGGCCGCGTCGACGCGCCGCGCCGAGAGGAGCATATCGCTCGCGAAGCCGTGGCCCGCAATGCGCCCGAGCAGGAAGGCGGAGCTGCTCTCGGCTACGAGGCCCATTCGAGCAAAGCTGGCAATGAACCTGGCCTCGGTCGAGGCGATGCGAATATCGCAGGCGAGCGCCAGCATGAGGCCGGCGCCCGCACAGGCGCCATTGACGGCGGCGATAACTGTCTTGGGGATAGCGAGCGGGGCGGTGTAGCGCGTTCGGTATTGCGGAGGCGCGTCCGAGAAAGCGTCGAAGACCTGCGCGCCCGACCGGGAGAGCTGCTGCGGGCCTTCCATGACCTCTTCGAGACGATCCATGCTTGCGCCGGCGCAAAATCCGCGACCCGATCCGGTGATGAGGATAGCGCGAACATCCGGGTCCGCGCCGGCGTCGGCCAACGCGCTGTCGAGAGCCTCTCCCATCGACGCGGTGATTGCATTGAGCCGCCCGGGCGCGTTCAACGTGACGATCGCGAGCGCATCCCGGCGCTCGACAAGGATTTCATCAGTCGCCATTTCTGTCTCCGCACGATTGACTCGACGGCAATGCCGGGCCATCTTGTATCATATAACTAATAAACAGGATTTGGGATGGTGGATCAATTCGATTATTCGGCCGTCGGCTTGGTGCCTCCCTCAAGCAGGGTCGATCCACCCGTGGGTCCGCCGGACGTGGCGCAGCTCATCGGTATTGCGGCAGAACGCTGTCCCGACGAGGAAGCTCTGGCGGACGCGTCGCGTCGCTTCACCTTCCGGGAGCTTCACGCGGTTGTCGACCGCGCTGCCCTGCATTTGCGGGAACGGGGCGTGGGCACCGGTGTCCGTATCGCGGCAGCCATGCCCAACCGCTGGGAGGCGGTCGTGGCCTATTTCGCGGCGATGAATCTGGGCGCGGTATGGGTTGGAATCAACCGGATTCTTCCGGCGGCGGACAAACTCTATATTCTCGCCCATTCCAAGACCCACCTTCTGCTGGCCGACGCGGAGACCGCGGCGGAGGTCGCCGAGATGCAGGGCGATCTGCCAGGCCTCCGCCACATCATATCGGTCGATGCTGACAGCGAGTGGATGGCAGCCATGCGCTCGAGCGATCCGGTCACGATATCCTACCATCCCGTCGACCCCTTCGCTCCGGCGGCCATCATGTACACCAGCGGCACGACCGGGACGCCGAAAGGCTGCGTCCACAGCCAGCACAATATGGTGACCTTGGCCGCAGCCGTATCGGCGCATGGTCTCATGAACCCGGCGGCGCGGCGCGGCTCGGTGCTACCGGTGACGATCACCAATGTGATGATCTTGGGTCCCGTCATTGCCTATTGGAACGCGAAGGCCTTCATTCTCGGCCAGACGGCGAAGACCCTCCCGATGATCGATTGGCTCCGCCGCGAGCGCATCGAGCAGTGCTCCTTCGTGCCGACGATGATTTATGACATTCTGAAAGTGGATATCGACCTGCCGAAGGGCCTGGCCGCGGGATGCGGGGGGGCTCCCGTGTCGCAGGCGATCCGTGAGCATTTCAGGTCGCGGCACGGTCAGCAGCTTCAGCCAAGCTACGGCCTCACCGAAGCGCCGACGGTCGTCGCCATCCCCCAGGACCGTGAGGTTCCCGAGGGTGCGTCCGGTTTCGCCTTGCCGCATCTGCGGATTAGCATTCGCAACACGGAAGGACGTGAACTGCCGCCGGGGAAGGTGGGTGAGGTTTGTTTCGCCGCGGTCGAGACCGGGGCGTGGGCGCATGTATATGCGCCGCCGCTTGGTTACTGGAACGATGCAGTCAGATCGGCGGAGCTCCTGAACGGAGGGGTCGTGCACTCGGGCGACATCGGAAGCCTCGATGCCGATGGCTGGCTGACGATCGCCGACCGCGGTTCGGAACTCATCCTGCGCGGCGGCTCGAATGTGTATCCAGCGGAAGTCGAGAAAATCCTGCACGGAGCCGAAGCGGTGGCGGATTGTGCGGTGGTGGGCCGCGCTGACGAGCGGCTTGGCATGCGCACCGTCGCCGTTGTGCAGCCGGCCGATCCGGCGCAGGCGCCGGAGATTCTCGAGCAGGAACTGCGCGCGCTCTGTCTTGCAAACCTGTCGCGTTACAAAGTTCCCGATGACTGGTTCTTCCTCGAAAGTTTCCCGCGAAACGCCATGGGGAAGATACTCAAACCAAAGCTGCGCGAGCTGCTGTCGGGAATGGCGGACGAGCGTTAGCCGCGGATTGTTTCGGGTAAGGAAGATCGACAAAGACTTTCACCTTGGCCTCCGCCTGAGCGGTGGGGTGCTGCCAGCCGGCTCCACATGATCTTGACGAGGGGTGCGAGCGGGCGAAAGCGCCGTTAGCCGCTTGGGCGGCGTCTGTCTTGTATCAGTTCGTGCTCGAGGCGAAGCGCCTAGTAACTGCGCGGTAGCCCCAGAATATGCTCGGCGACGTAGGACAGGATCAGGTTCGTGCTGATCGGCGCGACTTGATAGAGCCGCGTTTCGCGGAACTTGCGCTCGATGTCATATTCGCACGCGAAACCGAATCCGCCGTGGGTCTGTATGCAGGCTTCCCCCGCGGCCCAGCTCGCCTCGGCGGCGAGCATCTTGGCCATATTCGCCTCAGGCCCCGCATTGTCGCCGGATTCATATTTGGCGATGCCGTCGCGGACGAGCAATTCGGCGGCGCGCATCTGGGCATAGGCGCGCGCGATCGGGAATTGCACCCCCTGGTTCTGACCGATCGGTCGGCCGAACAGCACGCGCTCCTTGGCGTAGCTTGATGCCTTCTCGATGAACCACTTCGCATCGCCGATACATTCGGCGGCGATGAGCAGCCGCTCGGCGTTCATGCCCGAGAGGATGTAGCGAAAGCCCTTGCCCTCCTCGCCGATCAGGTTCGCGGCGGGGATGCGCATAGCGTCGAAGAAGATTTCGGTTGTCGCATGGTTCATCATCGTGTCGATCGGTCGGATCGACAGCGTGCCGGCCGCGAGTGCTTCCTTCATGTCGACGAGGAACACCGACAGCCCGCCGGTGCGGCTCGGGGCTTCCTCGCGCGGGGTTGTGCGGGCAAGCAGGATCATCAGGTCGCTGTGCTCGGCGCGGCTGGTCCAGAGTTTCTGGCCGTTGACGACATAGGTGTCGCCGTCGCGCTTCGCCGTGGTCTTCAGGCTCAGCGTGTCGGTGCCGCTCGTCGGCTCGGTCACCCCGAACGCCTGCAGGCGGAGTTCGCCGGTCGCGACGCGCGGCAGATAACGCGCCTTCTGTTCCTCCGACCCGTGGCGCAGCACCGTACCCATCACATACATTTGCGCATGCACCGCGCCGCCGTTGCAGCCCTGCCGCTGGATTTCCTCGAGGATGGCCGCGGCAGCGGAGAGCGGCAGACCCGCCCCGCCATATTCCTCGGGGATCAAAGCGGAGAGATAGCCCGCCTCGCCGAGCGCCGCGACGAATTCGCTCGGATATTCGCGGACCTTGTCCTTTGCCTGCCAGTACGTCCCCGGAAATTGCGCGCAGAGCTTGGCGACCTCTTCACGAATGGCAGCGTAATCGCTCGCAGACACCGATTTTCCTTCGTATCAGACGGGGGCGGGGCGTCAGCGGTTGGACATGGCGACGCTGGTCTCGAACCAATCGAGCATCGCATCGTGAAAGCGGCCGCCGCCATTATGCAAACTGATATTATGACCTGCGCCCGCTTCGACGCGGACACGACTCGCGGGGTTTGCGGCAAGCCCGGAACGTGCACGTGCGATGACGTCGTCGTCGACGACGGAGCTCTTCTCATGCTCGGCGAATGAGAGCCGCACCGGACAGGCAATTTCAGGCAACAGCGCCGGAAGCGTTTCCGGCGCGCCGGCAGTGTCGGGGATTTCGGCGGTCGGGATCGGCGCTGCGCAGCCGGCATCATAAACCAGAACCTCGGGCGCGAAACTTCCGTCGGGTCCGTAGAAGGCCGCCCGGACATGGGGGCGCTCGAGCGGAGGGAAATGGGTTTGGGCCGGTGCCGGCTCGCGAGCTGCGAGCGCGTCTCTCACGGCGTCCGGATAAAGAAACGGGACACCGCTCGCATCGACGGCCGAAATGAGCGGCGCACGGGGGGATGCCGCCATCATCAGCGCGAGTATCGCCCCCATCGAATGTCCCGCCGCGAGGAGGGGAACACCGTCATGATGGGCGACGAGCGCCGCGAAGAGATCGAACAGGACATCCATCTGCTCGGTCAGCGACATGTTTGTCTGTCCCGCCGCGCCATAGCCCGGCCGGTCGATTGCGATGCCGACCATGCCCCGCTTTTCCGCCCGGGCGAGGAGCGAATGATCGGGATGGTGCCAGTAGGATGCCCCATATCCGCCGCCGTGCAGCGCGAGCACGATCGCGCGGGGCTTTGCGTGCGGACGATGCACGATCGCTGATAGTGACAGAGCGCCTCGATGAAACGTCGTCCGTTCCTGCGGGCGCCCGCTGCCCGCTTGGCTCATGTTCCGAATTCGGGAAGACGGCACGCTGCCCGATACTCGTCGCGCAGCCGCTCGACCAGTTCCGCGACACACGGAATATCCTCGATCAGATCGATGCCTTGGCCAGCCGACCAGAGATTCTTCCATGGTTTCACGCCGTCGGGCAGATGGTCGTGGCGCATGCCCTTGCCCAGCGGCAGCGGGAGATTTTTCGGATCGAGACCGACCCGCTCCATCGAGCGGACGAGCCAGTTCGCCGAAACCCCGGCAACCTTTCGCGTGAACATCAAATCGCTCGATCCGCTTTCGACAAGCATTTCGTGATAGGCAGGATCGACCCGGGCCTCTTTCGTCGCGATGAAACGTGTTCCCATATAGGCAAGATCGGCGCCCAGCACCTCCGCAGCGCGGATCGCGGCGCCGGTCGAGATCGAACCGGCCATCATCAGCGTGCCGCCGAACATTGTGCGGATTTTCGGAACCAGGACGAGGTGGCCGATGTTGCCCGAGTGGCCGCCGCCGCCCGCGCCGACGCAGGTCATCCCATCGACGCCGGCGGCGATCGCCTTTTCGGCAAAGCGCAGCGATACGACATCATGCCAGATGAGGCCGCCCCAGTCATGCACGCGCGCGGCCAGCTCCGTCGGGTCTCCCGTCGCGCTGATGATGATCTCGACGCCATATTGGCTGCACAGATCGAGATTGGCTTTCAGGTCCGCATCATCCATCCGGGTCGCGAGATTCACCGCGAGCGGTCCGATTTTTGCTCCGGGGTTTTCGTCGGCATGGCTGTCGAGCATGGCGCGGATCTGTCTGAGCCACGCCCCGAAGGTTTCGATGTCGCGCGCATTCGCGCGCGGCAATGCGCCGATAATTCCTGCCCGGCAGGCTTCCCCGACCAAGTCCGGCCCCGATACCAGAAACATCGGGGCGCAGACCGCAGGCAGCGTCATCCGCTTGGCGATATGGTCGGGAAGAGCCATGCCTCAGCGCTTTGCCGAGCGCAATTCGTTGTGGCGCGCCCACATCTGGTTGACCTTGGCCTGCAGGTCGGCCGGAACCGCGGGAAGCGCGGGGATACCGGTCTCGCGCGAGGGCAGAAGGATCGAACCATGACCCTTGAGCGTCTGCTCACCGCGCTGGTTCGTCATCCGGAAGGAGACGTCGACGATCTTGAGCCCGTCTTCTTCGCGTTTGCCGACAACTTCGCCGGTGATCGTCTGGACGTCGCCCATATAGTTGAACTTACGGATTTCGTCGTAGAGCTGCATCACCCAGCCATCATCGCCGCACCAGTCGGTCAGATAATGGTAGATGTAATTTTCGCGCATGACCCCGTAGTCGTAGGCCATCGGGTTGCCGATCTGCTGCGCCCAGGCCGGATCCCAATGGAGTCGCTGCGCGACGTCGGGGATGCCATATTCATTCTTGACGTAGAAGGGTGCGATGCGCTTTCGGTTCTTGTAGGCCATGCGGGCGACGGTCGGTGCATAGGGCACGAAGCCGTAGCCGCCGGCGTGGAAGCAGACGACATCGGTGACGGTGAGCGGACCCTTGGCCATCGTTCCGAGCGTCTCGCCGATTTCGACATCTTCGTAGTAACGCTTTTCTGCGCCGCGAACCTTTTCGTTCTCATAGATCTCGTCGATCTTGGCGATATCCTCGTCGCTGTAGCTCTGCGGCTCGATGGCGCTGTACTTGCCCTTCTTTGCGGCGGTCTTGCGTTCGGTCAGGATGCGGAGTGTCTTGTACACGCCGACCACTTGCTGGCGCTGGTTGAACTTCACCTCGCGGCTGATCTGAATGACGTTGCGACCGGCGAACTCGGACGGATTGACCGAAACGCTTTCCTCGCCTTTGAAGCTGTAGAGAGTGTCACCGGGATAAATGGGATTGTAGAATTCCCACTCGCCGCCCGAGACGAAAACGTGAATGCCGCGGAAAAGGCTTTTCGTACCAGCCTTGATTTCGTCCGGCATAGGGTCGCCTTTGAGGGGCGTGTTGATGATGCCTGCCATCATCGTCGGTGCGATGACCTGACCCCAGCGGGTTGCCGCGGCGTAATCGGGGTCGCGGTGAAGCGGGTTGTCATTACCGACCCCGCTCGCGAAGTTCCGGATATTGTCGACCTGGGCGGTGCCGACATATTCCTGATGCCGAACCGCGAGATCGATGCCGATGAGTAGCTTCGCGCGTTCGATGTCCGAATCGGTCAGCTGATATTCGGTAGCCTTTTCCCAGTCCTTCTGAACGTCATCGCTGACGGGCGCCGTTTTCGCCATCTCTCTTCCCCTTAAACATACAAACTATGTATAGGATTAAAAGCGCGCCGAAGCTTGGTTTGTCAAGGGCCGAGCGGAGTCGCCTGCGGGAACGGCTGTTTTTCTGGATAAACTTTGCACGGGTTTTCGAGGATGTTGCGGATCGGACGTGCGTATGGCGTGCGGGCCGAATCGCTAGAAGAGAGCCTGAACGCCCGTGATAGATTTCCAAAACCATTCAGGAGTTCGCCGCACCGTTCTTGGGAAACGTCATCTTGCGTGGCCGTTGGGCCAGACGTTCCTGCGGTTCGGCGCCGAAGTCGCGGTTCGCTCGCGTAAGGGTCCTTGCGACGCCCGCCATAAACATATAACTAGGTAAGATGAATATGGGCTCTGAATGCGGAGTCGGGAGCGGGGTTGGTGCCCCGTAGGGAGACAGGCATGTTACAATCCTTGCAATCCCAGTTTCAGGCGGCCGGCAGCCGCGCCCCCCGGGTGCGGCCGCGAGTTCCGCCGACGACGCTCTCGCATCCGCACACCGAGAACGGGCCAGTGGCGGGATGGATGCGGCAGCTTTTGGTTCTCAGCCGCGGCCGGCCAAACAGCGAGCAGGCCTATCTTCAATGGTGTGCAGGCTCGCATCTTTCCAATATGATGGCGATCCCCGGTATTGCGGAGGGCGCCATCCACCGACTTTGCAACGCCGATGAAGGCGCCGAATGGCAGGTCGCTTCGCTCTTCGGGCTGGAGGCGCCGACGTGTGACATTCTCGCGGAGATGTTCGAGCGTGCGGAATCCGCCGCGATGCCGCTTTCCGAATCGCTTGACGACAGGAAGGTGCTGATGCTCGACGCCGAACCGATCGGCCCGCGTCGTCTCGCTCCGGCAGGGGGCGACCGGTGCGACGGATTGCTTTTCATCGTTTTGACAAATCCCGTGGCAGGCGAGGACAAGGCCTTCAACCATTGGTACGACGAGGAGCATCTTGACGATGTGCTGGCGACCCCGGGTGTCGTCTCGGCGCAACGCTTCCGGATCGCACCCGAGACTGCGGGCCGTCGGAGTCCTTGGGAATATCTTGCTATCTTCGAAGTCGCGCCCGAGATTGACGCGCGTGCGATAGACTTGATCAGCGCCCGCGATGGAGCCGCGGAGATGGCGATCTCGCCAGCGTTGGACGGCGCGACAGTCTATGCCGGGCTCTTCGAGCTTGAACGGCAAGTCTTGGTCTGAACTCATTCCAGCACGATCATCGCGGCCCGCTGAGGCCTGAACATAATCGAATTAGTGGAGCGAGAAAATGCAATATCCATATCGGCGCGTGGTGACCGGGGTCGACCAAACGGGCGTATCCCGGGTGCAGTTCGATGATTCGCGCGGTCAGGAAGCCGGAAGCGGGCCCGTCAGCACAGCGTTGCTCTGGCAGACGGACACTGTCCCGGTCGATAATTCCGACCCGAACGATGCTGCGACCACTCCCTTCTCGTTCCAGTTCGCGCGCGGGGCGACCAAGCTGATCATCGTGGAAATACAGCCCACCGAGGATCTCATGCCGCCTGGCATGCACGCGGCCGATACGCTCGACTATCTCGTGATAACCGCGGGCAAGCTGTCGCTCTATCTCGAAGAAGAGGAGGTCGAGGTCGCTCCCGGTGATGTCGTGATCAACCGCGGCAATATCCACGCCTGGCAAAATAAGGGACCCGAAGTCGCGCGCATGGTGGTGGTAAATGTAGACGCCGCCCCTGTCGGCGCGGGCGCAACCGTCTAAGGGATGCCAGCCTGCGTCGGCCCGGTTCGTAACCGCCCCTCCTCCGACCGCACGCCCTTGTCCGACGCGTGACGCGCCGCCCTTCGGACTGAAGGCCATTGAAGCACCGGCACGATTTGGCGCCATCTTTCTCGGTGGCGCTAAAAAGTGACTGGAAATCACTCGCGGAAGTGCGCCGGTACCGATTTTTCGTGACATATTCATATGTTTCGATTGGCAATCAGCGGGATGAAAGCACCCCCAGTGCCCACCTCGTTGTGGAGCGTTATCCGTCTCTCAAAGCCGACGACAATGCTGCCTGCGACGCGAAATCGATCGCGCCGCGGGCAGCCGCCACCCGTCCTCCGTGTGCCCTTTACATGCAAATAAAAATCATCTAACTAAGTTCAATGATGTTGCCGATAAAACGGAGCAGCACATGTAGGAGAGGACCGATGCGGATTTCGCGCCAGCTTGCTTTAACCACGAGTCTCTTGTCCGGCGTTGCGCTTGCGGCGCCTGTTTCTGCACAGACCGCTGCTCCTGAGGATGAAGCCACCGAAACCAGCGGCGGAATCCAGGAGATCATCGTCACGGCACGAAAAACCGCGGAAAATCTTCAAACGACCCCTGTCGCCGTCAGCGCGCTAACCGGCGGGGATCTTGAAAAGCAGCAAATCGTTGGCGTGGCCCAGCTCCAGACGACGACTCCCAACCTCACCGTGTCGAGCGCGGTGGCCCAGCCTGGATCGGCCACGCTATTCATCCGGGGGCAGGGGAGTTCGGACGGCCTGGTTGCCATCGATCAGGCTGTCGGAGCCTATCTCAACGGGGTTTATCTTGCGCGGTCCACCGGCGGCAACTTCGACATGATCGATGCGCAGCGGGTCGAGGTGCTGCGTGGCCCGCAGGGCACCCTGTTCGGACGCAATACCACCGGCGGTGCAATCAATATCATCACGAACGAGCCCGACGGTGAATTCGGCGGGTCGATCCGCGCGGACTATGGCAATTATGATACCCGCTTGTTCCGAGGTATCCTCAACTTGCCGATCAAGGGCGACGAATTCGGCGTCCGTCTGGCTTATCAGCATCGCGAGCATGGGGGTTATGGGAAGAACCTGGCGTTCGGGAATGAACTCGACGATGCCAATTCGGAGTATTTCCGCTTCACTGCCAAGATCGAGCCGGCGGAAAGCGACCTGAAAATCTTGATGATCGTCGACGCTTCGGACTTCAAAAATGGCGGCGAACTGGTTGGGCTGCGCTCGCTGGCTGCTACGGCGCCGACACGTTCGCTGCTGGTCGACGGCTGCAATGGCGTCGGTCCCACAGCCGGCCTTCAGCCACTTTGCTCGCCGGCCGCGCGCGGGCCTATTGAGCAGTATCTTTATAACGGACCGGGCAGCATAACCTCCTTCCGCAATGTCTATCACAACCTCGATGCGTACGGGAACTCCGAGTCGCGCGGTGTTGCGGGTATCGTGGAGTATGAATTCTCCGACGCCGCACGGATCAAGTCGACGACTGCCTGGCGCAGGGTGCTGCTCGACGCCCAGTCCGATAACGACGGGACGCCTTACCAGTTCAGTGGCGGGTTTGACGGATCGTTCAGCAACCGCATCGATCAGAAGCAGTTCACCCAGGAGCTGCAGCTGTCCGGAACGGTGGGGCCGGTGGACTATATTCTCGGCGGCTTCTATTTCGTCGAGAATGCGAGCGACGTGTCACGGTCGGGCAGCCTTTTTCCGCTCAACACGTTGATTGGATTCAACGACGGACAGGTTCGAAATCGGAGCATCGCCGGCTTTGGCCAGCTGATCTATCGCATAACCGATACCCTACGTTTGACGGGCGGGTTGCGCTACACCGAGGACAAGCGGGGCCTGGTTTCCCGCAACCGGAATCAGAGCGCGATTACGGGCGTCCAGACGTCGGGGCTGCCAGCGTCGGTCCTCGACGGCGATCCGAACGATCCCTTCCGGGCGACCTTCAGCCGAACTTACGATTACTGGTCCTGGCTCGGTTCGATCGACTATCAACCGACCGATGATTTGTTCTTCTACGCCAAGGTCAGCCGTTCGCAGCGCTCCGGCGGGTTCAACACCCGCATCACCGCAGCCGTCGCGCCGCCGATCAGCTTCCGGCCAGAAGAGATCACCGATTACGAAATCGGCGCGAAGATCGATCTCCTCGATCGGCGCGTAAGGTTCAACCTTGCGGCGTTTTACGACAATGTAACCGACGTCCAGCGCAACATCATCGGCGTGGTCGGAACGACATTGATCTCGGGTGTCGACAATGCGGCCAAGGCGCGCATCCAGGGCATCGAGGCCGAACTGACCGTGGCTCCGGTCGATGGGCTGACGCTACGCGGGAATTTCGGCATGACCGATGCCAAGTATAAGCGGTTCATCAACAGCATCGACCTTGCGGATTACTCGGATTCAAAATTCCCATATACGCCCAAATACACCTGGTCGGTGAGCGGCGACTATGACTATCCCGTCGGCGACGTCGGCTCGTTAAAACTCCACGCCGACTATGGCTGGCGTTCGACACAATACGCCACGGCACTCGCCCTCGGCGCCCAACAGCGGGTTGGACTCAGCCAGGCGGAGATCGACGCCGGAAACAAGGCTCTGCAGGACACGGCCCGGATCGGCTCCTACGGAATTCTGAACGCCCGCATTGGCTTCCAGCTAGCCAATCCCGATCTCGAAATCGCCGTCTACGTGCAGAATGCGACAAGGAAGAAGTATATTACGCGCCTGCTGTCGCTGGAGGCGACGCCGTTCGGTCTGACGTCATATGTTCCCGGAGACCCTCGCACTTACGGCGTCAGTGCCACCTACAAATTCTGACACCTTATCACGGCATCATAATTCAATCCGGGGGCAGCGGTCAGCGGTTGCCCCCGTTTGCTTTCTCGACGCTCTCCGCACGAACCATGCCTGATGATGAGGTCACGATGGATCTTGAAGAATATCGCACCCGCTACGAAACGGTAAAGCTGGACCGCGACGCGGGCGTCCTGACGATGACGCTTCACAGCCAAGGCAGCGAAGCACGGTGGGGAATTGGACCCACGAGCCTTCACCGCGAGCTTGGTGCGGTGTTTGCCGACATCGCACGGGACGAGGAGAACAGGATCGTCATCATCACCGGCACCGGCGCCGATTTTATGGCGCAGTTGGACCTGGCCACGTTCGACCCGGCTGCGGACCGGGCGCAGATGTGGGACCGTCTCCATCGCGAGGGCACGGAGCTGCTGGAAAATTTGCTTCGAGTGCCGGTGCCGATGATCGCGGCGGTCAACGGCCCCGCGTTGATCCATGCCGAAGTGCCGCTCTTGTGCGATATCGTGCTCGCGAGCGAAGACGCCGAATTCGCCGATCTCGCTCACATCCCTGGCGGCGTGGTGCCGGGAGACGGGGTGCAAACAATTTGGCCGATGCTGCTGGGCCCCAATCGCGGCCGTTACTTTCTGTTGACCGGTCAGCGGATCGGCGCGCGAGAGGCACTCTCGCTGGGAATGGTCGGCGAGGTGGTCGATCGCGGCCTGCTTCTCGCAAGAGCACACGAACACGCCATACGCCTCGCTGGGCTCCCTCTTCCCGTGCTGCGCCATACCCGCCGGCTCCTGGTTGCGGACATTCGCAAGCGGCTGGAGGCCGAGCTCTCGCATGGTCTGGCGCTCGAAGCCCTCGCGACGCTGGTTCCTCGATAGGGGCGCGCCGGGATGGGCTTGATGGGAACTGCTGATTTCGAGCGCCGTTCACCGGGAATGTCCGATTTCGGGCGGCGCTGCGCGGCGACACATGCGTGCTGCTCCCCCGGCGACGTCGACGATCCTTTCCAATCCACGGCGAGGCAGGTGGTTCATTTCGCGGGTGCCGAAGAGCGCCGGGCATTGGGGACAAGATGACACAAACAGTCGAGAGCACCGGTTCGCGGCTCGGGATCCTGCTGACCGCAACGATCGCGATCGCCATCGCCGGCACGCATTATCACGTCGTAGGCGCGATGGTGCGGCCTTTCGGCGAAGCCTATGGCTGGTCGCGCGGCGATGTGACATTTGCGCTGACGATCAGCAGCATCGTGCATCCCATCACCAACATCGCGATCGGCTGGCTCGCCGACCGGTTTTCGGCGCGCGCGATCGCTCTGCCGGGGATAGTGGGATTCTCATCGGGGATCGCGCTGCTGGGGCTTGCGGGTCCGACCCTGTGGAGCTGGTACGCGGCTTATTTTGCGTTCAGCATCCTCTCCGCCGGTGCGAGCAATATAATCTGGACCAAGCTGGTGGTGACGAATTTCAGCAAGCGGCGCGGTCTTGCTCTTGCCGCTTCTCTTGCCGGCGCGGGTATATTCGTCAGCACCATACCGGGCATCATTTTGGTGCTACATGAAACCTTTGGCCTGCGCGGCGTCTACCCGGCGCTCGCAGTCTGTTCGCTGTTCCTCATGTTTATTCCCGCATGGATCTTTTTGCCCCGCGGCACCATGCGGCGCGCCGCACCCGAATCCCCGAATGCGGACGATACCGAACTGCGCGCCATTGTCAGATCGCCAAAGTTGTGGCGTCTCGGCATAGCCCTCTTCCTTATCGCCGCATGTGTCGGTACATTCATCGCCCACTTTCAGCCGATGTTGACCGATGCCGGACTAACCGCAGCCGAAGCAGCGCGCGTGGCGCTGTACATCGGTCCCGCATTGATCGTCGGTCGGCTTGGCACGGGCTACTTATTCGATGTTCTGCCGCCCCGCCTGGTTGCCGCAGGTGCCTTCACCCTGCCGGCCTTCGCCTGCCTGTGGCTCTGGCAATTCCCTCTCGATGTCGGAAACGCGGGAATGCTGGCGGTGCTGATCGGCCTGTCGATTGGGAGTGAGGTTGATGTCGTCGCCTATCTGGTCAGCCGCTATTTCGCTCAACGTCACTATGGGCTCGTGTTCGGAATCCTGATCAGCATATATGGCGCGGCCGTGGGCGTTTCAGCCTGGCTTATTGGCTCCATATATGATGCTTACGGCAGCTACGATCCCGCTTTGCTTGCCCTGATCGTCGGTGTAATCCTTGCGATCATATTGGTGCTGTCTCTAGGTCGGCCGCTGCCACGCGAAACGTTCGCGTGAACGGCCGCGGTTGAAAGCTGCATACTGCGACGGACGGTGATGGTGGCATGATGCGGCGGCCCTTATTGAGGACGGCGCGCGCGTCTCCATGATTCTGGTCGACCGGAAGGAAGGCGACGACTTGCTCGGTTAGCAGCTCAAGCCTTCCTTGCTATCAAAGGCCCGCGATGACGCGGGGATCGACCCGAACTGCATCTGTAACCAGGCTATGGTTGCAGAGAATATTGTCTCTGGACGTTTCATGGTGCTGCATCTGCAGCTGAAACGCTCGAACCACGTTCGCATTGAACGGATAAACGGACGAGCCCGCAAGGAGCGGCCCGTCGTGCATGCGTAATCGACCTCAATGTGCTGAAAAGACGACGCCGTAGCTGCCAGCCGTGATCCTCAGTAGGGAGCCCCTTTGCCACGCCGCTCAATTGAACACGCGATTCTCGAGCCAACTAACCGACAAAACCGATGACGGGCCGCGCCCCCGAATTTTATGTTAATAGCCGGTCGATTTCTTGGGCGAGTACGATGTCGCGCTGCGATACGCCGTCGGCATCATGCGTGGTTAGCCAGATATCGAGCCGGCTATAGACATTGGACCATTCGGGGTGATGGTCGAGCTTTTCGGCGATGATAGCGATTTGCGTCATCAGTCCGAACGTCTCGACGAAACTCTCGGTCACAATCTGTCGGAAGATGGCCTTTCGGCCTTCGTCATACGTCCATGCCGGCACCTGCTCGAGTTGCTCGCCGCGCTCCCTGTCGTCGAATGCCTTCATGCGCCGGTTCCGTTCGTCACGGGAAGGCGGGCGCCGTTGACCGCGCGCGATGCGGGCGAAGCTAGAAAGAGGATCACGTCGGCGATCGCATCCGGGCCGACCCAGTTTTTGAAATCGGCATCCGGCATGTCCGACCGGTTGCGCGGCGTGTCGATGATCGAAGGAAGGACCGCATTGACCCGGATCCCCCTTGGACGAAGCTCTTCCGCAAGCGCCTCGGTGAGGCGCGCGACGCCGGCCTTCGCCGCCGCATAGGGAGCCATGCCTGCAGCGGCCGGCTCTGCCGATGCCGCGCCAATGGTCACGATCGCCGCGCCTTCGCCGAGATGCGCGAGCGCCGCATGGATGGTTTGATAAGCAGTCTCAACATTCGCCGAATAGAGCGCACGCCAGTCCTCAATTCGCGATTGTTCGACAAGCTTCCAGTCGAACGCCCCCACGAGATGAACAAGCGCGTCGATGCCACCGAGCCATGCGGCTGCCGCATCGACCGCAGCGGCGGCGCCCTCCGCATCGCAGAGGTCGTCCGCGAGAAACCAGCGGCGATGCTCACTCGCCTTGCCCTCGACCCGGTCAATGCATGCGACGCGGTGTCCCGCCGTCTCGAAGCCGCTGACGACGCTGCGTCCCAGTGCGCCCGCAGCGCCCGTGATGATTACGCGCATTCCCGTTCCTTTTCCGATAGCAATATTTCGGCGCGCGCCACCGCCGACGCGCTCGCTGCCCTCAGGGCGATGCCGTTGCGAAATTGGCCGCAGTGTTCGCTTGCTCACCCGCCGCTGGCGTCACGATGCCGCGACACTCCCCAAAGCCAATCGAGACGCGGCCAGGCGCGTCGAGCCGCCCCGACAGGATGATCTCGTCGCCATCCTCGATGAAGCCGCGCGTCTCTCCTGTCGGCAAGATAACAGGCTGGGTGCCCCCCGCGCTAATCTCGAGGAGGCTCCCGAACTGGTCGCGCTCGCTTCCTGAAATCGTTCCCGTGCCGAGCAGGTCGCCCGGAGAGAGATTGCAGCCGCCCGAGGTGTGATGCGCAACGAGCTGCGCGATTGTCCAGTACATGTTCGCCGCCGAGGTGCGGCTTAGGCGATAAGGAGCGAGGCCTCGCTCGCGCATGCGCTGCGAGGCAATACGCACCTCCAGCGTTGCCGAAAGCGCGCCCGTGGCCTGATCATTTTCGTCCCAGAGATAGGGAAGGGGCGCTGGATCTTCCGCCGCGCGTTCGACCTGCCGGACGCGGAAAGGCGCGAGCGCTTCAGCGGTTACGATCCAGGGCGACACGGTGGTGGCGAAATTCTTGGCGAGGAATGGCCCGAGCGGCTGATATTCCCAGGCCTGGACGTCGCGCGCCGACCAGTCGTTCAGAAGACTGACCCCGGCAATCGCGTCGAAGGCAGAGCCGATCGGACCCGGCTCACCTAGCGCGTTGCTGCCGCCGATCCAGACCCCGAGTTCCAGCTCATAGTCGAGGCGTTCGGTCGGGCTGTAGAGCGGCAGATCGGCCGTTGGCAGCTTGCGCTGCCCCTTGGGACGACGGAAGCTTGTGCCAGAAGGTACGATCGACGAGGCGCGGCCATGATAGCCGATGGGGACATGCCGGTAATTGGGAAGCAGTGGATTGTCGGGGCGGAAAAGCTTGCCGACATTGGTCGCGTGATGAATACCGACATAGAAGTCGGTATAATCACCGATGTGCATCGGGAGCGACATCGTGCAGTCGCTTGCAGGGTGCAACATGGGCTCGACGGCAGCGCGATGCACCGCGTTTGAAAGCAAGGCGGAGAGCTCGCGTCGCAAGGTGCGGCGCGGGGCCGCGCCGAGACCGAAGAAAAGATTGAGGCTTGGGCGGTCGGCCATCCGCGCAGCCAGCGCCGCGTCGCCCGCGAGCAGGCCGCTTGCCGAAAGCGCGCCAAGGTCGAGGATCTGGTCGCCGATCGCAACCCCACCGCGCGCGCGGCCGCCGCCCTGAGAGAAAATGCCGAACGGCAAGTTCTGGATCGGAAAATCCGGATGGCCGTTTGCAGAGGCCACCCAACTCGTCCGCGCGGGATCATGGGTGTCGTCGAGGACCGGAAGCGACATGGAAAACCCCCCTATGCGTCGACTGCGATCACGCCGCGGCGGATCTGGTCGCGTTCGATCGATTCATAAAGGGCCTGGAAGTTTCCGTTGCCGAAGCCCTCATTCCCCTTGCGCTGGATGATTTCGAAGAAGATCGGTCCGAACATGGGCTCGGTGAAGATCTGCAGCAATATGCCCTGGCTTTCGACGTCGCCGTCGATCAGGATGCGATTGCGACGGAGCCGCCCGATGTCTTCGCCATGTCCCGGGACCCGCGTATCGACGAGTTCATAATAGGTTGCTGTGGTATCCTGGAGGTTGATGCCATTGGCGCGAAGCCGCTCGACGGTGGTGTAAATGTCGTTGGTTGACAGCGCGATATGCTGAATGCCTTCGCCATTATAGTCGCGGATGAATTCCTCGATCTGGCTCTTGTCATCCTGACTCTCGTTCAGCGGAATGCGGATCGCACGATCGGGCGCGATCATCGCCTGGCTGAAAAGACCCGTCGCCTTGCCCTTGATATCAAAATATTTCTGTTCGACGAAGCCGAAGATGCGGCTGTAGAATTCTGCCCACACCCGCCTCTGCCCGCGCCGGACATTGTGGGTCAAATGGTCGATGATATCGAGACCGACGGACTTTTCTGCCATCGCCTCTCGCCAGCCCGATATCTCTTCCCAGCCCGCGAACGGGTCTGCATCGACGAGATAGAGCAAGGAGCCGCCAACCCCTTCGATCACGCCGGTCTCAGGAAAAAGCGTCTCCGCAGCGTCGGCGCCGCGTGCGCCGCGCGTCAGGGCCTCCTGGCGAGCCCCCACCGCGTTCCCCACATGGAAGCCCATACCAAAGGCCGAGGCGCCGTGCAGGCGTCGGAATTCGGCGGCCGGGCCGCTTTCCTGCGAATTGATCACGAACGCGATGCGACCCTGCCGGAAGAGGAGGCCATCACGCTTTCGCGCCGCGGCGACGAAACCGAGCGCCAGCAGCTTCTTCGCCATCACAACGGGGTCGGGGCTCGTGAATTCGAGGAAGGCGAAGCCGTCGAGGCCGAGCGGATTGTCAGGCATATCGGTCATGTCATGCGTCCAGATAAGGCGCCAGCGCCGCGACGAAGCGACCAACGCTGCCTTCTTCGAGCCCCGCAATATTGATGCGGCCATCGGGGGCCATGTAGATGCCATGGTCTTCGCGCAGTGCGGTCACCAGCGGCGGCGCGAGCGGTAGCAAGGCGAACATGCCCTTTTGCGTGCCGAGCGGTGCAAGGCGCGGATGACCTTGGGCGAGCTGCTGCCGCAGGGCAGCGATCCGAAGCCGCATCACCTCAAGCTGTTCCGTCCAGGAAGACCGCAGCGCCGCATCCCCCAGGATGATGGCGACCGACGCCGCACCATGATCGGGCGGCATGGACCAGTTCACGCGCGCGAGCGAACAGAGGCGGGACAGCAAGCGCTTGCCGGTGTCGCGCGTGGGCGACCAGGCCCAGAGCGCGCCCACCCGCTCGCGGTAGACGCCGAAATTCTTGTCGCAGCTATAGGCGATGAGGGCCTCGGGCACGCGCGCAAGGAAGCGCCTCAGACCCGCGACGTCGTCTTCGAGGCCGTCGCCGAGTCCCTGATACGCCAGGTCGATGAAGGGGAACAGGCCGCGGTCGAGACACAGCTCGGCCAGCGCGTCCCACTGCGCGACGGAGAAGGAAATGCCGGTCGGATTGTGACAGCAGCCGTGAAGGAGCAGGATGTCGCCGGCCGGTGCGGTTTCGAGCGCGGCGGTCATGCCTTCGAAATCGAGATCGCCCTTCGCCGGATCGAAAAACCGGTGCTTGCCCACTTTGAGCCCGGCGGCGCCGAGCAAGGGAACATGATTGGCCCAGGTCGGCTCTCCCACCCAGACCTGCCCTGCGGACGGAGTGCCGGCCAGCAGTTCGGCCGCAAGTCGGAGAGCGCCAGTGCCGCCGGGCGTCTGCAGGCCGACGAGACCGGGCGCGGCCGCAAGATCGGCGCCGAAAACCACCTCGGCAAGCAGCGCGGTGAAGCGCGTATCGCCCTCGGCGCCCAGATAGGATTTGCTTGCCTGCTCCAAAAGCAGCCGGCGCTCGGCCTCCTTCACCGCCGCGAACACGGGCGTCTGGCCGCGCACGTCGCGGTAGACGCCGACACCGATGTCGATTTTGTCGCGCCGCGGGTCGGCGGCATGCAGGCCAATAAGCGCGAGCAGGGCATCGGGGGCAGCGCCCTCGACACCGCTGAACAAGCCATTGGGCGCGGCGAGCTTGGTGGCGATGCTGCTCATGCCGTCACCAGCTTGCTGCGCGCATAATCCTGGGTGCCTTCGGTAAACACCGTGTCGGACGCGAGCAACGCGTCGGTGGCATAGGCCGGCCCGCCCGCAAGTTCGGCATAGAGCGGCGCAAAGTCGGTGTTCAGTGTCTGATCGAGGAGATCCTCGAAACTGTCGATGACGAAATAGCTCTGCTGATAATCGTCGATCCGGTAGTTGGTCCGCATCAACCGCTTGAGGTCGAAGCCGATGCGGTGGGGCGAGGCGTCATCGAGCGCAAACATCGACTCCCCGAAGGACGACACGATGCCTGCGCCGTAAATACGCAGGCCCTCGGCGGTGTCGATCAGTCCGAACTCGACGGTGTACCAATAGAGTCGCGCGAGATTTTCGAGGCCGCCAAATTCGAGCGAGCGCTGCCCGCCCCTTCCATAGGCCTCCATATAATCTGCAAAAACCGGGTTCGCGAGCAGCGGGACATGACCGAAGACATCATGGAAAATGTCGGGCTCCTGGAGATAGTCGAGCTGCTCGGGGGTCCGGATGAAATTGCCCGAAACGAAGCGGCGGTTCGCAAGATGATCGAAAAATATGTCGTCGGGCACGAGGCCCGGCACCGCAACGACTTGCCAGCCCGTCGCCTGCATCAGGCGCTCGTTGAGTTCGTCGAAATTGGGGATTCCCGGTTTCGAGAGCCGCAATATGTCGAGGCCATCGAGAAACTCGGGCGCAACGCGGCCCGGAAGCATCTTCGCCTGCCGGTCGAACAATGTGTCCCACATCGCATGCTCGGCCTCGGTGTAACGCTCCCAGCCCTGCGGGATCGTCCAGTCGTGCGCGGCCCCTGCGGGGCGGTCCAGATTTTCGCTTGCCATGGTGGAACTTCTCTCACAATCACTCCGCGATTTCGTTTCAAACTTGCTGGGATATTGGTGTATTTTGAAACAAAAATTGCAGAAGGTGCTCTAAAATGAAATCAATGGAACTCGACGAAATCGACCGGCGAATTTTGCGAGCGTTGCAGGACGATGCCCTGCTCAGTCACGCCGAACTGGCCGAGCGGGTCGGCAGTTCGTCGGCCTCCTGCTGGCGGCGCGTCCGCTCGCTCGAGGCGACGGGCGTGCTGGGCAAGGCGGTTCGGCTTCTCGATCCGGCGAAGGTGAATTGCCGTGTGAATGTCCTCTGTAGCGTTCGCATGCGCAGTCATAGCGGTGATGCGACCGCCGCTTTCCAGGCGTTCGTCAACGAGCGGCCCGAAATCATGGAATGCTATTCGATGTCGGGTGACTGGGATTATCTTTTGCGCGTGGTCGCGGTCGATGTCGCCGATTACGAGCGATTCCTGATGCGTGTCCTGCTCGGTCATCCAAGCGTGGCGACGGCCTCTTCTCATTTTGCGCTGTCGCAGACCAAATATATTACCCAGCTTCCTGTCTGACAGAGAAGATCGCGCGCGATCACTGGCCGCTCAAATGTTCCGATCGCCCCGCGAAGCACGGCTGGCCATCCCGCGGCGGACCTTGTTCGATCTTCGCACGTCCACGGACACCGCGGCACCGCCCGACAGAATTTCGATCGCACCCGGTCCCGAAGGGAGAAAGGCGTCGCCCCGCTTCGGGTCGACGCTCGCCTCGAGCCGGATGAACTGCGCATTCATGCGCTTCTGCGGGAAGTGGGCGAGGGCGCTCTGCGGGTCGGCGGAATGCTCTGCTCGCCAGAGCGCGAACGGCCGTGCGTCGTGAAACGCGGGGTCAACCGAGCAAGCCACGCAGAAGTCGACCGGAGTATGATCTTGCGGCAAGCCACTCGCCGACGCCGGACGCATCCGGACGGCATCGATTGGCCTCACTGCGCCCAGGTCGATATGGACCCATGCGATCTCCTCGCGCGGGCCGCCTTCGGGCGAATATCGGTAATAGCGCGCGTGCATGGCGATAACCGGCGGTTGCGCCGCCTTCGAATTGAGGGCGCCGGCCGCAGGATTTGTGGCAATCAGCGGCGTGGCCATCAGGCCAAGCCCTCCGATCGCGGATCGCGTCATGAATTGCCGTCGGTTTGTCAGCATCGCTCAATTCCCTAAAGAAACATCGGCACTCTCTGATCGGCCCAATGCTCAAAGATAGAATGGGGTCTTTGTTATCTGTTCGCAGCCATCCTTGGTGACCAGAACATGATCCTCCAGCCCGCTCAGCCCGACGCCATGATGATGCATGAAGGCTTCGACGGCGATCAACATCCCCGGTTCATAAGGTTCGTCGATTTTCTCGAATTCCTTGAACATGCGTTCGGCCGCGGATCCGTCCTGCTTCTCAGCCTCGTCGTCGAGCGCACCGGGGTCGCCTGCCGGTATGATGTGCGGCCCATAAAAGGTGCCCATCTGATGGCCGAAGATACCCGAATTCACGTCGATATTCTCGCCGGCATACCGCTCAGCCACCGTCTTGCCGAGCGCGCCCAATTGGCGTGCGGTGACGCCGGGACGGATCGCCTTGATGATCGAATTGCAAACGTCGGTCGCGCCCTCCAAGATGTGGCGCTGCTCCTTGGTCGGTTTGCCGCCGCAGACGGCGGTGCGGCCGGGATCGAGCCAATAGCCCTGGAAAATCGGTCCCTGGATCCAGCCCCGCACCATATCGCCCTTCTTCGGCGCGGTCATGTCGTAGCCGGTGAGCATATCGCCAAGCAGGAACTGCTCCGTACGGGGACCATGGTGCATGTCGATGCGCGTGAAGCATCCACCCCGACGCATGATTTCCATCGCCGTGCGAGCCGCGGCTTCCGCCGATGTCTCGCCAGCAATCAACGCGTCCATTCCGGCCGCCAGCGCATGTGTGGTGATGTCGCCGGCGGTGCGAAACGCTTCCTGCTCGCGCTTCGATTTCACGCGCTGCGGCTCGAGCAGGAACCATTCGTCGGTTACCCATTCGATCTGCGGCGTCAGGCTTCGCAGCTTGCGGTCGTAGAGCCCGGGAAGCACATCGTCCCCGACCACCGCGACCCGGCCCTCGATGCCATGCTTGCGAAAATATTCGGCAAGGCCGGTAACGACGCTGGGCTCGTGAACGATCAATTCGCCGCAGACGGTCCTTGCATATTCGGTTTCTCCCGGCGGCTGCGCGGCATGGAGTTCAGGCGCGCGGCCGTCGCGGAACAGCACCGCCGAAAAGGTCCAGGCCCCCATCTGGACGTCATCGGCCCAATCCTGGCCGGTGCCCGTGTTGGCGAAATTGGTGAGCCACAGACCATTTCCGAGCCGGTCATAGGAGCCGGCGCCGCGGGACCAGACGAGAAGATGCTCATAGCCCTTCGCGCGCATGGCGTCCCACACCCGCTTCCAACGCCCCTCATATTCTTCGCGCGGAAAATAATTGCTCACGGTCACATGATTCCTCCTCGAAGAATTTGCGGATCAGCCCTTGACGCGCAGGCTGAGACCGATGGTTCGGGGCGTCACATAGGTGACATTCTCGAACACCCCCGGCACGGTGCTGGTCACGCCCGAACCGATACCGAGCACGTCCCGCTTGTTGAAAGCATTGCGAACGAACAGACTGACGTCGAGCGCGCCTCCTTCGGCGCCGATGTCGAAATTCGCGATGTCGTAGGCAGGACGGAAGCGACCTGAATTCAGCGCGCCGTCGATACCGAACGGCGTTTTGCCAACATGCTGCCAGCTGCCCCGCGCATAGGCTTCCCAAGTGCCCGTGACGGGCTGGCGCAGCTCGGACGAGAGCGAGAATTTCCAGCGCGGCGTTTCCGGGATGGCATCGCCCTCGGCATAGCCCGCCGATGAGCCGAAATCGGCGGGAACATTGGAGAAGCGCGCGTCGGTATAGCTCATCTGACCGCTGATCGTCACATGGCGCGAGGGACGCAGGCTCATTTCCAGTTCGGCGCCGTCGATGCGTGCATCGCCCGCATTGGCATAAAACTGGATGCCGCACGGATCCGGAATAGAAAGCTGGATGCCCTTCTGTTCGATCCGGTAGGCAGCCCCGTTCAAGGTCAGCACCCGGTCAGCCGTTTCGACCTTTGCGCCGACCTCATAATTCCAGACCGAATCCGGCTTGAAAATCTGGCCCGCGGACTCGGCGAGCGAGCATCCCAGCGCAACGGGAACCGCCGCGTTCGCGCCGCCAGCGCGGAAACCGCGCGAAACGGTGGCATAGAGCGTCGCATTCTCGATCGGCTGATATTTCACCGTGAAACGCGGGCTCGCGCTCGTCGTCTTGGCGGTACCGCGCGGCGTGTCGGCGCCGCAAAGGATGCCGGGGATCACTTCGCGGCATGTCGCCGCAAGCGTGTTCTTGAGCTGATAGACGCGGACCCCCGCGATGAGCTCGAGCTGGTCGGTTGCCTTGACATTGACTTCAGCGAAGCCGGCAATCTGCTGTTCGGATGTCTTCTGGACATAGATATAGCTTTCCGGGCCGACTGGGCCATCGGCGGGCCCGAAAAGACCGTCCAGCAAGTCGGAAAATGCCTGTCCCTGGAATATTTCGCCAAGCGTCTGATCGGTGTGGCTGAAGTAGAGCCCCGCGATCCAGTTGAACGGGCCGCTGTTCGACGAGGTCAGCCGCAATTCCTGCGCATAGGTGTTGGCGGTGCCAGGCGTCCGGCTCGCGAATGGCGCGAGCTCGCCGAAGATATTGTAGCCGAGCAGGCTATAGTCGTGAAGCGAGTCCGCTTTCTTGCGCAGGTAGGAGCTCGACGAGACAAGGTCGATGTTGCCGAGATTCTTTTCGACCGTCAGATTGGCAACGAAGAGGTCGGTCCGCGACGGCTCGTCGCCGATCGCGCTTGCCCGGCCGAAGCCCGGCAGGTTGCTTTGGGTCGCGATCGGATTGTCGCCATTGATACGCTGGAAGAACAGGCTCGGCGTGACGACGAGATCGTCGCCTGCCTCGAGGCGCAGGGCGCCGCGTATGCCGAAGATCTCCGCGCCATTGGCGTTTTTCTCGACCAGCGCATCGTCGGACTGGGGCGAGGTCAGGCCAGCCACCGTCGCATCATAACGATCGATATAGCCCGCGAATTTTTCATAGGTGCCGGTCAGCCGTAGCGCCGCATTCGACGAGATCGGGAGGTTGATCGCCGCTTTCGCGCCATATCCCTCGCCGCCGCCTTTCACGCTGTTGACGAACGCCTCGCCATGCGCGTCGAAGCCCGACGGATCGGGCGCGTTGGTGATGTAGCGGATCGTCCCGCCGGTCGAGCTCGAACCGAAGAGTGTGCCTTGCGGGCCGCGCAACACTTCGACGCGCTGCATGTCGAACAGATCGATGCTCGGCGTGCCGCTGAAGGCGTCGGTGCGAAAATCGAACGGGGTGTCATTGATATAGACCGCAACAGCCGGTGCGAGGCCGAGATCGGTGCTGAGACCGCGAAGGCCGATATTGGATTCGCCGGGACCCACCGGCGTGAAGGTGAGGCTCGGCGTATTGCGCGACAGGCTTTCGGTATCGCGGATCGCCAGCCGTTCCAGCGTCTCGCTGCCAAAGGCGGTCACGGCCTGCGGCACATCCTGGAGCCGGCTTTCGCGCCGCTGGGCGGTGACGACGATATCGCCGCCCGATCCGTCCTCGGCGCCTGCTTCACTTTGCGCAAAGGCGGGCTGGGCAAATGCACAGCCCGAGAGCAGCGAAATAATGAAGGTTCGTTTCAACATATCATCCCCTATCAGTATATTTTTTGTTTCTGTATCGATCGGCGGGCCCGCGGACCGCGTGCGCTATGCAGCTGCGAGTGGCTCCGTGCGGCCAAGCCCGTTCTGCTTGACGGTGTCGGCGTAAACGAAGCCCGGTTCCTTATGGTAGCTCAGCAGGGCAATGATCCGCTGCGTATCGCCGGCCACCTCGGTCACCCGGTGGAGCGCCCTGCGTCCGCGGAACAACAACAGCGTGCCGGCCTCCACCTTTTGGATACGAGCCTTCGGCGAGGCGCCATCAAGGATCCTGTGGATTTCTTCGGGCGAGGCATCGTCGACCGCTGGCGCATATTCGAATGCGCCGCCGGTTTCTGCCTCCTGCAAGAGCAGCGAGACGACAAAATCATTGTCGTCGAAATGCCAGCCCTGCTGATCGCCAACGCCCATGAAGGTGACGTTGATGTTGATCAGCGGGTCAGCGATCGTGTGAAGACTGTCGACGCCCAGCGCATCGCGAATGAGCGACATCAGCTCCTCCGATTCGTAGAAGCGGCGGAGCGCGCCATCGGTATCGAGGAGGTCCGATCCCAATATCCACATCGAATAGGGAGTGGTCCGGCTGCGCAGCTCCTCGTCCGCGGTCTCGGCGATCGGGCCCTGCGGGTTGAAGCCGAGCCGCTGGTCGCGGCGATAGGCGAGCGGGAATTTCGAGGTCGCTTCCGCGACCATGACAGCGAGCGCGTCGGGTGCGATAAAATCGGGAAAGGCGGCCGCGCCATCTTCTCCGAGCTGTCTGGTCGCCTTTTCCACGATCGCAGCACGACGATCGGGATCAGACAGGGGATAGAGCGCGGCGTTTACGATCGACATGAAAGCTCCTGAGACGGAAACTGAAAGGCTGTTCATGCGATAATCGCATGCAGGCTACTGGGCGCCAGCACCGATTTTTGGGGATAGCATCACAAAATGTGATGCAGCGGGGCTTCGCTCAAGGACGCGAGCGCAATCCGATTGCACCGCCGACTGCGACGGTCACGCACAAGAGGCAAAAGGCGCTCACTGCGCCTAGTGACAGATTCTGGAGGAGCACGCCGCCGATCGCCGGTCCGATCGCAAGGCCGCCCCCCGTCATTGCGGGGGTGAGGGCGATAAGGCGTCCGCCGCGATCGAGCGAGGCGAGATGGCCGAACTGAAAGGCGAATTGAAACGGCCAGGTAAAGGCAAACAGGCTGACGGAAAGGACGAAGGAAGTCGTCCCGGGAAAGAGGGTCAGTCCAGCCACTGCGGCTATGAGAAGGCACAGGCCTGACAGCAGTCCGACGACGCGCGGCACGCGGTCGGCCACGACGCTCGCGACGAGCGACCCCGCAAGACCGCCAAACGCCGAAACCGAAAGTGCGAAGGCGACCGTTCCAGCCGTGAGACCCTTGCCGACGCCGATGCGCTCGAAGAAAGGCCAGAGCGAGGCCATGCCGACGAAATAGAGCAGGATGCAGGCTAGCGCCCCGATGACGAGCGGGTTGACCGTCGATCCGGCATGGCGTGGCCCGGCGGGCGCGGGCTGCGCCCGGCCGATAGAGGCGGCGAGCCAGAAGCCGGGAAGGGCGATCGCCGAGAGGATCAGGAAGAGCCATGGCCACCCCAGGCTGGCGGCAATCCAACCAAAACTTCCGAGGCCGACCATGCCGACGATCGCCTGGCCTGCGAAATAGATGCTGATGCTGCGCTCGGGGCGCGCCGACCGGCCCATCGCCGCATAGCAGATTCCGCCCACGACCCCTTCGCCAAGCCCCGAAAAGACGCGCGTCGCGGCGACATAGCCAAAATTCCCGTCGAGCATGGTCAGCAAATTGCCGGCGATCATGACCGCGAGGCCCGCCCGAATGACGGCGGCCCATCCAAAGCGTGCCGTGATCAGCGGGCAAAGCAGGCTGCCGACGAGAATGCCGGTCATGTTCAAGCCAGCGATCATGCCCGCGCCGGCGACCCCATAGCCGAAGCGATCGGCGAAGACGCCGACCATCACCGGCAGAACCGCAGGCAGCGTCGCCGCCGCCACTCCCAGATAAATGGCTGCCCAGGTCGAGGCGGGCGATGTCGAGGCGGGGGGCTTCAACGCAGCTGCGGGAGCGGGGGATGTCGCCATGCCGTTATCGGGCCCCGCGCTTGTGAAACCGCCCCGCTTTCATGATCGCGCGAAGTCGCCGCCCGTCTTCTGCGAGCAGCGCAATATCCTCCAGCGGATCGCCATCGACGACGAGCAGGTCTGCGGTGGCGCCAGGCGCAATGCGGCCGAGGTCGGGGCGCCCCAATATTTCGGACCCGGTCACCGTTGCGGATCGGAGAATCGCGGCGGCGGGCTGGATCTCGCGGCGGTAAAGGAACTCGCGCGCTTGCATATCGAACACATCGCCCGGCAAATCGGTGCCGAAGCCGAGCGGGAGATTGGCGCGCCATGCCGTCTCGAAGCCCTGCATCGCAAGATGCACGATCTCCTTCGCTTTGGCCGCCGCAGCCGGGGGCAGGCCGAGCGCGTCGCCGCGCTCGGTGAGCGCCATCACGACGGAAAGCGTCGGCACGGCAAAGCCGCCGGCATCGCGCAGCGCATCGGCGGCTTCGGTCGTGATGAGGGTTGCATGCTCCACCGTTCGGACGCCCAGCTGCGCTGCGCGCAGCACCGCTTCGGCCGTGTGGGCGTGCGCCGCGACATAGCGGCGCCAGCGCGCCGCTTCTTCGACTGCAGCCCGCACTTCCTCATCGGTGAACTGTTGCATCCAGATCGGATCGGTGGGCGACAGCACCCCGCCCGACAACATGATCTTGATGCAATGCGCGCCCATGCGCAGTTCCTCGCGCGCCGCGCGGCGCACCTCGTCTGCTCCATCGACAACATGGGCGATCATGTTCATTCGGCTGCATCCGCACGGTTCGACATCCTCATGGCCGGGGCGGAGATCGCCATGACCGCCGGTCATCGAAAGTGTACGGCCGGCGTAGAATAGACGTGGACCCGGGATCAGTCCGTCTTTAAGTGCCTGGGCCAGTCCATGGTCGCCGCCGCCCACATCACGCAGACTGGTAAAGCCGCAATCGAGCGCGTGCCGCAGCATCCGGGCCGCATGCGCCGAGGAATAGGTGGTGGGATGATTGAGCAGCTGCGTCGCGTTGGCGCTGGAGAGCCTCGCATGGATATGGACGTCGATCAGACCCGGGAGGAGCGCGCCGCCGCGCACATTGATGACGTCGGCATCGGTAACCCGTGCCGGGCCGCTATCGACCGCGGCGATCCGGCCATCCTCGACCACCACATGGCAATCCTCGCGATAGCCGTCGGCGGCCTCATTCAGGACGCGGGCATTCTCGAATATCGTGATCGTCAACTTGTCCCCCGATCGGCCATGGCTGAAAGATCGGCAGACTAGACGAGCCGAGAGCGTCCCGTAACAACAGAAATGTGGACACTAGATGCCTTTTCGATATGAAGGCGGGATGAAGAGCCTGCGCCATTCCCTGCCACCGCTGAATGCACTCGCGGTCTTCGAAGCCGCGGCGCGGCACGGCAGTTTCACGCGCGCCGGCGCCGAACTCAACATCGCGCAGTCGGCGGTCAGCCGCCATGTCGCCAACCTCGAGGCGGATCTCGGCGTGACTCTCTTCAAGCGTAGCGGCAACCGGCTCGCCCTCACCGAACCGGGCGAGCGGCTGACCGATGCCATCCAGTCCGGCCTTGGCCGAATTCGCGACAGCGTCGAAGCGATCCGGCGCGGCCGCGGCGAGGGCGATAGCTTCACGATCGCCTGCACCTACGCGATGGCGCACGACTGGTTGATGCCGCGCTTCGGCCGCTTGCGCGCCGTCCTGCCCAAGTCACAGCTCCGGTTGATCACGTCCGACACCTATTTGAGCTTCGATGCGGACGACGTAGATTTGTCGATTCGCTATGGCGAGCCGTCCGAGTGGCCGGGCCTCCAGCACCGCAAGCTTATGGAGGAAGAAGTGTTTCCGGTTTGCGCCCCAGCCATGCTTGCGCAGTTTCCGGGGCTAGCGGACGATAGCGCACAAGCGTGGGAACAAGCGCCTCTGCTGCATTTTGCGCCCGACGCCCAAGGCCGCGTCGACTGGCGCGACTGGTTCGGCGATCTTGGCATCGCCCCGTCCGAGCAAGGTCCGATGTTCAGTGCTTATACGCCGATGCTCCAGGAAGCACTGGCCGGCCGCGGCGTCGTTCTGGGCTGGCGAGGCATCGTCGATCCTTATCTGGAAACGGGACAACTTGTGCGCCTCGGCACCCGGTCGCTGACATCGGGCCACGCTTTTTATGTCGTCCACCGCGCAGAGGCCAGCGAAGCGCTGGTTCAGGCGGTGATCGAGGTGCTGATCCATCCCGAACCGCCCGCGCCGCCGGTTATTTCCTGACGTCGGTTGCGAGGAAACGCTCAACTTCGAGCGCAAATTTCTCCGGCTCCTCGACATAGGGCGAATGGCCGCTTCGCTCGAAATAGACCAGCTGAGCCCCCGGGATTGTCTGGCTGATCTTGTATGCGACGGTCGGTGAGACGTTCGCATCGAAGCGTCCGTTGATTACGAGTGTCGGAACGCTGAGTTTGGCGAGAGCGGGATAAAGATCGAGCTTCATCGCATCGAGCATGACCTCGGTGCAGACTTCCTGCGAGAAAGTCCCCTCGTCGCCGCCCAAAACCTTGTTGCGCTGGTCATAGTAGGACATCTTGTCATAGGCATCGATCGCAACGCATCCCATTTGTCCTGCGGGGCTGGGGTCGGCCGGAATGGTCGCCACGATTTCCGGGTATAATTTGTCGAACAGAAATTCATGCTCTGCCGGCTTCGGCGCGCCCGACCCGACCAGTACGAGATGTCTCACATGCTGGGGGTAGCGGAGCGCATAGGCCATTGAGACGATGCCGCCCCAGCTGTGCCCCAGCAGGTCGATGCGGTCGAGCTTCAGCTTTCGACGGAGCGCTTCCAGATCGCGGACCGTAGCGTCGACGGTCAGATCCGTTGGTCTTGTCCCCGGAGGCGATTTTCCCGTGCCACGCTGATCGTAGAAGATGATCTGTCGGCGGGCGGACATGTCTTTCCAGACCGGCGCATTCGCGAGATAAGTGTGATCCAGGCCTGGCCCGCCGTTGATGGCCACCAAGGGAATCTCACCCGGCGCTCCCATCGTTACATGATAAAGACCGTCACCGCTTGAGGCTGTCGATGCCGGTTCGTAGGCTGCAGCGGATCCTGCCGCCGATAGAAGGCAGAAGGCCAGGATAAAACGACAAGGCTTGTAAAAGGTCATAGAATTCCCCCCGGGAGAAAATCGCCATCTCAGCGATTAGGAGCGACGCTCAGACAAGGCGACCGCAAAGATCAGATGGATGCATGACGATAAGCTATGAGGCGGGGGTGATACGCGCGGTGCCGGACAAACAGCACCAGTGCGGAAAGGCGAAGCTGGGTCGGTCGGCGCTTTGCTGATGAAAGCTCCCCAACGGGCGATCGCCGCAGGGGAAAGCATTTCGATAAAAGTTGTTGACATAATGATTGTTTGGACGAATTGTCAAAGTCTGACGTGCCTCGTTGGCGCAAGGGAGAGTTTTTCATGAAATGTTCGTCAAAATGCGTGGCCGGCCGAAAGCATCTTTCAAGGCACGTCCGCATGAACTCCCGCGCCGCAATATGTGCAATATTGGCAGCATGCTTCCTCTCGATATCGCAAACGGAAGCTTGGGCGTTCGATCCAGGCGCTGCAGATCCCGGCGCGCCCGACCAGTTTACCTGGCTTGCGAATGCGCGAGATCCAAAGGCCTTGGTGTGGGCGGCCGAGCAGTCTGAAAAGACCATGGAGCGCCTGACGTCGAGCCCGGAATATCCCAAGGTCGTGGCGGAGATTCAGGAAGCGCGAGCGGCGAGTTCGCCAACACCGAGCTTTTACCTGCTCGAAAACAAGATCGTCCGCTTCGTCCGCAATAACGAACATAAGGCCGGCGCCTTCTACGTTGCGCCACGCTCCGCTTTTGCCAATGGCAAGGCGATCGACTGGCGGCTCGTGCTGGACGTCGATGCTCTCAATGTCCGCGAAAGCAAGCGCTATGAGGTCATGTTCCTGAACCTCAACGTTCAATGCTTGCCGCAAAATGACCGGTGCCTCATTCCCTTTGGGGATGGAGGTTCCTCTCTCGTCGAATATCGCGAATTCGATTTTTCGACCGGACAATTCGTCGAGGGCGGATTTCACAGTCCGCCAACCCGCGGCGACTTCGGCTGGCTCAACCCCGACACCATACTCATCGGTTATATCGGCAAGCCCAGCGACCGCCTAGCGAGCGGTTTTGCGCAAACGATCGTCGGCTGGAAGCGAGGAACGCCGATCAGCGAGGCCAAGCCAGTCTACTCCGCAAAGCCTTCGGACTCGATGGTGAGCGCGACGACGATTGGCAGGGGGGAAACGCAACAGGTCCTCCTCAATCGCGTTCTCGACTATTCGAACTTCGAGTTGCTTCTCGTGGGCCAGGACGGATCGGTGGAACGGCTCGAACTTCCGAGTAAGCTTCAAAATTTCGGCACCGCATTTGTGACCGGCGGTAAGCTTGTCGTGCAGTTGGCCGAGGCCGCCGTAATCGAGGGCAAGTCCTACGTGGCGGACACCCTCGTCTCATACGATCCGAACGCCCGGGCGGGGCGCCGTGTCTCGGAGGTGTTTGCGCCCAAAGCCGGTTCGTACGTTAACGATCCCTTCGAAGGCATAGCAGGCACGGGCGACGGGATCGCTTTTGTCGAAACCCGCAACCTTCAAAAGACGCTGGTCATCGCGCGTCCGAACGCGCGGGGGTGGTCGTTCACGCGTTCGCTGTCCGCTCCGCCGGGGGTGGCAATGACCATTTCCAGCTATGATCGCTTTGGACCAGGCCTTGTCGTTCAGCAGACGGGGTTCCTCACGCCAACCGAAACCAAGCTCGTGCTGCCCGGCCGCAAGCCGGTCGCGCTGTTCACCGGCACGTCGGTCGTGGATGCCAACAAATTCGTGACGGAAATTCGTTCGGCCCGGTCCCGCGACGGAACGATGGTCGACTATTATCTCGTCAGGCCGAAGGAGCGGGCCGCCGGTCCGATGCCCGTCATTCTCGCCGGCTATGGCGGCTACGGGATCAATGTGGAACCAAGCTATTTCACGGGCGATCTCGGCTTGGGACTCATTTCCTGGCTAAACCGCGGCGGCGCTTTCTCGCGCGCAGCCATTCGAGGCGGCGGTGAACGTGGTTCGGCATGGACCAATGCCGCAAAGGGCATCCACCGGCAGCTCTCCTACGACGATTTCGCGGCCGTCGCGCAAGACATGGTGAACTCGGGTCTCACCGCTCCCCGAAAGATCGGCAGCTTCGGCCGGTCTTTCGGCGGCTTGCTCTCCGCAAATATGGTCACACAGCAGCCCCGGTTGTTCGGCGCCGCCCTTGTCGGCGTGCCGGTCACCGACCTGTTTCGGGGCGTCGATGACGGCAGCATTATCGATGCCGGCGGGATTTCGGAGACGGGCGATCCCAAAGATCCGAAGCAGGTTCCCATCATGCTCGGCTATTCCCCCTATCAGAATATCCGCGCCGGTATAAAATACCCGCATGTTCTCACCGTCGTATCGACCGAGGACGGTCAGGTCGGGCCGGGCTACGGGCGACGCTTCGCTGCGAAATTGCAAAGTGTCGGAGCCGATTCCTTGCTTTTGGAAGGACCTACCGGCGGTCATGGTTTCCCGAACGAGTTCGCCAATCCGAAAGAATATGCAGCGCAGGTGACATTCTTCATCGAGAGCTTGATGAAGTAGGCTCTTCGCAAAAGCGTTTCACGGACATCGAAGGCGGGGCCTGGATTGTGCAGGCGCTAGCGGGGACGTCCAAGGTGTGTCGGCGCATGGTCAGATTTTTTCCGAAATCCGGTAGGGCATGCTGGCCGAAGTCTGTGTATGAAGGCGTTCTTCGATCAGGTTGCGCACCAATCTAGGCAAAACAAGGCGAGCGATAAGCGGACATCATGAGCAGCGCGAAAGAGGCAATCGAAACCGTCACCGTTGAATTTCCTGCGGGGACCCGTGCTGCGCTGGAAGAGGTCGCGGCCGAGAATTTTACGACGCCGCAGGTCCTCTTGTCGCGCTACATTCTACACGGGATCGAGCAGACGAAACTCGGCCGGAAATTTGACTTGGCGTACCAGGGCTCGAAAGACAGCCAGGCCGATTGAGGCCGATGCGTCTCGCGTGATCCACGGCCTTTTCGAATGATCGGCAGCGAAGCGTTTGCTACTGCCGCAAGGACAGTTAGCGACTGCGTCATCCCTTAGATCCCTTAGCGCTTTCGTGATAGCAAGCGTCAGGCGCGTGACATTATGTCAGATATATTAGGATGGAAACTTGACGCCTTTCTGCAGGACCAATGAGTCCACAGGGAAATCCGCTGGATAGCGTTGGTTTCTCGCAGGTTTTAGCGGGATGGCAATAGGCCAGAAATCTGGCGACGCGATTTTGACATAATGTCTATTTATTCTTGACGTAAAACTGACGGAGGCGCATGTCTTCAGCCTAGGGCTCGGAATCGACCAGAGGGGAAGCACATGCAAAGGCAGAAAATCAGGACAAACCACTCAAGAGGTTTGATCAACATTGGCGTGGGGACGGTCGCGTTGGCGGCGGCTTCCATGTTTGGCTCTGCCGCATGGGCGCAAGAAACACCGTCCGCAGAGGATGCGCTATCGACCGATATTGTCGTGACCGCCAACAAGCGCGAAGAACGCTTGAGCCGTGTCGGCGGCGCGGTGGTCGCGGTGTCGGGAGCCAAGCTCGAGGAGCGCAGCGCAACCAGTCTGCAGGATTATCTTGCACTGATCCCGGGCATCTCGATCCAGTCGCAGGGTGCGGCTGGCTGGGGCGCTGTGCAAATCCGCGGCGTGTCATCGCAGAATGTGTCACCGGCGACCGCCACCTACGTCGATGAAATACCTGTCGGTGCATCCAGCGCCACGGCGCGCTCCAACTTCTACACGGTCGATCTTGATCCCGCCGATCTCGAGCGCGTCGAAGTGCTGAAAGGACCGCAAGGCACGCTGTACGGCGCGTCGTCGATGGGGGGCGTGATTAAATATGTGACGCGCCGTCCGAGCCTGACCGACACCGAAATCCGGGCTTCAGAGGATTTCTACGTCGTCGAGGGCGGCGATATCGGAACGAAGCTTCGCGCCTCGCTCTCGACCCCGCTCGTCGAAGACAAGGCGGCCGTGCGGCTGAGCGGCTATTATCGCCGCGACGCAGGCTATGTCGACAACCTGCAACTGGGTCGCCGCGATATCAACAAGGGCGACGCGTGGGGCATTCGCGGCGCCCTGTTTTTCAAGCCTGTCGATAATGTCTCGATCGCGCTGACCGGTCTCTACCAACAGGCGAAATATGGCGGCCTTGCCATCATCGATATCGATCAGAACACGCTCGAGCCGCGCGACAACGACCTGTCACAGCGTCGATATTTGCCCGAGCCCTTCTCCGCCAAAAACCTGCTCCTTTCGGCCGAGCTCAAATGGGAAGGGCAAGCAGGCACCCTCATCTCGGCGACCAGCTTTTCAAAAAGCCGTCCGAAAGATTCCACCGACTTTACCGAATATTACAACGGCTTCTTCGGTGTCGCGCTCGACAACCCGATGGCGAGTAACGGACTGAAGCACGCCGTCGACAAGATTACGCAGGAGCTGCGATTCAATTCCAATCGGTTTGGTCCGGTGGAGTTTATCGTCGGCGGCTATTACACCCACGAAAAGGTGGGCGACTTGCAAGCTTATCAGTTCATGGGCCCCGACTTCCGGCCCGATCCAGCGCAGGAGCCGCTCGGCATCGGCGAGCGCAACGGGCAGCTCGACGAATATGCTGCGTTCGTGAATGCGACCGTCTATCTGGCCGAGGATTTTGATCTCACCGCCGGCTATCGCCACGCCCGCATCGATCAGCAGGGCACGGGCCGAAATTCCGGCATTCTTTACGGCGGCGACAGCACAACGTCGCACGATATTTCCGAAGATGCAGACACCTATCTTGCCGGGCTGCGCTGGCGCGCGACAGACAATATCCTCTTTTATGCACGCGCCGCGAGCGGGTACAGACCCGGCGCTGCGCGCGGAGTCCCGGCGGGAGCGCCTCCCGGTTTTGCGGATTTCTACACCTCGGATTCGCTGTGGAGCTATGAAGCAGGCGTCAAGGCGACGGGCCTTGGCGGACGGTTTTCCGCCGAGCTCTCCGGCTTCTGGATCGACTGGTCGGATATCCAGACGCTCATTCCCATCGACATGGTGATCGTCAGTGGTAACGCCGGAACCGCGCGCAGCAGGGGCTTCGAAGTTCTTGCGAGCTATATGCCCGTGCGCGGACTGACGCTGAGCGCGAATGCCTCCTATACGGATTCGCGTTTCACCGAGGACAATAGTGCCACGGGGGTGTTCGATGGCGACCGGCTCTATTATGTGCCGAAGTGGCGTGCGCTTGCCTCGGCGGACTATAATTTTGCGCTGGGTAATCTCGATGCGACGATCGGGGGCGAGATTTCCTACACTTCCAACGTCCTTGATCTGACCCGATACCCGCTGCCGTCTTATACGATGGTCGGCATTCACGCGGGGGTCAAAAAGGACAATCTCTCGGTCAATCTCTACGTGAAAAACCTGACCGACCGGCGCGCGTGGACGGGCTCATCGGGTTACTACCCCGACTTCTATTATCAGCCGAGCATCGTTCAGCCGAGAACGTTCGGGGTGACGTTCAGTCAAAAGTTCTGACTTCGGGGCGCGGCGATGTTCCGGAAGGAGATTGCCGCGCGCGGTCGTGCAAGCGGGGCGCATCACTGACGCCGTTCGCCCCGGGGTGGGGAAACAAGGCAGACTGTCAGGGCCCGACAGCGATCGACCCGTTTCGATTGCGCTTTTCCGACTGCTCAAGACCCATCTGACGGCGTCAGTAACTACTGGCGCTAGGCAACGGGGCCCTACGTCGAAACAGAAGTTCATAGTGATTGAAGGTCGGATGCCCGCAAATATTGCCATCAACAGAGATGTTCGCCGAACGGCCAACGGTCGGTCCGGGGGACACGCATGATCAGCTCGCAAAGCGGCGACCTGGCGACCATCCCGATCGCGCGAGAGAATGCGACGGAGCCGTCCGGCACGATCGCTGTCGTCAACGCCGCAGCGCTTGCCGACCTCCTTTCAATGGCCGAAGCCATCGAGGTCATCGACGGCGCCATGCGCGATCTGTCCGCTGGCCGAGTTGATGCTCCGCAGCGCTGGCAAATGCCCGTCAACGCAGGCGGCCGACTGGCCATTATGCCGGGCAACGCCGCCTTGGCCGGATTCTTCGGCGTCAAACTGCTGAGCCTGTATGAAAATGCCGATCGTAACGGGCTTCCAGGCCATCAGGGGGCGATGCTGCTCTTCGATCGGGAAACCGGGCGCATCGTCGCCATCATCGAAGCCAGTGGCCTCACTCGTCTTCGCACAGCCGCCGCCAGCGCGGTCGCAACGCGCGCACTTGCACGCGACGGAGCGACTTCGCTCGCGCTCCTGGGCTATGGAGAGCAGGCGAGGTGGCACGCGAAGGCCATACCGCTGGTCCGTCCTATCGAGCAGGTTCGGGTCTGGGGGCGTTCTCCGGAAAAGGCCCGGGAATTTGCTCGTCGGCACCTGGGTCACATCGGTGACGTCGTCATTGCAAAGTCGGTCGAAGAAGCGGTGCGGGGGGCGGATATCATCTGCACGACGACCCATGCCCGCACCCCCATCCTGGCGGCGGATTGGCTCGAGGCGGGTCAGCACGTCAACCTGGTCGGTGCGAGCACCCGAAACGAGCAGGAAGCGGGAGGCGAAATCGTGGCGAGCGGCCTCTTCTTTGTCGATTCTCGCGAACATGCGTTTGAACAAGCCAGCGAATTGCGCGAGGCGCTCGACAAAAAATGGGCCGCCGCCACCGATGTTCGCGGCGAGATCGGCGAGTTGCTCGACGGCAAGGTGGACGGCCGCCTGAACGACGAGCAGATTACCGTTTACAAATCGCTCGGCCATGTCGCGCAGGATATTGCCGTCGCGGCGGCGATCCACCAACGGCTGGACCGGTCGGCGCTCGTCGCTCGCTTGCCATTTTAGAAGCTGTGGCGACTATGATGCCCGCCGGGACTGCGAACGGCGCGGAAGGATGACAATGGAAGCTTACAAGCCGCGCGCCGCGACCATCATCCTGATCTGCTTTCTCATAGCAGTGTTCGAAGGGCTGGATATTCAGTCGATGGGTGTCGCCTCGCCGGGGCTCGCCGGCGAATATGGTTTCTCGCCCGGGCAAATGGGCGTCGTCATGAGCGCCAGTACCGTCGGTCTGATGATCGGCGCGGCGCTCGGGGGATGGCTTTCGGATATATATGGCCGCCGCGCCGTTCTCCTGGCGTCGATGCTTTTTCTCGGTGTCTTTTCGCTCGCGACCGCCGCTGCGTCGACATTTCCTCTTCTGGTCATCATTCGCCTGCTGGCAGGCCTCGGTCTTGGTGGCGCATTTCCCAATCTGATTGCCCTGACGTCCGAATCCGCTCCTCCGCGCTACCGCGCGACAGCGTTAAGCCTCATGTATTGCGGCCTCCCGATCGGAGGTGCCGCCGCGGGGGGGCTGTTGGGGTTTCTCGGGGGAGCCGAATGGCGCGTGGTTTTTTGGGTCGGCGGATTTGGCCCACTCCTGCTCCTTATCCCGATTGTCTCTGGCTTGCCTGCGGCGAAACGCAGGGCCGAGCGGCCGGCAAATGATTTCGCCTACCCCTCGGACGTCAGCCTCAAGGCGAAGCTGTTTGGCACGCGTTCGGCGATCACGCTGCATCTTTGGGTTGCCTATTTCTTCACGCTGTTCGTCGTCTATCTCTTGCTGAACTGGTTGCCGTCGCTGCTCGTGTCGCAGGGCTTTTCGGGCGCCGAGGCCGCGCGTTTCGCACTGATCATGAATGGCGGCGCCGTTGCGGGAAGCCTGATACTGGGACGAATGGTCGATGTCGGCCGGCCGAACATTGTGTTGGTCACGGCCTATTCGGGAATGGTCGCGGCTTTGCTGATCCTTTCGCTCGGTCCCGATCGGTTTCTGCTCTTCGGAGTATTTGCCGCCGGCTTCTTCGTCATCGGCGGCCAGCTTGTCCTCTATGCCCTTGGCCCGATGGCCTATCCGTCCTTCATGCTTGGCGCTGGCGTCGGCGCCGCGGTTTCGGTCGGCAGGGCAGGTTCGGTTGCGGGTCCGTTGCTGGCAGGGCTCGTCATCTCGGCCGGGGTGGCGCCCAATCTTATCCCCGCGCTCGCCGCGCCCGGGCTCGCCGTGGCGCTTATTGCGGGCCTGGGTGTGCTTCGGAGGCTGCCGGGGGCGCGTCTGCGGTGACGTTCAAACCTCGGTTCGGAACGATGGGCGACGAAACCTTCGGCCCAGGACATGCGAAGTTCGGGATTGGTCTTCAGCAGATTACGCGCGTCGTAAAGTCGGAGGCTCTCGCCGCATGCTTTGACAAAATGACTAAATTGCCCAAAAGAAGAACCATTCAGCGTCGGGAGTCAGGCGGGTCCCGGTTGCTCGGCGAAAAGCAGGTGGAACGCTTATGACAGTGCTGAAAGAGGCCGTTGCGGAGCCGGTAACGTCCGATCCGTTCGCGGTTCATTTCGCGACAGGCGAAGCCATTGCGACCCTGCTTCATCCCTATGCCGAAGTCGTTCTCCATGACCTCGGCACAGGGCGCATCGTACGGATCTGGAATAGCTTCACCGATCGGCAGGCTGGTGATCTTTCGAATTTGAACAATGCGGGAGACATGTTCCCCGCAGACCAGGCTATTCTCGGGCCGTATGAAAAGGCTCTGCCTTCACAGGGGCGCACGAAGTCGATCACGGCGGGGCTGCGCGGCGAGGGTGGGGCACTGATCGGATTTCTGTGTGTGAACCTCGATATCAGCATCATCGATCGCGCGCAGGCGCTGATGTCTGCTTTCGCTTCGCCGGAGATGAAGCGACCCGAGCCGATCTACCGGACCGATATTCAGCAGCACATCAGCTATCTCGTTCGCGACTATTCGATCCGGGTTAACAAGCCGATCGACAATCTGACCCGACAGGAGCGCATCGAGCTAATCGCGCAGGTCGACAGGGATGGACTGTTCCAGGCGAGAAATTCGGTGATGATCGTAGCCAAGGCTATGAAGATCAGCCGCGCGAGTGTTTACAATCTTCTATCCGAGACCAACGGCCGAGCCACGGAGGGCGACCACGCGACCTCGTGAGGGATGCCGAGAGCGCTGACGTTGCGTTGGCCGCAAAACGGCGATCAACTGGTGAGGATCGTCAGCAATTTGTCGATATCCTCCATGCTGTTGTGCACGGACGGCGAAATCCTGATCCTCTGGTCGTAAAGCGTCGTGTAGATTCGCGCCGCCTCAAGCGGTGCCTTGTACCGCTCCTTGGCGTCGGGGCGCGAAAATACGTTCGAAGGACCCTGGAAATCTCGCGGTGTCCACGCTGCCCATCCCGCGCGTGGCAATTCATCCTGCAGCCGGTCGAGCATTGGTGCGCGGTGCCGTGCTATCTCGTCAATACCGATATCCAGAAGATATTGCAGGGCTCCGACAGTCGTTGCGAGCCCGCCCCAATTGGTCGTGCTCACTTCGAACATCTTCGCCGTCGTCGTGCCAAGCACCCACGAACCTTCCGGCGGTCCCGGCGGATTGAAGGGCATGAAGTGCGGCTGATAGGATTCGAGACCGCGCCAGCCGATTTGGGTCCGTTTGAGCAGCTTCAGGCGATCCGGCCTCACGTACAGAAAGGCGGCGCCGAACTCACCTTGCAGCCATTTGTACATACCGGCGCAGCAGAAATCGATTCCGCTCTCCTTCACGTCGAACGGGATCGCGCCCACCGACTGGATGACATCGGCGTAGACGAGGGCGCCCTTGGCATGCGCGATCTCGCAAACGCGCTTCAGGTCGTGCTTGAACCCTGTCCAACTGGAGACATGCGAAACCGCGACAAGCTTGGTCTCGGATGTGATCGCCTTGTCGAGCTCGTCATAATCTATCTTGTGATTGCGCGGAGCGAGCACCTTGAGCGGCATGCCGCGTTTGGCGAGCTCGCCGTAAAGTGCCAGCGCAGCATCATAATGGAGCGAGTCGCTCACGACCCCGCAGCGCGGTCCGAGGCCGAGCCCCGCCGCAATCAGATTCTCGCCCTCCAACGTGCTTGGCACGACGGCAATTTCGCCCGGGGCGGCGTTGATGAGACGGGCATAAAGCTCGACGGCATGATCACGCGCATTCTCGAATGGCCAATTTCTGGCCGGGTCGGTCATTCGAGCTTCGAGCCAACTCCGCGCCGCTTCGGCCGTATGGGTCCCCATCGGATGGACGTAGGCCGCGTTCATGTGAATGCCTTCGAACCGATAATTGGCGCGGTCGGGGAGGGAGATCTTTCGGCCTACTGGCACGGCTGCCTTGGCTGGCACCGACGCCGCGGCAAAACCGCCAAGGGCCACGCCCCCGGCACCCTTGATCCAGTCGCGCCTGTTCACCGTCATTATATTTTCTCCGCGCTTCGCTGACCGGCGTAACCGGTCGTTCATAGGTTACATAACGTCGTTCCGAACCAATTGTATAGAGAATATTTTCGAAGGGGTCGCCGAAGCTGAAACGGAAATGGGCGCGACATTGTCGCGGAAAAGCTCATAGATCCGGTCGAATCCGTTGGAATTATGGCGTCTGCGACGCGGTTTGACTATTTGCCCGAACCAACCAAGAGCATATCGGTAGAATTACAAAGCATCTAAATAGACGTGACGCGCAAATTCAACTTGTTCTTGCTCCAACATCGGATAAGAAGAATCCAAAGGGAGGAACGCGATGGTATCTTTTCAGGCTCGCTCCGATAACGGTTTGTCTCGGACGCGCTACGCTATCTCCAATGTGCTGCTTCGTGCACGCCGGCGCAAAAGCGTTGTCGCCGCGCTGCTCTCTGCCTGCCTCGCCATGATCGGCGCGGTTATTCCGTCGGCGCAGGCTCTGCCCGCTCGCACGATTGAACCCCTAATTCCCGGTGACGAGCCGATCGTCGTTACCTCTCACAAGATCGATACGCCGCGCGGCCCGCTCGCCTACGAGGCGCGCGTCGGCAGACTCCCCATCCGCAACGAGCAAACCGGCGAAGTCCGCGGCCATATATTCTTCGTCGCTTATCATGCGACGGCGCGTCAGAGGAAACGCCCGATCACCTTCTTGTGGAATGGCGGACCAACGGTCGCGTCTTGGATCATCCATACTTTGGGCGCTGGACCGCGTCTGCGGCGCGGCGGCGACTTCGTGGACAATCCTGAAACCTTGCTGGCCGAAAGCGATCTCGTCTTCATGGACCCGATTGAAACGGGCTTCAGCCGTCCGGCGAAACCCGAGTTCGCGCCCGAATTTTTTCAGTTCCAGGGCGACGTCGCGACCACGACCGAGTTTATTCGCGCTTATCGCTCGCGTTTTCGCGCAGGCGATCAGCCGCTCTTCATTGCGGGACAGAGCTATGGCGTGTTTCGCGGTGCGGCCGTGGTCGAAGAGCTTGGCCGCCGCGGCGTGAAGGTCGCTGGCGCCATCCTGATCTCGGGCGACATCCCTAACATTCCGCAGCCGACCGAGTTCTACAACGCCATGCACATCCCCGCTCGCACCGCCACCGCGTTTCATCATAAGCGCCTACCGCCCGAACTGATGCGCGACCGCGAGGCGACGATGGCAGAGGCGCTCGGTTGGGCCCGAACTACCTATCAGCCCGCTTTGGCGCGAATAGATCAATTGACCGCGAGTGAACGCGAAGCCGTCGCGCTCTCGCTCGCTCGCTATACGGGCATTTCGCCCAAGCTCGTCAACCGCAAGACGTTAGTGATTCCGATAAAAACCTATCTGGCGCAGTTCTTTGGCGGCGATCTGTCACGCGCCCTGAACGGTGAAGATACACGCCTTTCCGACGGGGTCGACGATGTGCTCGGGACCGAAGCGCAGCTCGACGCCTATATGCGCGACGAGCTTCAATATGTCACCGATCTTAGTTATCGGGGTATCGAGCGCGGCTATATGCCGACGCCGGGGCCCGCCGCCAAAACATCCCGGCAGCAGTTCCATTACAATCAGCCGGGCATGACCGACGAGGCGTGGAGCAACGTTCTTGCCACCGGCGAGGTGACCGAAGTCGCCCGACTAAACCCGCCTTGGATCGTCAACGCCCTCAAGCGCGACAAGTCTTTGCGCGTCCTCGTCGCTACAGGGCGCTTCGATCCGCTCAACATGTGCGAAGGCAATGTGATCGTCACGGCAACGCTTCCTTCGGACCTGTCCAGCCGCATAACCAACCGTTGCTACGAGGCGGGCCATATTGTGTACCACGACGAGAAGGCGCGCCTCGCATTCTCGCATGATCTCGCGAGCTTTGTTCGGACCGCGGCTGCCGGCAACTGATCCGATTTGCGCCGACCCGCACCGCTGAGACGCTCACCATGGCCCGGAGGTCGGGGCTCGTGGCGCCCTGCCGAGTCTCCGTCCCTTCACCGACCAATCGACGCCAGGATGATATTTGATGATCGTAAAGCGCCGAACTTTTCTTGCGGGAACGGCCTTATATCTGGCCGGCGGAGCGGCGAAGGCTCTCGCCGGTGTGGCGAAGTCGGGCCAAGATCTCACATCGCTGCTCGACGGCATGGTCCGCGCGGAAATGCGACTGATCCCGGAAATTGCCTGCTTCTTCGCGCTCGACAAGGGCGAGGATGCGGGGCTGCGATCGAAGCTGACCGATCGGTCAGCTGTCGGCCGAGCCCGGCACAAGGCGCTCATCGAGACGCAGCTCGCCGAGCTTCGCGCCTTTCCTCGCGATGGGCTTGAGGATAGCGATCAGGTCAATCTCGATGTCGCCATCTTCACGCGCGACATACGTGCGCAGTCGCAGCGCTTCGCGTTCGGCGCGCATGAGTCGCTGCTTGAAAACACGCCCTACATCATTAATCATCTCGATGGCGCCTATCGCCTGTCCTCGTTCAAGGAGCCCGCTCCGCCGATCCGCTCGCGCGAGCAGGCGGCTCAGGACCTCGAGCGGCTCGCGGCCTATGAAAAGCAGATCGACGAAGAAACCGAACGCTATCGCCAGGATGCGGCCATGGGTGTGGTCCTTCCGGACTTTCTGCTCGCGCGCCTGCTCCAAGCTCATGGCCTCGCCAGGAAGGCGGGCAGCCGCTTCGTCGAACAGTGCGGCCTCGCCAAACGGGCCGCCGCGGCGGGGCTCGGCGAGGATTATACGCAAAGAGCAGCTGACATATTCGATCGCCAAGTGTCGCCTGCGCTCGCCCGCCAATATGCCGTACTGGAGGCGTCGCGCTCGACCGCCGACAAGCAGGCAGGATATTGGAAGCTCCCGGACGGCGCTCAATTCTACAATCAGGCGCTCCGCTATTACACGACGACGGGTATGACCGCCGAAGAGGTTCACGCTTTTGGCCGGGAAGAAGCGCGACGGTTGAGCAGCCGTATGGACGGGCTTTTGCGCAAGCAGGGTTTGAACCAGGGAAGCGTGGGCGAAAGGATGCGCGCGCTCGCGGCGCGCCCCGACCAGCAATTCCCCAACACCGACGCGGGGCGCGCGGAGCTTCTGGCTTTTGCACGCGGTCGGGTTGCAGCCGCTCGTGAACTGATGTCACGGGCCTTTTCACAAAGCAGCACCTACAAATTTGATGTCGTCAATCTGCCGCCTCAGGCGCAATCAGGCGGTGGCGGCGCCTCGGCGACCGCGCCCGCGGCCGATGGCTCTCGCCCGGGTTCAGTCAACTTCGATCTTTCGAACACGCTCGCCTATCCGAAATTCGCGCTGCCCTCGCTCGTGTATCACGAGGGCTATCCCGGACATCAATATGAGTTGGGCATCACGCTAAGCAACAAGCTCCCGTTGCTGCGGACGACGACGATTTTTTCGGGGTTCGGCGAAGGGTGGGGCCTTTATGCGGAACAATTGGCCGACGAACTGGGCCTTTACAAAGATGACCCCCTGGGCGAACTGGGATATTTGCAGGGCCAGCTGTTCCGTGCAAATCGTTGCGTCGTCGACACCGGGATTCACGCGATGCGTTGGGAGCGCGAAGAGGCGGTCCGTTATTTTGCCGAAGCCGGCGGCGATCCGATCGAGCGCGTCGAGCAGGAAATCGATCGCTATTGCGTCTCTGGCGGGCAGGCATGTGCCTACAAGATTGGGCAGGCGCGGCTGGTCGCGCTTCGTGAGCGCGCCCGAAAGGAGCTCGGCACGGCTTTCGATCTTCGCGAGTTTCACAGCTACATTCTAGGGGCGGGGCATCTGCCGCTGGAGTTGCTCGAAACACGGACCCGTATCTGGATCGAAGCCCGGTTGAACCGGTCAGTCGGCCCGTGAAGGGGACAAATTGGGCATGCTCCCTGCCGAGAGACTGCAAGGTCCGAAAGGCATCGCGGCGAAGCGACTGCAGTTGGGATCGTCCGGACGCGCGACCAGTCGAGTTCGATGGTCCTCCATCTGCGTCAACCTATCGACAGACGATATTTGCGGGCCAATGCGGACCGATGAGTCGCCGCGCCACTATCACCGATCAAATCGAATCGTTCGTCAGGCGTATGGATGGGGCGAGCGTATGCGACGAATGCATTATCGATCGACTTGATCTGTCGTCGGTCGCGCAGGCGACTGTCAGCCGGTCTTTTCTCCGCCGGCTGGGCGCCGTTTGCGCGTAACGGCAGCGACGTGTGCTCCCCAAGTGTTCAACGCTTCGCGCTTTTCGTCAGCGAAGGCATACCGCTGATAGACGCCCGCGACGCCGCCTTTGCTGCGATTCTGAACCGCTTCGATCCAGTCGCCTGGTATCCGCAATCCTTGTAGTCCCGTTGCCACGGACCGGCGAAGATCGTGAAACCGCCAAGGCGCAACAGGCGCGGCATCTTCTTCAAGCAGCTTGGACATCTGGTCATCGAGCTTCGCCTTGCATTTCGAGTAGCCCGATACGCGTGATTCCCCGGCATCGCTTGTCAGCACAAAGCCTTTTGCGGGCCATTTCTTTCCGCCTGCGACGCGGTCAAGTTCCGTTACCACTTGCGCCGACAGCGGAATGAGGTGCTCTCGGCCATTCTTGGCGCGTGCGGCAGGAAGAATCCATTCGGCTTTGGCACGATCGAGCTCATTCCATTCCAGCGCGGCGACTTCCTCTCGCCGCTGGCCGGTCAGGAGGAGAAGCCGAACGAGCCCGGTGAAAGCGATGCCAATGTCCTCGCTAGCATCCCAGATCAGCTTGAGCTCCGCGTCGCTGAGCACGCGATCACGGCTGCGCGCGGCCGTGGGCACCTCGAAACCCTCCAGCGGATTTTTCTCGATCATGCCCCGGCCTTTGGCCCAACGCATGAGCCGCCGTGCGACGGCAAACACGTTTCGCCGGAGCGCAGCGCTTTGTCCTGGGATATCGTCAATTATTGCTACGATCTCGGAGCCTTTGATCGAGGGCAGGGAACGCGTCCCCAGTTTTGGCCGCAAATGCTTCCGCAGAATCGATTTTACGAAGTCGCGGTAGCGATCACGCCCGGTCTCGAAAGCCAGTCTTTCGAATTTGTCCGCGACAGCGTCAAAGATCAGGTCTGTATCGATGTGCCGTTTGCGCTTCTTCTCCTCGGCGGGGTCGATCCCTTGGCTCACGAGCATCAGCAAGCGCTCTGCCTCCTGACCGGCCAACTCTGGCGTCCATCCACTCCCGTGCTGCCCGATCTTGTATCGCCGCGTTGGAGTGCCGCGGCCGCCCATTCGGTATTGAAGGATGTAAATGCGCCTGCCGGCAGGTGTAACCTTGAGGCCAAAGCCCTTTCGAACGCTGTCCCAAAGGAACTGGTCTCGAGCCCCAGGACAGGCTCCGTCGACAGTCCGTTTGCTCAATCTGATGGTCGGCATAGCAATCACATAGCAATCACGGTGAAGAAAACCAAGGAAAACCCGATCTTGCCGTGGCGTAGGTAATATGTTGAAATTATGATAGAAATAGTAGTTTAGAAAATTCCCGGATAGCCCCCGAAAAGGCCCAAAATCAGATTCCTAATCTGGGGGCCACTGGTTCGAATCCAGTCGGGTGCACCATTATTTGAGTTCGAAAAGCGTCGGTTCGTCCGGAGGCGGGGTTTCGATGATCAGCAGGCCAAGATGCATCGCCTGCGTTATGAGATGCGCGCGGTTGCGCGCGTTCAGTTTCAGCCGCACATTTTCGATATGACGTTCAACGGTTCGCGGAGCGATATTGATCTCAAGCGCGATCTGCTTGGCCGAGCAGCCGACTGCTACCAATTCTAGTATTTGATGCTCACGAAAGGTCAAATGCGGTTCGGTGTTCAATGCGTTTCGATGCACGGCGCAATCCCCTGACACCCAAGGCGTAGACTCTGTGCGACCGACGAGCATCTTTTGCGCGGCAATAGCCGCAACCCACCTGCTCTGCTTTCGATGATATATGTTTGTGCGCTGTTTATCAATTAACCTAAGCTAATTAACTATCTAGCGACACTGCCTATGACAATAGGCCTATGATATTGAAATTCAGTCTTAATCTGCCCTGAAATGCTAAGGAAATTTACGTAAGTGATTTTCCTTAGCTGTTCATACACACGAATTCCTTGGTTTTTATGCGGATGGATTCAACACCCGCAAAGGCAGATGAGACTCGCAAACGGGGTCGCCGCAAATACCAATTCCAGATTGGAGACGTGGCGTGCAAGGTCTGTCGGCAGAGTTTCAACGCGGGTCCATTCCGCAGGATACCATCCTAAAATTTCGTAAAGGCGAGATTATTTTTTCGCAGGGCGATCCGGGTGATTGCTGGTTCGAAGTCATCTCGGGAACCGTCAGAACCTGCCATTTTCACGTCGATGGCCACCGCCAACTGACCGGCTTCTTCTATCAAGGCGATGTCTTTGGCGTCGAATATGGCGCCCGCGATGCTGCGGCCGAAGCCGTCACCAACACGATCCTGACCCGCCGTCCGGCATTGAACGTCGATCCCGATTCGTTTGGACAGAATCGAGCGCTCGAACGGGCGCTGGACAGTGCGAACCAATGCATATTCCTGCTCGGTCGCCGCAATGCCAATGAGCGCGTTGCCGCGTTTTTATTGATCGCGGCGAAACGGCTGTCGGCGCTTGGCAGCGTTCCGTTGCCGATGACGCGCGGCGATATCGCCGATCATCTGGGCCTGACGATCCATACGGTTAGCCGGACGATCTCGGGCTTTGTTCGTCAGGGGCTGATCGAGCTGGAGGGCCCCCAATTGTGCCGGCTGGTCGATCTCGACGGGCTCCGCGCGATCGCCGGCGAGGAAATGGGCGTTGCGATCGACAATATGGGTGCGATGCGGCCCCGGCGAACATTCACTGGGCAAGGGGCAGGGGCATGAGCGGCATCGTTGCTCCGCCGATGCTGCGCCATATGGGTGTGGCGGCGGTCGGCCTTTCGGCGGTTCTTACGCCCTCGCAGGCCGAGGCGCATGAAATGCCGACGCTCGAATGTTTGTGCGAAGCGTTGCCATTTCTGGATACTGCGCCGACGTGGAACACGGCGATAGCCGCGGCGCCGGCGGGTTCGGGGGGCGTTGCGGAAAGCCCGCCGGCCGCGAGCGTCGAGAGTGAGATCGAAGCGCTGCGCCGGATCATCGCGGAGCAGCGTGCGCTAATCGATCAGCAGAACACGATGCTCGTCGAACAGCGGCAACAGATAGTGAAGGTGCAGGGACAGTTGATCGCCCAGCAGGCACAGATCGACCGTCTCTCTTCCTTTGCCCTCGCCGAGGCCCCGCTTGAGATGTTTCGCGGAACGGGCATGGGGGGGCAAGGTGTGGCCGGCCCCGCGCTTCCCGGTCCAGGGAGCGACGCGGTCGCCCTGCCGGATGCGCCGGTGGGCGAGGCGCCGCCGCCGGAAGAGCCGACTGAGCAACGCGTTGCCGCTGTTCCAGAGGGGCAGGGCGTGTTGACGCGCGCCGGCAATCTCATCTTCGAACCCTCGTTCGAATATACGCGCTCGTCGACCAATCGCCTTGTGTTCCGCGGGATCGAGCTGATTCCCGGCATCCAGATCGGGCTGATCGAGGCGACCGACGCCGACCGCGACACGCTCGTCGGCACCGCCTCGCTCCGCTACGGGATCAGCGACCGGCTCGAAGCCGAGGTGCGCATACCCTATCTCTATCGCAACGATCGGATCGAGGTCGTACAGCAGCGAGACGAGGGTATCGTCCGTTCGATCGCGCTGCGCGAGGACGGAATCGGCGATGCGGAATTTTCGCTGCGCTATCAATTCAATCGCCCGGTCGGACAAAAACCGATCTTCGTCGGAACGCTGCGCGTGAAGTCGGATACGGGCAAGGGGCCGTTCGAGGTCGGTTACGACGAATTCGGCGTCGCGACGGGCCTTGCCACCGGTTCGGGATTTTGGGCGGTGCAGCCAGGGGTCAATTTCCTGATGCCGTCGGATCCCGCAGTGATCTACGGCGGAATGGCCTATCTTTACCATATCCCGCGCGACGTAAATAAGATGGTCGGGGATGTGATGATCGGGCGCGTTGATCCGGGCGACGCCGTTTCGGCCAATATCGGTTTCGGTTTCGCGCTCAATCCGCGCTTTTCCTTCTCGCTTGGCTATCGGCACAACTATATCTTTCCGACAAAGACCGAGATCGGCGATACGCGTCAGAAATCGAACTACCTGCACGTCGGTTCGCTCAATTTCGGTATGTCCTACCGTCTGACCGAGCGGGACGTCTTAAACCTCGGCTTCGAAATCGGCGTGACCGAGGATGCGCCGGACGTGTCGATCACGCTGCGGATGCCGTTCGGCGGCAAGATATAAATCCCGACGCCGAAAGTTCGGAACAGCAGTTATAACGAAAGAAGCCCCGCCTGAAGAGGCGGGGCCAGGTGAACCGTCCCTGTCGAAACGGGGGCGGGGGGTCGTTCAGTTCCCGAGTGCGCTGACCGTTTGAGCGCCCATCACAGATCCGATCGCATCGCTCATCCGGGTTGAAGCAATTGCGTCGCGGAAACCTTCATAACCGCTGAGGTCGAGCACGGCGTCGACCTGCTGATTCAACGAGACGTTGCTGGCGGTGTTGATCAGGACATTCTGGATTGCATCGGTGCTCTGGACGAGCGCCGTTTGTCCGTTGTTCGCGAGGAACACCGATTCATCGCCCACCCGCATGGTGATGCCGCCGCTGGTCAAAATGCCGCCCTGAACCTGCGCTGCGCTGACCGCGGTCAGCGACGGCGACACAAAGCGTTCGATCGTCTGTCCTTCCGGCGTCCAGCTGACGATCGTGCGGAGCGCCAGCTCATCGTTCACGAAGCTGCGGATATCGGCGCCGAAGGAAATGGTCATGCCCTGAAAGGCGAAGCCGCCGCGCTGAATGGCGAGCACTTCGTCGGGTACGGTCTGTGCCTCGGCCAGCAGGGTTGCATCCTCCGGCTCGCTCGCGGCGAGGAGCGTGGGCGCGAAGACGAGCAGGAGGATGCGTGGGGACATGGTTGATCTCATTTCACGGTACCGACGCGCACATCGAGCAGGATCTGCGGCGACAGCTGATACTGAGGGGGAAGGTTGGTCGTCAGATCGCCGACCGATACATGAAGCGACCCTTCTCTTTCCAAGGGAGCCCGTGACCAGGGACCCCAGTCACCGGCGAGATTGAAGGAAGGGCGCTTCTGTCCGCCCTCCACGATCGCCAGCGCAATGCCATTCCAGTGCTTCTCGAAATCCGCGAGCGAATATTCGTTGAGGCCGAGCACCGAATCGCCGGTGAGTACGCGATCGCCGCGCACGCCTTTGATCACGACGAAATGCTTGAAGCCCTTAAGGTCCATCAGGACGATCGTCGGACGCTTGACCTGTTTCAATTGTTCGGCGGTGATCCGGAATCCCTCGGCGCGGTAGCCGCGCGTCGCGAGATAATTCTTCATGTCCAGCATCGAGAAGCCGACTTTGCGGATCGCTTCGCGGTCGCCCTTTTCCCACATTGAACGGAACGGCATCGATTCGGATGTCGGTGCGCCATAATGATAGGTGAGCAGGGTCGCGACGGCAGCGGAGCCGCAGCTAAAATCATACCGCTGGCGAATGACGGAACGGAAAGGGATGTCCCACCAGGTCATCACGTGAAGCTGGTAATTGCCGCCCGTTTCGGGACCGGTGAGCCGGACCTCGGCGGTGGCCGGGGTGACGGAGAGGGCACACAGCAGGCCTGCGATCAAGAAGCGCATGCGCCGCATCGCGGGCTCAATCGCCGAGGTTGATGGTCAGGTTCATACCACTCTGGGCACTCACCTGCGCACCGGTGTTGATCAAAAGATTGCCGACACCGTTGAAATTGGACAGCGCAAAATCGCTCAGCGTGACCGCGCCGGCGGTATAGTCGCCTTTGAGGACGTTGCCGCTGACGATCGAGTCCATGGTCTGATTGGTGATCACGAGCGATTGGCCGCCGCGCAATGTTTCAAGCTCGGCATCCTTCAACATCGGCGACTTGCGTTCGGCGCGAACCGGCACGTCCGCGGTCACCACGATGTCGGACGGAGCCGCCTGGGTCACGATCGGGAGCTGGGCTTGCGGAGGAGGCGATTGCGCCCAAGCCGGCGTTGATAAGCCCGCCATGAGCAGCAGGACGATCGGGGGTTTCATGACACGGGCGCTCCTTGAAAGCGAAACTGGTGTAAATGGCCGGCCCGCCAGTGGTGCCGGGCCGGCCATCCGGGGGGACGCTTAGTCGTCGCCGCCACCGCCGCCGGCTGCGGCCGGAGCGCTGTCGCCGAAGCTGACCGTGCCTTGTGCTGCGATGTTGGTTGCAGCCTGGGCATTCGAGTTGATGCCCGTGTTCCAAGCAGCGTTCAGAATACCGGCATATGCCGCGAAGGCGCTGCCAGAGACCGAGTTGTTGCCGCTGTTGTAGCCGACAGCCGTATCGGTGTCGTCTTCACCGTCCAGATCGACGAGTTCGTCCATCTGTTGGTTGGTGTTGGTTGCGGTGAGAACCTGGAACGCAACAACGGAATTATTGCCGTTGCCCGAGCCATTGCCGTCATTGTCCTGGTCGTCGTCCGAGAAGGTGTCGGCCGCATTGTCCTGTACAAACAGATCGATCAGGTCGTTGACGACAGTGGTGTCGTTGCCGAGGCCGCCTGCGGCGCCGGTCGTGGTGTTGTCGTTGTCCTGATCTTGGCTGCCCTGCGCGAAGGCGGGTGCGGCCGTGACAGCAAGAGCCAGCGTCGACACCGCCAGCATGACTTTCTTCATCATGACTTCTTCCTCTCGATAAAAGGGGATGGCTCGCGATGCCCGAACGGCATTGCTGATGCGGATCCTCCCCGACTCCGTCCGCATCGGTGCGAACAAGGCGATCATGATCCGCCGATGCCTCGCCCGCTTTGCGAATTCACAATGTCGGGCGTGGAGAAATACCCAGATGATCCCCGTAGGGGGATTTGCGGAGGTCAGTCGGGACGAGAATCGTAAGTACCGCCGGCGAAATAATCCTTGAGCCGTTTCCAAAGGCCTGCACGTCGGGAGTGCTTGTAGACGAGGTTAGCCGCCACGCTCAGCGACACCATCGTGCCCTTTCCGGGTGCGCTGTCGATTGCGAATTTGCCGCCGATCCGTTCGGCGCGTTCGCGCATGCTGATCAGTCCGAAATCCGCCTCGCGCCGACTTTCGCGAGGAATATGCTCGGGAATGGCCGCGCCATCAGCCGATATCCGCGCGCATCGTTGCACGCCCCGCCGCGTCACGCGCCCACAAGCGCGCGGTGTTGCCATCGCGGGCAAGGCAGAGGTCGAAGGGCGCGCCGTCGACGAGAGGCGCTTCGGCGCGGAAGCGGAAATGGCGCGGCTTCGCGCCAGCCGTGGATTGCAGGAAATGATCCATCAACAAGGTCGCGATCAGCGGACCGTGGACGACGAGACCGGCATAACCCTCGATATCGCGGGCATAGTCGCGGTCATAGTGGATGCGGTGCGCGTTGAAGGTAAGCGCCGAGTAGCGGAACAGCAGTACCGGGTCGGGCGTCAGGCTGCGCACCGCGTCGGCGGGCTCGGATTCTGGCGGGGCGACCGGAAGGGCGGCGGGCGCGGGAACCGTCGGCGCGGGTTCGCGAAAGACGATGTCCTGTTCCTCTCGGATCGCGGCGACGCCGTCCGCCGCAATGTCGTGACGCAGGGTAACGAATAGGAGGTCCCCGCTCGCGCCGCGTTTGGGCTTGATCGCCTCGATCGTCGTGACGCGGGTCAGCGCGGCGCCCACCGCGACCGGCGCGAGGAAGTCGATGCGGCTTCCCGCCCACATGCGGCGGGGGAGAGGAACGGGGGGCAGCAGACCCGTGCCGTCACGGCGCGGATGGCCATCCTCGCCGATCACCGACTGGCGCGCATCGGGCAGGAAATAGAGCCAATGACCAAGCGGCGGCACTTCGCCGGGAACCCATGGCGAAACGTCATGATCGAGCAGCGCGGCGAGGCCAGCGAGCGGGGCAGCGGTGGCGACATCTACGCGCGTTTCGCTGCGACCGACCCAGGCGGAATAGTCGTCCATCAGAAACTTTTGGGCAGACCGAGCGCGTGGGTCGCGACGTGGCTCAGGATCAAATTCGTGCTGATCGGCGCGACCTGATAGAGCCGCGTCTCGCGGAATTTGCGCTCAATGTCATATTCCTCGGCAAAGCCGAAGCCGCCGTGCGTCTGGACACACATATCGGCGGCGTACCAGCTCGCCTCGGATGCGAGCATCTTCGCCATATTCGCCTCGGTCCCGCCATCCTGCCCGGCGTCGAACAGGCGCGCCGCCTTGTCGACCATCTCGGCCGCTGCGGCGACCTGTACATAAGCGCGCGCGATCGGGAACTGTACGCCCTGGTTTTCTCCGATGGCGCGGCCGAAGACCGAGCGGTCCTTCGCATAGGCCGTGGCGCGGTCGATGAAGAAGCGGCCGTCGCCGATGCATTCGGATGCGATCAGGATGCGTTCGGCGTTCATGCCCGACAGGATATAGCGAAAGCCCTTGCCCTCCTCGCCGATCAGGTTGGCGGCGGGAACCTCAAGGTCGTCGAAGAATAATTCGGTCGTCGCATGGTTGAGCATCGTGCGGACGGGGCGAATGGTGAGGCCGTTCCCTTGCGCCTCGCGCATGTCGACGAGGAGGACGCTCATCCCGTCGGAGGGCTTCGCGCACTCCTCGCGCGGGGTGGTGCGGCAGAGCAGGACCATCAGGTCGGAATGTTCGGCACGGCTGATCCAGATTTTCTGGCCGTTGACGATATATTTGTCGCCGACCCGCTTGGCAAAGGTGCGGATGCGCGTGGTGTCGGTGCCTGCGGTCGGTTCGGTGACGCCGAAGGCCTGCAGCCGCAGTTCGCCGCTGGCGATGGCGGGAAGATAGGCCTGTTTCTGCGCGTCCGATCCGTGTTTGAGCAGCGTGCCCATCGTGTACATCTGTGCGTGACACGCACCGCCGTTGCAGCCCGAACGATGGATTTCCTCGAGCACCGCGGTTGCGGCGCTCAGCCCCAGGCCCGATCCGCCATATTGTTCCGGGATAAGGACCGAGAGGAACCCCGCCTCGGTCAACGTGCGGACAAATTCGGTCGGATAGATGCGATCGCGGTCAAGCCGCTGCCAATATTCGCCGGGAAATTCGGCGCAGAGCCTGCGCACTGCATCGCGGATTTCCGGGTGGCTCTGCGACTGCGCTTCGGACATCGGCTTTTGGCTCTCCCCTTGGTGTGGGGAGAGCCTTAGAATGCGAAGCTGTTTCGGCGCAACTGAAACAAGCGCTAAACGCTTGGCAGGTCGAGTCCCTTTTCGCGCGCGCAGTCGATCGCGATGTCATAGCCCGCATCGGCGTGGCGCATCACGCCGGTGCCGGGATCGTTCCACAGCACGCGCTCAAGCCGCTTCGCCGCCTCGGGCGTGCCATCGGCGACGATCACCATGCCGCTGTGCTGCGAATAACCCATGCCGACCCCGCCGCCGTGGTGGAGCGACACCCAGGTGGCGCCGCTCGCGGTGTTGAGAAGCGCGTTGAGCAGCGGCCAGTCGCTGACGGCATCGCTGCCATCGCGCATGGCCTCGGTCTCGCGATTGGGGCTGGCGACCGAACCTGAATCCAGATGGTCGCGGCCGATCACGACCGGAGCTTTGAGCTCGCCGTTGGCGACCATCTCGTTGAAGGCGAGGCCAAGCCGGTGGCGGTCGCCGAGGCCGACCCAACAGATGCGTGCGGGCAAGCCCTGGAACTGGATCTTCTCGCGCGCCATGTCGAGCCAGTTGTGAAGGTGAGCATTGTCGGGAAGCAGTTCCTTCACCTTGGCGTCGGTCTTGTAGATATCCTCGGGATCGCCCGACAGCGCCGCCCAGCGGAACGGACCGATGCCGCGGCAGAAGAGCGGGCGGACATAGGCCGGGACGAAGCCCGGGAAGTCGAACGCATTTTCGACGCCCTCATCCTTGGCCATCTGCCGGATATTATTGCCATAGTCGGTTGTCGGGACGCCCGCGGCCTGAAAGTCGAGCATCGCCTGAACATGCACGGCCATCGACGCCTTCGCGGCCTTGGCGACCGCGACGGGATCGCTCTCGCGTTTCGAAAACCATTGGTCGAGGCTCCAGCCGGCGGGGAGGTAGCCGTTGACCGGATCGTGCGCTGAGGTCTGGTCGGTGAGCAGGTCGGGACGAATGCCGCGGCGGACCATCTCCGGCAGGATCTCCGCGGCGTTGCCGAGCAGGCCGACCGACACGGGCTTGCCCTCGGCATGGCTCGCCTCGATCATTGCGATCGCTTCGTCGATGCTGTTCGCCTGCTTGTCGAGATATCCGGTGCGCAGGCGCATCTCGATGCGGCTCGGCTGGCATTCGATCGCAAGACAGCTCGCGCCCGCCATCACGGCCGCGAGCGGCTGCGCGCCGCCCATGCCGCCCAGCCCGGCGGTGAGCAGCCAGCGCCCCGCTAGACTGCCGCCATAATGCTGACGGCCCATTTCGACGAAGGTTTCGTAGGTGCCCTGAACGATGCCCTGGCTGCCGATATAAATCCAACTTCCGGCCGTCATCTGGCCGTACATCATCAGGCCCTTTTTATCGAGCTCATGGAAATGCTCCCAATTCGCCCATTCGGGGACGAGGTTCGAATTGGCGAGCAGGACGCGCGGAGCGTTTTCGTGAGTGCGGAAGACACCGACGGGTTTGCCCGACTGAATGAGCAAAGTCTCGTCGCCTTCGAGCCGCTTCAGCGTCTCGACGATCTTGTCATAGCTTTCCCAGTCGCGCGCGGCGCGGCCGATGCCGCCATAGACGACGAGTTCGTGCGGTGCTTCGGCGACGTCGGGGTGCAGATTGTTCATCAGCATCCGCATCGGCGCTTCGGTGAGCCAGCTTTTCGCACTGATCTCGCTGCCGGTGGCCGGGCGGATCACGCGGCTGTTATCGAGTCTTGGATTCAGGGGGCGGGTGGTCATGAATGTCCTTTCGCAAAATCGAGGGTCGCGGCGATCACTTGCTCCAGCACGGGCCGGATCGCGGGATTGGGGGCAAGGGTGGATGGCCAGTTGGCGTGGGTGATCGGTTCGGGTTCGGTCATGTAGCCGCGCTGTGCCAATTCCATTTGGATGGCATGAATGCCGTCGTCGGGGCGGCCATAGTGGCGCGTTGACCAACCACCCTTGAAACGGCCGTTGACGACATGACTGCGGCCGCTCGCGGCGCAGATGTTCGCAACGATGGTTTCCAGCTCGGGCGCACAGGTCGCGCCCCCATTGGTGCCGATGTTGAACTGCGGCAGTTCGCCGTCGAACAGGCGCGGGACATGGCTGCGGATCGAATGCGCGTCATAGAGGACGACGCGGCCATGCGCCGATTGCAGGCGGTCGAGTTCCCGTGTCAGCATATCGTGATACGGTCGGTGGTAAGAGTTCAGCCGCTGCATGATCTCTGGCTCGTCCGGTGGATCAAAGCGATAGAGCGCATCTCCGTCAAAGGTCGTCGTCGGGCACAGCTCGGTCGTCGCCTGTCCGGGGTAGAGCGACGCGCCGGAGGGATCGCGGTTCATGTCGATCACGCTGCGCGAGATGTCGGTCGCGACCAGCGTTGCGCCCAGATCGGCGGCGAAGGCGTAGAGCTCGGCGATCCACCAGTCGGTGTCGATCTGCGCGTGCCAGGGTGAGACGAACTGCTCGTCGAGACCCGCCAGATCGGTCCCGCCGTGTGGGAAGGAAATAACGAGCGGCGCGTCGCCGCGATGGACGCGCAGCCAATCCATCAGCCTACGCCCGGCAGGCTGGCGGGTACGGCAGCGACGAGGCTGCCGGTGCGGATCAGCGCGGTTGCGGCCTCCATATCGGGATGGAAATGCCGGTCGTCTTCGAGCGTCGGCACCTCGGCGCGCAGATGCTTGTGCGCCGCCTCCAGCGCATCGCTCGATTTCAGCGGCGCGTGGAAGTCGATGCCCTGGCACGCCGCGAGCAATTCGATGCCGATCACCGCGCTGACATTGTCGGCCATGTCGAGCAGGCGGCGCGCGCCGTGTGCGGCCATCGACACATGATCCTCCTGATTGGCCGAGGTCGGGATCGAGTCGACGCTGGCGGGATAGGCGCGCTGCTTATTCTCGCTGACGAGCGCGGCGGCGGTGACCTGCGGGATCATGAAGCCCGAGTTGAGGCCGGGACGCGGCGTGAGGAAGGCCGGCAGACCCGAAAGTGCGGGATCGACGAGCATCGCGATCCGCCGCTCCGAAATCGAGCCGATCTCGCACAAGGCCATCGCGATCATGTCGGCGGCAAAGGCGACGGGCTCGGCGTGGAAATTGCCGCCCGATAGTGCCTCGTCCCCAAACGGACCAGCTCCGGCAAAGATCAGTGGATTGTCCGAAACGCCATTGGCCTCGATGCCGAGCGTCGTTGCGGCCTGTCGCAGCAGATCGAGCACGGCGCCCATCACCTGCGGCTGGCAGCGGAGGCAATAGGGGTCCTGCACGCGCGGATCGTCGATGGCGTGCGAGGCGCGGATCGCCGATCCGGCCATCAAAGTGCGCAACGTGTCGCCGACCTCGCGCTGGCCCGCATGGCCGCGCAATGCGTGGATGCGCGCGTCGAAGGGGGCGTCGGAGCCTTTCGCGGCCTCGGTCGAAAGCGCGCCGGTGATGAGCGCCGAGCGGAAGACGGTCTCGGCGCGGAACAGGCCCGAGAGCGCATTGGCGGTCGAAAATTGCGTACCGTTCAAAAGCGCAAGGCCTTCCTTCGGACCAAGGTCGAGCGGCGCCAGGCCGGCCTGCGCCAGCGCTTCGGCGGCGGGCAACGTCTTGCCGCCGACCTCGATCGCCCCGACGCCGATCATCGCGGCGGCCATATGCGACAGCGGCGCAAGGTCACCGCTCGCGCCCACCGAACCCTGCGACGGGACCACGGGGGTGAGGCCTTTCGCCAGCATTGCCTCGATCATCGCGACGGTTTCGCGTTGCACGCCCGAGGCGCCCATGCCGAAGCTCGCAAGCTTCAGCGCCATCATCAGCCGCACGACCTTTGTCGGTGATGGAGCGCCGGTGCCCGCGGCATGGCTGAGCACGATATTGCGCTGGAGCGTCGCCAGATCGTCGTCGGCGATACGCACGCTCGCTAGCTTTCCGAAGCCGGTGTTGATGCCATAGACGGGCGCGCCTTTCGCAACGATACGCGCGACCGCGGCAACGCTCGCGTCGATCGCTTCCCATGCTCCGTCGCTTAGTTCAGCGCTCGCGCCCTCATAGATTTCACGCCAGTCGGCGAGCGATATATGCCCGGGCTCGATGATCATTGTCCGTCCTTGATGCGTTGGTGAAGTGAGTTGAAGCCGATGCGATAGACAAGTTCAGCGGGGTCGCTGACGTTCCAGATCGCGAGATCGCATGCCTTGCCGGGCTCGAGCGTGCCGACCTCGGCGCTTAGCCCGAGCGCCGCCGCGGCGTTGACCGTCACGGCGCGCAGCGCCTCGACGACCGTCAGGCCGAACAAGGTCGCGCCCATGTTGAGCATCAGCAGCAGCGACGTCGTCGGCGAGGTGCCGGGGTTGTTGTCGGTCGCGATCGCAATGCGCGTGCCATGGCGGCGCATCGCGTCGATGGGCGGCAGCTTGGTTTCGCGCATGAAATAATAAGCGCCGGGCAGCAGCACGGCGACGGTTCCGGCCTCGGCCATCGCGCGGACATCATCGTCGGTCGCATGTTCGAGATGGTCGGCGGATAACGCGCCATGCCGTGCGGCGAGCGCGCTGCCGTGGAGCGCCGACAATTGTTCGGCGTGGAGCTTGACCGCGAGGCCGTGCGCCTGCGCCGCCTCGATCACGCGCGAGCATTGCGCGGGCGAAAAGCCGATGCCTTCGCAAAAGGCGTCGACCGCGGTCGCGAGCGGCGCCGCCGCGGGGATCATCTCGCCGACGACGAGGTCGATATAGGCGTCGCTGTCGCCCTTATATTCGGGGGGCAGCGCGTGCGCGCCGAGAAAGGTCGGTTCGATACGGACCGCGCGGTGATCGCCAAGCGCGCGCGCGGCGCGCAGCATCTTGAGTTCGTCGTCGGTCGACAGGCCATAGCCCGATTTGATCTCGATCGTCGTGACACCCTCGGCGATCAGTGCGTCGAGACGCGGGAGCGCGCTGGCGACCAGTTCGGCCTCGCTCGCCTCGCGCGTTGCGCGCATCGTCGAAACGATTCCGCCGCCGGCGCGGGCAATCTCTTCATAACTCGCGCCCGCCAATCGCATCGCCCATTCGTTCGCGCGATTGCCGCCGTGGACGAGATGCGTGTGGCAGTCGATCAGCCCGGGGGTGATCAGCCGGCCTTTGCAATCATGCACCGTTCCTGTCGCTGCTGGGGCGCCTTCGGCCGGACCGGCATAGACGATTCGGCCGTCCTTCGCGGCCACCACGCCATCGTCGATCAGGCCGAGGTCTCCATCGGCCATCGTCGCGAGTCGGGCGTTCGTCCAGTGTTGCTCCATCTGGACACTGTCGTTCTTATGCGCCATTATGTCTAGACATAATATGAGGACGACAGGTGATGGCTCTCTGGTTCGAACGTGCGTGGATCGACAATGGATGGAAAAAGGACGTGCGGCTGGGTGTTGCCGACGGCCGGATCGCATCGATCGAAACCGGTGTTGCGGCCGAGCCCGATGACGAACGGCATCGCGTCGCGCTTCCGGGTCTTTGCAACGTCCACAGCCACGGCTTCCAGCGCGGCATGGCCGGACTTTCTGAGCGCCGCAGCCGCCCCGACGATAATTTCTGGAGCTGGCGCGAGATCATGTACCGCTTCCTCGATCGGCTAACGCCCGAGGATGTCGCGGCGATCACCGCGCAGGCCTATGTCGAGATGCTGGAGACGGGGTTCACCCGCGTCGGCGAATTTCATTATCTGCACCATGATCCGGCGGGCGCTGCCTATGCCGATCGCGCGGAAATGGCCGGCGCGATCGTGCGGGCGAGCGCCGAAACGGGTGTCGGTTTGACGCTGCTCCCCGTCTTTTACGCGCATGGCAATTTCGATGCGGCGCCGCCGAGCCCTGGGCAGCGGCGTTTCCTCAACGACATCGACGGCTTTGCCGCGTTGCTCGACGCCTCGCGGTCGAAACTCTCCGGCGACGCCAATATCGGGGTCGCGCCCCACTCGCTTCGCGCCGTGACGCCCGATGAACTGGCGGCGCTGCTCGACCTGTCGCCGACGGGGCCGGTGCATATCCACGCCGCTGAACAGGTGAAGGAAGTCGCCGACTGCGTCGCATGGAGCGGCGCGCGACCGGTTGAATGGCTGCTCGATAACGCCGGGGTCGACGAACGCTGGTGCCTCATCCATTCGACTCACCTTGATGCCAACGAAGTCCCTCGGCTTGCCGCAAGCGGCGCGGTCGCCGGACTGTGCCCGATCACCGAAGGTAATCTGGGCGACGGCATTTTTCCGGCAGTCGACTATCTCGCCGCGGGTGGGCGCTTCGGGGTCGGCACCGACAGCAATATCCTCGTCGATGCGGCGCAGGAACTGCGCGCGCTCGAATATTCGCAGCGCTTGGCGCAGCGCGCGCGCGCGTTGCTTGCAAGCGACGCGGCGCCGTTCGTCGGCGCCAATCTCTTCGCAAATGCCGTAAAGGGCGGGGCGCAGGCGCTGGGCGTGCCGGCCGGACTGGCCGCCGGGCACGCCGCGGACATCGTTTCCCTCGATCTCGATCATCCCGTTTTCGCGGGAACCGACGATGCCACGCTGCTCGACCGCTGGATATTTGCGGCACGCTCAGGTGCGATCGACAGCGTTTGGCGCGCGGGCGTCAAGCGCGTCGCGCATGGCCGTCATGTCGAGGGCGAGGCAGTCGGTGCGACCTATCGCGCCTGCGTCGCGCGGCTGCTCGCATGAACCCTGCGCGCCGTATCCGCGACGAAATCACCGCGTCGATCCAGACTGGCGAATGGCGCCCCGGCGACCGCGTGCCGACCGAACAGGAACTCGCTGCGCGCTACGGTTGCGCGCGCGCGACGGTGAGTAAGGCGCTCGGCGAACTTGCCGCATCGGGGTTGGTCGAACGCCGACGCAAGGCGGGGACATTCGTAGCGCATCCGCCGGTCCATTCGGCGGTGATGACCGTGCCCGACCTTGCCGAACTGATCGCGGCGCGCGGCGAAGCCTATCGCTGGGAACTGACGTCAATCGAAACATCGACGGCGGGCGAAGAGCTATGTCCCGGACCGGCGCTATGCATCGAGGGCGTCCACATGGCGGCGGGCGAGGCGTTTGCGCTGGAGCGCCGCTTCATCGCGCTCGGCGAAGTGCCCGAGGCGGCGGATGCCGACTTTGCGCAGGAGGCGCCTGGAACCTGGCTGCTCGGCCATATCCCTTGGACGCAGGCGCGCCACGTGATCCGCGCGGTGAACCCGACGCGCAAGGAAGCGGGGCTGCTCACGGGCACTGCCTGCCTCGAACTCGACCGGACGACCTGGCGCGCGGGCCGCGTCGTGACGCATGTGCGGCAGCTATTTCGCGGCGATCGTTTCGATCTGGTCGCCGAATTCAACGCCGGGCCGTGACGAACTAGCCGAAGGTGAAGGCATAGGCGCGGACGCCGGGGTCGAGAAATTCGATTTCGAACGTCCGCGCCTTCACGCCCGCCGACTGTCGGACCAGTTGATACAAACGGTCGCCGGTGACGACGCCCATCCCGTTTGCATCGACATCGACGCCGTGATCGCCCGCGGGCGGCTGTCCATCGAGCGTCACCCGAAAGCGCGCGGGCTTGCCGTCTGGCCGCGCGCCGAGGACGAGATGCAGGTCGCGGGCCTGAAAGCGGTAGCGTATCCGCGCGGACGCCGCATCCGCACGCGCGTATTCGCCGCCGACGGTCCACCGTCCGGCGAGATTCCATTGGTTCGGGCCGATCGACGCCGGGGCGTCATATTGGGCCGAGCTGTCGGATTTGAACCGCTGCGGCGCGGCGAGGTTCTGGGCTTGGCGATAGCCGACATAGGTTTCGCCCGAGCGTAGTTCGGCCCAATCGGGCGATGCCTCGATGCCCTTTCCGATATCGCCGGTTAGCGGCGCATGGATCGGCCTTCCGTTCGCTTCGGCCAGCAATTCCTGAAGCAGCCGCTCGGACGCCGCATAATCGCCTTCGCCCAAGCGGTGGCTGCGGACGCGGCCCTTGGCGTCGATGAAATAGAAGCCCGGCCATCCGTCGTTGCCGAATTTCTGCCAGGTGGCATAGTCGCTGTCGAGCTTGACCGGCCAACTGACGCCCAACTCCGCGACGGCGCGCCGGACGTTGCCGACATTCTTTTCGAACGCGAACTCGGGGGTATGCACGCCGACCACCACCAGGCCGTCATCCTTATATTTTTGGGCCCAGTCGCGAAGATAGGGGAGCGGGCGCAGCGAGTTGATGCACGAATAGGTCCAGAAATTGACGAGGACGACCTTTCCGCGCAGCGCTTTCGGTGCGTCATTGCCCAGCCAGGGTCCGTCGGCGTCCAGCGCGGCAAGGGGGCGGACAGACGTCTCGGCAGCGCCGGCGACGGGGATTGGGCGAGCGACGAGCGGCCCCCCGGGAATGTCGCCGAAACAGGCGACGACGGCGCCCACCGCGGCAAGCGCTGCAATGCTGGCGAAACCGAAACGGCGTCCTTTGCCGGGCATAAACTGTCTTTCCTTCGATAAAAGATGCTTCACAGGCCGAGGATCATGCTTGCGCTTGGCGGCCGCAATGACACCTTCGTTTACGCGGACAGAAAAGTTACCTGCCGCGCGCGGCGGCTGCGCGCGCCCGCTTGAACGCGGTGGACCGACGGTCTCCGCACGGATCATCCTGTATCCGGCACGTGCTCGCGCGGTCCGCTTGTATTCGCCGAGGGCCCAGGCATGTTGCATCGCAACAATATCATGCAAATTCAGGGAGCCTCCCCATCCCATGACAAAGATCGACTTGGCGCTCCACGGTGCGCCCGTTCGAACGCCACTCGCCAAAGCGGCACGGCGCGATGCCAAAATATGGCTCTGTCTCGGGCTGATCGCCCTGGACGCGGCCGCGCTCGCGGTCGGCTTTGCGGTGACGCTGATGATCGAACAGCCGCGCGTCATTTCGGATGGATTGCTGACCGCGATGCTGGGTGCCCTGTTCGTCCATTTCGCGATCGCATTCCAGAATCAGGCCTATAATCCGCGCTGCCTGACGCATCCGGTCAAAAGCGTGCGGCAGACGCTCTTGTCGTTCGCGACAACCCTGTTCGTCTTCCTGTTGGTCGCCTTCTCGCTACGGATCACCGGCAAGGTGCCGCGGCTCGCCATCGGGATGGGCATGGTGACCGCGGTGACGTTGCTGGTGGCGCAGCGGCTTCTGATCTGCCGAATGGTGCGCCGCGCTTTCGGCGATATGACCGCCGAACTGGTCATCGTCGACGGCGCGAACCTGCCGTCCTCCTACCTTGATCGCGAGATCATCGACGCGCGCGCATCGGGGCTGCGGACCGATCTGGACGATCCCTATATGCTCGATCGTCTCGGTACGGTGCTGCAAGATTATGATCGCGTGACGATCGTTTGTGCCCCCGCGCATCGGGCCGAATGGGCGCGCGCGTTGAAGGGCGTCAACATCGTGGGCGAGATCGTGATGCCCGAGATTGCCGAACTGGGCCCGCTCACCACGCGGCAGCGCGGCGGGGTGACGACGCTGGTCGTGTCGTGGGGCCCGCTCAACCGGGCGAACCGGGTAAAGAAACGCGCGCTCGACCTGGCCGTGACGATCCCTGCGCTGATCCTGTTGTCGCCGCTGCTGATGATTGTCGCGCTGGCGATCAAGCTCGATACGCCCGGCCCGGTCTTTTTCCGTCAGGAACGGATGGGACGCGGCAATCGCATCTTCCGCATCCTGAAATTCCGCAGCATGCGCGTCGAGACGACCGACGCGAACGGGGCGCGGTCGGCAAGCCGCGACGACGACCGGATCACGCGCGTCGGCAAATTCATCCGCGCGACGAGCATCGACGAACTGCCGCAGCTCATCAATGTGTTGTCGGGTGAGATGAGCCTTGTCGGGCCGCGCCCGCACGCGCTGGGTTCGACCGCCGGGGACGAGCTGTTCTGGCGCGTCGACCGGCAATATTGGCACCGTCATGCACTCAAGCCCGGGATCACGGGGCTCGCCCAGATTCGCGGCTTTCGCGGGGCCACCAACACGAAGCGCGATATTCTCGACCGGCTCGAATCCGATCTCGAATATCAGCATGGCTGGTCGTTGCTGCGCGACGTTTCGATCCTCGCGCGCACCGCGCAAGTACTCGTCCACCGCAACGCTTATTGAGGTAAAGGCTTGTGGACGGCGCTCAGCCGTCCACGATCTGCGGGGCGCGGCAGGCCAGGGCCGTGTCGAAGGCTTCGGCGCGGGTGGTGGCGCGCATCAGCCCCGCATAATCGCCCGTCCATTGATCGGCGAAACCCGCGACCTTGCCATAGCTGTTGTCGAGCAGGACGTGCGGGATGTCGAGCAGCAGCGACAGGATATGCGCGTGCAGCCGGTCGGTGACGACCAGCTCGCCGGCCGACAGCATGGTGAGGCCGCGCTGGAACCGCCATTCGGCAAGGCGCCGTTGTCGCGCGGCGCGCTGCGCCATCGGATCGCGAGTGAAGAGGCGGCCGAGCTTTAGCGACAGGCGCAGGCGGCGTTTCTGGCCCGCATCTTCCTCTAGCCAGTCGTCGGCGACGACGCCGGCGGGCAGGGTGGCCTCGTCGGCGGCGCGTTCATGGTCGGTACGGAGCAGGGCAAAGACCGGGACGGTGGCGGGGTCGCGCCGCTGGCGCCCTAGCATCAGCGCGGCATCGGGACACAGCCGGATATCGCAATCGAAATGCTGCTCGGCAAAGGCGAGCGAGCGCGCGTCGCGAACGAGCAGGGTGAATTGCCCGTGCGCGCGGATCGCCTCGGCCATTTCGGCCGCTGCGGCGGGGTCGGCATAGTGGATCGACTGCGGCATCTGGATGATCGGGCGTCCGCGATGCGTGCGCAGCAGGTGCAGGCGAAATGCTTCGTGCTTCGGCCACAGCGTCCCCATATTCCCGCCGCCATGGATCAGGATCGCCCCGCCGCCGATCGCCGCCCGGCACGCGGCGTCGTCGAAATCGGCGATCGCCGAATAATAAGCGGGAAGGCGGCCCGACCGTCGCAGATAGGCCATCTCGCCGAGCCAGATCGCCGAATCGCCGACGTTGGAATGATCGGGGAAGTCGACCAGCGCGAGCTGGCCCGCGGGGAGTACCCGGTCGAGTTGCTGCGAGAACCGCTGAGCGAGTTCGCCGACGAGCTGGTCGGCGGTCTTCTGTGTCATGTCGGGATCTTTCTAAAGCGTCTGAACAGGGAGAGGAAATGGCCGCGCCACGACCCGGAGATGGCGAGCAGCGCGATGGCATAGAAAAATCCGCCGATTGCGATGAGCAGCAGCAGCGATTGCCAGTCCGGCAGGCGCGCATCGAGCAGCCGCATCGCGATCGCGAGCGCCACGCCCATCAGCGTCGAGGCGAACAAGGGAGCGCGCACGGCGCGGAAACTGTCGATCGGTCGGATTCCAGAGGCGCGGCGCAGCAGCCATATCTGCATTGGCAGTGTCAGATAAGCGCGCCCGACATAAGCGACGGCGACCGCGAACAGCCCATAAGGTAGCGCCGCGAGCGTCAGGATCACGCCCAGCGCCAATTGCGTCGTCGAAAGCGAAATCAGGCTGCGCGATGCGCCAAGGACGCTGAGCGACGGCGAGGCAAAGAAATTGAGCGTGAACGGCACGGCCATGAAGGCGAAAATCTGTGCGAGCTGCCCGGCCTCGTCCCATTTCGCTCCGAACACGGTGGGGATCGCGATCGGCGCGAGCGCGCCGAAACCGACGAGCGCCGGAAAGGACAGAGCAGAGGCGCGCGAGATCATCCAGCGATAGGCTTCGCGCAGTTCGGCAGGATCGTCCTTCACGCGCGCGAGCGTCTGGACTGCCACCTGCGTGAAAGGTTGGATCGCGCCGCGGCCGATCAGTTCGACGGTGCGCCAGGCGGTGCGATAGACGCCGACGGCCGCCAGCCCGATTCCTGCGCCGATCGCCATCTCCTGCACGCGTACGGTGGCAAGGAAGGCGAGCTGGACATAGATCAGGCTGGCGTTGAGCATGATGTTGCCGCGCAATATGGCCCAGTCGAATTGCCAGCCGGGCTTCCAGTCATAAGAGGCGCGCGACAGGACGACGCCGACGATCTCGGTGACCAGGCGCTGGATGACGAGGCTCCAGAGGCCCAGTCCCGCAAAGGCGGCGGCCACCGCGCAGGCACCGCCGATCAACCCGCCGACGACCGAACGGAGCGCGGTGGTCCGATGCCCGAATTCGCGCAGCCGCAGCGCCATATGGGTGGCGCCAAAGGAGGATATCGGCAGCGCAAGGCTCATCACCGCAAGCGGGAGGGCGATATTTGGCGCGCCCATCCAGTCGGCGATCGGCGCCGCAAGCGCCATGATCAGGATCGCCGACACGAAGGAAAAGGCCTGTTGCGAACGATAGATGGTGTCGAGGAAGGCGGGGGTGATGTCGCGTTTGCGCGCAATCGTCTGCACCAGCCCCGCGGTCGCGATGATGCGGAAGGCTTCGGCGGTCACCGCCATCACCGCAAAGGCGCCGATATCTGCGCGCGTCAGCAGACGCGCAAGGATCACGAAGACGATGAACGAGAAAATCTGGTCCGACAGGAAGCGCGTGACCGTCCAGCCAATCGAGCTGCGACTGCGCGCGCGTAACCCGTCGTCGAAGCGGGCGGGGAGGTCAGCGCTCAAGCAGGCGTCTCGCTTTCAGCATCCGCATGCGTGCGCGTTCGAGCGAGCGCCAGGCCTTTTGCCTGACCGAATGATAGAGCGGATCGCTCTTGGGTCCGAAGCGCGAGCTGCCGATATCGGAAACGATCGCCGCTTCCAGAATTGGCGCGGGATAGAGCGCGAGATTGGGCAGGCCATGCGCCCACGACCGGTCCATCTCGTCGTCGATCGGGCGGCGGACGGTGCGGCAATGCTCGGCAAGCCGCCGCGCGCCGTCGAGCGTGATCGCATAGCCCTGCGTGCCATAGGCAAGTCCGACCAGCTCGACGATCGCGCGCGAATGCTGGAGGAAGTCGCGCCGAACGACGCGTTGCCACGTGGGGCGCTTTGCATAGAGCCTCAGGTAATCGATACCCTCGGCGTGAAGATCGGTGCGGGCGAGCGGTTCGAGATACGCCCAGTCGACGACCGTATCGTCCTCAAGGACGATCGCCTGCCGCACGCCGCGCGCGACCATGTCCTGCCAGATCGAGAAATGGCTGGCGTAGCATCCGATCTCGCCCTTGCTCATCGGGCGGCCCTTGTTGCTGCGGATCGCGGGTTCGTCGATTGTCATTCCCAGCGCGGGGGCGGTGCAGGCATCGAAGAAGCGCCAGCCGAGCGACGTGTCTTTGGCGCGCGCGGCAAAGGCTGCCCGGCGCGCTGTGGCCGTTTCGAGCGACACCACCAGCACTTCGGTTGCTACGCCCGATTCGGGTAAGGAATCACCCACTTGATATCGCCTTTTACTTGCGGTTGCGCATGGCTGCGCGGTTCAGAACCAACGACGGGCCCGACGCGATCCTTGGTAGCGGGCAATTATTTGAGAGCGAAGGCGCTCGCGCTCCGGTCGTCCGGCCAACAGGGCAACTCGTCTTCGCAGGTGCAGCATCCGGTTGACCCGGAGGCGGCGGCGGGCCGATTGGGTCCCGTGCGGGGGCACTGGACAGGCGTATCTATGTTTCAAGTCGCAGTCGTCATACCCGTATGGAACGGCGAGGCCGTGCTGGGCCGTTGCCTCGACGCGCTCGCGCGTCAGACGCTTTCCCGCAGCGCGTATCAGATTATCGTCGTCGACAATGGATCGAGCGACGCAACGCGTAACATCGCGCGCAGCTATCCCGGTGTCGATCTGCTCGAAGAGAAGCAGCCGGGTTCCTATGTCGCGCGCAACCTTGGAATCGGGCGCGTGCGCGCCCCGATCACGGCCTTTACGGACGCAGATTGCGAACCCGCCCCCGACTGGCTGGAACAGATATTGCGCGCGGCGGAGGCGAATCCCGGCTTCGGTGTGCTCGCGGGCAAGATCGAACTGTTCGACGAGATCGCGCAGGAGCGCGAGGTATTCGGCGATTACGAACGACTGTTCAGCTTTCCGCAGGCGCATGCCGCGCGCGGCAATTGCGCGACCGCGAACTGGGCGAGCGAGACGGCGGTGTTGAAGGCGCTGGACGGGTTCGATGCTGCGCTGAAGTCGGGCGGCGACCGGCAGATGGCGCTACGCATCCGCGATGCAGGCTATCCGCTCGTCTATGTTCCTACGATGGTCGTACGCCATCCGGTGCGCGCAAGCCGTGCCGAGCTGGTGCGCAAGCGTCAGCGGCTGAGCGGCGGGCGTTGGGATCGGACGAGGCAGCGTCCACGCCTTGCCCATGTGCTCGGTATCACCGCGGTCGACACGGTCCGGCGACTACGCCGCGCGGCGATCACACGCGAATTGCCTTTGCGACGCCGGCTGGCGGTGATGGGGCTGACGTTGCAACTCGCCGGGGTGGCGGTGGGTGAATTTCTCAATCTTGCGGGGGGACGAAAGGCAGCACGCGACTGATGACTTCTCTCCATGACGCCCCACAATTTTCCGTGGTGATGCCGCTCTATAACAAGGCCGCGCATGTGCGTGCGGCGATCGAGAGCATCTTTGCCCAAAGATTCCAGCCGCACGAGATATTGGTGGTCGACAATCGTTCGACCGACGGCGGGCGCGAGATCGTCGCGGCGATCGGGGATGAGCGGATCAAGCTGCTGGATCTGTCGACGCCGGGGCCGGGCGGCTATGCCGGGCGCAATATCGGTATTCGCGCCGCGCGTGGCGATTGGATCGCTTTTCTCGACGCCGACGATCTGTGGAATCCCGATCATCTCGCTGTCCTTGCGGAAAGCATAGGTGCCGACCCGGCTGCGCGCGCGGCAGCGACGCGGTTTGACCATGTTTTCGACGATCGCGTGCAGCCGCAGCGGATCGCGCCGGAGCTGGAGCAACCGCAAAGCCTCGACCTCGCCGGCTTTCTTGCCGCTTGGCTGGCCGTGCGCGAGTGCCCGATGTGGACGGGTGCGATCGCGATCCGGCGCGATACGCTGTTCGAGGCGGGGCTTTTCCCCGAAGGGCGCGCCGTACGCGGCGGCGACAAGGATTTGTGGCTGCGCGTGCTCGCCAGGGGTGCGCTGCGGTACGACCCGCGCGTCACCGCGGTCTTTCACCGCGACAGCGACAACAAGGTCAGCAAGTCGACGACGACGCTCGACGTCCCTTGTCTCGTCGAGACCGCGCGCGAAATGATTGCCGTCGCTACCGGGCGCGAGGCCGCGTTGCTGCGGCGGCTCGTGAACCAGGAAATCGCCCATTATGCGCGCTACGCCATGAAATATCCCGGCCGCACGGCGATCCGGGTCGGCGACCTTTACCTGCCCGAGGGGGCGAGCACCGCCGCGCTGCTCCTCGCCGCGAAGCTGATCCCTGCCTCGCTCCGCCAATCGAGCTACGCGCTGCGCAACCGGCTGCGTGCCCGCGCGTGAAGCCGATCCGCACTCTTGGTGTCCTGCTGGCCGGCGGGGGTTGCCTTGCTGCTTGGTTGTCGCTTGGGGGCGGGCTGGTTCCGGCGCTCGACGTGTTGGCGTCGTTTCTACCGCTGTTCGGCGCGGCCGTCCTGTTGGGATTGCTGTTCGCCCGCCGAAGCCTGCGCTGGACGGCCGTCGTGGCCTTGCTCGGGCTGACGCCGGTGGCGATCGGCGTCATGCCCGAACTGGCGCGCGAAATACCAGCCGCGCAAAAGGGCGCGACCCCCGTCCGGCTGCTGACCCACAATGTCTGGAGCGGGAACAGCGACCCCGCCGATACCGCGCAGGCGATCATCGATGCAAAGCCCGATGTGGTGATGCTGCAGGAGGTGGACGGCAGTTTTCAGCCGATGCTTGCGGCGCTGCGCCAGCATTTCGCCTATGCAACCAAATGTCCGCCGGGATGCGATCTTGCGATCTTCTCGCGCTGGCCGATCGCCGACAGCGACTATTTCCTAGAGGATGCGAAAGGCCGCAAATTCGGCCCCCCGATGCTCTGGGCGCAAATCGCGGAGCCCGGCGTCGATCCGTTTACCGTGGTGACGCTCCACTATCCGCGCCCCACATCGCGCGATCAGGCGGTGCGCAGGCGCGATGTGGCGCATGCATTGGCACGGATCGAACGCGGGTCCTTGATCGTTGGAGGCGACATGAACCTTACCCCCTGGGCCGCGGCGATGCGCGAGCAGGACCGCGCCCTCGCACCGCTTACCCGCATGACGCGCGCGCTGCCTAGCTGGCCGCGCGCCTTTCCCGTGCTGCCGATCGACCAGCTTTATGCCGGGGCCGATTGGGGGTTGGTATCGGCGCGGCGGCTGCCTGCCACCGGGTCGGACCATGTTCCGATCCTCGTGACGCTGGCGCGCCCGTGAAACGCGCGATTACCTTTGCGCTGCTCGGCGGCTGCGGCGTCGCAATGCCTGCGACCGCGCAGCAATCCGATGCGACCGATGGCCTCGGCTCGGTTTCGAGCGAAAACAGTTTCGGGCGCGACCGCAATATCGCCGTGCTCGAACGCCGCCGGCCCGACTACACGCCCGAGGCGATCCAACTCGGCGTCCTTGAACTGACGCCGCGCATGGCGATCGGCGCCGGTTACGACGACAATCTCTATGCGCAGGAGGACGACCGGATCGGCGATGCCTATCTGCGCATTCGCCCGCGCTTGTCGTTGGTCCGGCCCTCGCCCGACCTCAAGCTGTCGCTCGATGGCGAGCTCGACCTCTTGCGCTATGCGGATCGTGCGAGCGAGAACGCCACGCAATATTCGGTGAATGCGGGGGCGCTCTATACGATCAGCAAGTCTGACACGCTCAACGTCACCTTGCGAAATGGGCGCTACAGCCAGGAACGCGTTTCGCCCGACAGTCCGACGCAGGCATCGCGCCCGGTCCGCTTCGATTTGAACGGCGGCACGGCGACCTATACGCATGTCTTCAACCGGCTGCGCGTTCGCGGCGTGCTCGATGTCGAGAACCGCAATTACGGCGACAGCCTGACCCCCGGCGGCGAAGAGATCGACCAGGATTTTCGCGATCACACAATCTATACCGGCACCGCCGTCGGTGAATATGCGCTGAGCCCGAGCATCGCGCTGTTCGTGGCCGGGTCGGTCAACAAACGCGACTATCGCGAGCGGATCGGCCCGGTTCCGGCGCGCGATTCCAAAGGTTTCGAGCTTGCCGGCGGCGCGAGTTTCGAACTCGGCCGCAAGGCGAGGGGGGCGCTGCGGCTCGGCTATTTCCAGCAGGATTACCGGCCGACCGAGTTCGAGGATGTCTCGGGCCTCCTTGTGCGCGGCGAGCTTGCCTATTTCCTGACCCCGCTGGTGACGATCACCGGCACCGTCGACCGCGGCATCAAGGAAACGGGGGTGAATGGCGCGACCGGCTATCTCGCGACCGACATGACGGTGCGCGCCGATTACGAACTGCTGCGCAACCTGATCATCAGCGCGGGCGGCGAGTTGGAAAAGCGCGATTTCAACAATATCGACCGAAAAGACGACCGTTGGACCTGGCGCGGCAGCGCGACGTACCTGGTGAGCAAGCGGATGGCGCTGCGCGTCGATCTCCAGCGCCGCACCCAGTCAAGCTGGGGTGCGACCGCCGGGCGGGAATTTGCGGATAATCGCGTTTCGGTCGGTGTGACTTTCTCGGGCCTTTAGGTCCGGTCAGTCGGCCCTTTTTGCCCGCGAGCCATAGAGCGCGCCTTCGCAGGCCGCGAGAAGCTCGGGCGGTGCAAGGCGGTTGATATAGCCGTGCGATCCCTGATCCGAGAGCAATTTCGCGGGGATGCCGCCAACGACCCCGCGCTCGGGCACGTCCTTTGTCACGACGGCGTTGGCGCCGATCGCGGCTTCCGCGCCGACATGAATCCCGCCGATGACCTTCGCACCCGATCCCAGGAAGGTGCGGTCGCCGATCATCGGTGCGCCGCGCCGGCTGCCGCGGTTCATATATCCAAGGACGACGCCGTGCGTGATATTGACGTTGCTGCCCAGCACCGTGTCGCCGTGAAAATAGAATCCGCCGAAGCGGTTGAGGAACAGTCCCGGCCCGATCTCCATATATTCGGGGATCGCGAATCCATATTTGTAGCGCGCACGCAGCAGCAGCCATTTGGCGATGATATAGAGTCCGAAACCCTTGGCGGGCTTGAGCTTCAGCCAGCCGGCGGTGCGCATCAGGACCGTATATTTATATCCGGGGGTGAAGGCATAATGCTTTGCGAAGGCGCCGAAACTGACACGCCCCGCATAGCGGTAGAGATCGGCTGCGAGCAGCGCCTTCAGCTTGGCGAAGCTTACGGGGCAGCCGCGAAGATGCGGCTTGCCCGCCTCGTCGGACATGGGTTCGTCGAACGCCGGGACGGGCGTGAGCGATGCGGTGGCCATATCCATCAGAAATAGCGCTCGCCGAAACGGATCGTGTCGCCGGGTAGTACGGCGAAATCGGCGGTCATCGGATATTCCTTCTCGCCAGCTTCGCCCGCGCGCTTCAGGAAAACGCGTTTTTCATTGGCGCGATAAGTGAAACCATCGGCCTTCGCGACCGCACCGCGAATGGTCAGCCCCTGCGTATACGGATATTCTCCCGGCTTGTTCACCTCGCCGAGCACATAGACCGGACGGAAACTTGCGACCTGCACCGAAACTTTGGGTTCGAGCAGATAGCCCTGGCCAAGCTTCGCCTCGATATCCCTCGAAAGCTGTTCGGTCTGAAGCCCCGCCGCCTTGACTTCTCCGATCAGCGGGAATGCGATCATGCCGGCGGGCGAGACCTCAAAATCGCCCGTCAGCGTTTCTTCGCCAAAGGTCGCGACCTTTACCTTGTCGCCAGGCGAAAGGACGAACGCGGCGGCGGGTGGCGGCGCGTCCCCGCTGCCCGCTAGCGGGGCCTGCCCGGCGCACCCGCCGAGTATCGCAAGCGCCCCCGCCAACGCGATCTGTCTGTTCCATTTCATCAACTTGCTCCCGGCCTTCATGCTGCAATATCGGTGAGTTCGGGCAGCGCGGAGGGTGCGCCCAGCGCCGCCTCGATCCGTGCCCAGTAATTTGCCGCGGCCTGTTCGACGCCATAGGCGAGCGAACGCGCACGCGCGCTCTGCCCGCAAGCGCTGCGCCGCGGTTCGGCGAGCACGTCGACGAGCGCCGCGGCAAAGGCCTGCACATCATTGGTCGGCACCAACGCACCGGCTTCGACATCGATCCTGCCGCCAATCGCATCGCGCGACCGGCCGGCCAGAATTTCGGACGGGCCCGACGCGCAATTGGTCGCAACGACGGGGACGCCGCACGCCATCGCTTCGACCAGCCCGTTGGGAAAGCCCTCTGCATTCGACGGCATCGCGTAAAGTTGCGCGCGCGACACCAGCGCGAACGGATTGGCGACGAAGCCGGGCATGTCGACGCGGTCGGCAATGCCGAGCGTCCCGGCCAGCGCTTCCAGCGCGCCGCGTTCGGGTCCTTCGCCGAGGATGACGAGGCGTTCCTGCGGCGCCGCCTTGGCATAGGCGCGCAGGAGGAGCGGGAAATTCTTGTTGGGCATCAGGCGCCCGGCCGCGACGATATAGGGGCCCGCTGGCTTGAAAGCTGGCGGCTCGGCCGCAAGTTCTGCGATACGCCGATGGTCGACGGGGTTGGCGATCGCCGACATGCGGGTGCGCGCGACGCCGAAATTGGCGGCAAGGTCGTCGACCACGCCCTCGGACACGGCAATGACGTGCGCCGCGCCTGGATAGACCATGCGGACCATCGCCTTGGCCGCGAACGCACCGCCCAGATGCGCGCTGGTATTGACGCGCTCGCTGATCAGCCAGGGCTTGCCGCGCCCCGCCATCGCCCAGGCGTTGGCAATATTGGCGCGGGTCAGGAAGCTGAGCGTCGCGTCGGGCGAAAGCTGCCGTGCGAGCGCGCGTAGCTGCATCAGGCTCGGCAGCAATTTATGCTTTGCGTCCAGCTGATGGACCCCGACCCATTCGGGCACATCATAGGCGCGCGGCTCGTCGTCGAGCAGCGCGAGATGGATATCATAGCGCGTGCGCCAGGGCTCGGAACCGCCGAGCAAGGTGACGAGCACGCGCTCGGCGCCGCCGCCCGCGAGCGAGTTGATCGCGAATAAAATCCGCTTTCGGTGCAACATATTTCCTCGCTGATATGGGGTGCGGAATTCGCTTCGGGAGAACGCTTACCACGGCCATTTGTTGCAGTGCACACAGCATCCCCCGCTTCATCGCCCCGGCGGGGCGGCTGGCCGATTTCAAAGGGTTTCGCCCCCCGATACGTCTATCAGGGCGAACATCGACGGACGTTTTGCGGAGGTATTTTATGGACATTCGGCGAGTCGAGTGTCTGGATGGCCTGCGCGGCGTCGCGGCCCTCTGGGTGCTCATCGGACATATGATGATCCTGACCGGTTTCCGCCTGCCGCTGATCGGCAAGCCGGACCTCGGTGTCGACCTGTTCATCCTGCTTTCGGGCTTCTTGATGATGTATCAGTACCGGCTTCGCGCGGGCAGCGAGGACTGGAACGCCCCCGGCACTTGGGCCGCCTTCTGGACACGCCGCTTTTTCCGGCTGGCGCCGCTTTTCTATGTGGCGCTCGCGGCCGCACTGATCGCGGGGCCGGCGATCTATGCCGACCGCGTCGCGATCGACACTTTCCTCGGTCAAGGACTCCAGCCCGCCGAACGCTATACCGACGCGAGCCCGACCAACATCGCGCTGCACCTGACCTTCCTGTTCGGATTGCTGCCCGACTATGCCTTTCGCACCCCGCTGCCCGACTGGAGCCTGGGGCTCGAGATGCAATTCTATCTGCTCTTTCCCTTCCTCATCCTGCTCGGTCGGCGGATCGGATGGGTCCCGTCGGCATTTCTTGCGGCTGGAGCCGGGGTTGTCATTGCCCTTGTCGCCGGTGGGGCAGGGCTCGACTATCCGATGCCGTCTTTCCTGCCATTGAAACTTCAGCTTTTCCTTGCCGGCATGCTGATCGCCGCGGGGCCGGGCGAGAGCGGCGCACAGCTATGGTTACGCCTCGGCGCCGCGATGCTGCTCGCCGCGATTCCCAACGGGGGCGATCAGGACATGCTCCATTTTGTCGTGCGCGAGCTGCTCGTTCTCGGCTTTTTCGCGCTGGTCCATTGGCACTCGCTCGGGCCGGTCGGCTGGGCTTCACGCCTGCTCGGCAGCCGGCCCTTTTATTGGCTCGGTGAGCTGTCCTACGGCACCTATCTGATCCATCTGCTGATCCTGCAGCCCGTCGCGGCGATGGTGATCGGACATTTCGGAACCGGGCTCGGCGCGGTCGGCCGCTTTGCCCTGACCGGGGCGATCGTGATACCGGCGACCTATGCCGTTGCTTTCCTGACCTACAGGCTTGTGGAGGTGCCCGGGCAGCGCCTCGGCAAAGCGGCGATCAAATGGGTGGCCGGGCGCGGTACCCCCCGCGCCCTTCAGACGGCCCCTGAAAAAATCGCCGCGCCGTAATCACCGGTCGCTGGATTTACGAGGAGATGTTTCGATGGATCGCCGAACGTTGCTGACGTCGATGGCGGGAACCGCAGCCATTGCTGGCTGCACCGCAAAAGACGCCGGATCCAAAGCCGCCGGGCGGCCGACGCTGGCGATCGATGCCGAAGGTACGGGGCGTTGGCGCATCCGCAGTTGGCAGTGGCGGGCGAATGCGTGGCACCCGCTGATTGCATCGGCGATACGGACCGATGCCGGGATATCGGTGAACGGGCCGATCGACGCGGCGGACCGGGCGACGGTTATCGCCCGGCTCGGCGCCTAGGCTTCCACCGCCCCCGAATAGCCGGTGGCGCGCGGAGCCCGGCGGCCGGGCGCGAGCGTGGCGCGATAGACGTCCAGCGTCTCTTCCGCCGCCCTGTCCCAACTGAAGCGAGCGCGCACCGCGTCGCGATCGACCTGAAAATCCGCGCAATCGGCGTTGAGCCGCCCGGTGAGCGCCGCGACATCGCCGACCGGGAAATAATTTTCCGGATCGAGCCCAATATCGAGATTGGCGGAGATGTCGCTCAGCAGCATCCGCGCGCCGCAACTCGCCGCTTCGAGCGCCGCTATGGGCAGACCCTCGTGATAGGAGGGCATCACGAACAGCGCGCACTGTTCATAAAGGCACTTCAGCGTCGCGCGCGACTGAACACCGGCAAAGATCACGCGGTCGCTGGCGCGCGCGAGCAGTTCGCGGGCATATTCGCTTTCGTGGTCAGCCGACCCCGCAATCACCAGCTTCGCCGTGCAATTCGACTGCTCATAGGCATCGATCAGATCGTGCAGGCCCTTTTCGGGAACGAGCCGGGCCACCGCGAGCAGGAAATTGCCATCCTGTAGCCCCAGCCGTTCCAGCACCAACGCCGGATCGGCATCACCGGGCAAATCCGATGTGCCGTTGGGAATATAGGAAATTGCGTGCGCGCGTTTAGGAAAGCTCTGCTGCAACTGGGTGGCGAGCGAGGGAGAGACAGCGATCACCCGGTTCGCGAAGCTGAGCGCCAACCACTCGCCGGCGCGGAGTGCGGTGCGCGCGAGCAGACCCCATTTGGCGCGGTGATAGTCGGTCCCGTGGTGCGTCACGACGACCTTCAGCCCGAGCAGCCGGGCCAGCGGCGCGAGCAGGCCGGGGCCGATCGCGTGGATATGGATCAGCCCGGCGCCGCGCTTGCGGGCGGACAGGACCGCGAGGAAGGTGGACACCACCGCCTCCAGATTTTGCGAGCGCGGGCAGGGGATGCCGACGATCTCGACACCGCGATGTTCTCCGACCGCTTCCGGCAGATAGGGCGCGCGGCCGAGCACGACCGAGCGATGATCGGGCCATATCGCCTTGATCCGCGGGAGCAGCTCCTCGCAGTGGCTTTCGATGCCGCCCATCACATGCGGGAAGCCGCGAAGGCCGGTCACGCAGATGATGGGCGACCTCGCGGGATCGCTGGAAGACGCACTTGTCCGTTGCAGCATTATCAAACTCCACTAGCGCCCGGCCGGATTTCCCGGCTCAGGCAACCGCTGCCATCGGCCCTCTTCCACCATTTTCTATTTCGCCCAGATACCAGTCGACGAACCGCTCGATCCCGCGCGCCAGCGGGACCTTGGGGCTGTATCCGGTGAGCGCATTTATCGCCGAAATGTCCGCGTAGGTCGCGGTCACGTCGCCCGGCTGCATCGGCCGCATCAGCTTGATCGCTGGCCGGCCGAGCGCGCGTTCGAGCAGGCCGATCATGTCCATCAGTCCGACGGGGTTGCAGTCGCCGATGTTGAGCAGCCGGTTTTCACCGCCCGCCGGCGGCCGGTCGAGCACGCCGACCACGCCGTCGACAATATCGTCGATATAGGTGAAGTCGCGCGCCATCCGGCCTTCGCCGAACACCTCGATCGGTTGGCCGAGCAGGATCTTCTGCGCGAAGCCATAATAGGCCATGTCGGGCCGGCCCCAGGGACCATAGACGGTGAAGAAACGCAGGCCGCTCAGCGGCAGGTGATAGAGTTTGGCATAGCTTTCGCTCATCAGCTCGCAACTGCGTTTGGTCGCCGCATAGAGCGAGACCGGCGCGGTGCAGGGCTCGTCCTCGCGAAAGCCCGTGCCGCCGAGCGGTCGGTCGCCATAGACCGAGCTCGACGAGGCATAGACGAGATGCTCGATATTGCCCGCGTGGCGCGCCGCCTCCAGCACCGCGAGATGCCCTTTTAGGTTGCTATGTTCGTAAGCGAAGGGGTTTTCGAGGCTGTAGCGTACCCCCGCCTGCGCGGCGAGATGGACTATGCGGCGGATGCCGTTCGCCTCGACCAGCTCGCTGATCAGTCCGGGGCTGGCGATGTCCCCATCGATCAGCCGGAAATTGAAATTGTCGACCAGCCGCGCCGTGCGCGCCTTCTTCAGTGCGACGTCGTAATAGTCGGTGAAATTGTCGAGCCCGAGTACGCGTTCGCCCCGCGCGAGGAGCCGTTCGGACACCGCATGGCCGATGAAGCCTGCGGCGCCGGTTACCAAAATGGGGCTGTCGTCGGTCACGCGGCGTGCCTTTCGTTCGCGGCTCCGGCCTCGTCGGCGAGCTGGCCCGGTCGGCCGATGCCGACATAGCGCAGGCCCGCTTCTTCGGCCCGTGCGGGGGGATAGATGTTGCGCAGATCAACAAGCACCGGCTCGGCCATTGCGGCCTTCAGGCGAACCAGGTCGAGCGCCCGGAACGCGTCCCATTCGGTGACGATCACTGTCGCCGCCGCGCCTTCGGCGGCGGCATAGGCGGAGGACGCATATTCGACGTCGCTCAACACCGCTTTGGCCGCGTCCATCCCTTCGGGGTCATAGGCGCGGACTTTGGCGCCCGCATCCTGCAACGTCTGGATGATCGCGATCGACGGCGCATCGCGCATGTCGTCGGTGTTGGGTTTGAAGGTCAGACCGAGCACCGCGACAGTGCAGCCGCGCACCTGCCCGTCCATCGCTGCGATGATCTTGCGGCCCATTGCGCGCTTGCGCTGGTCGTTCACCGCGACCGTCGCCTCGATCAGTCGCAGCGGCGCGTCATGATCCTGCGCCGTCTTCATCAGCGCGAGCGTATCCTTGGGGAAACATGAGCCGCCATAGCCGGGGCCGGCATTCAGGAATTTGCCGCCGATCCGATTGTCGAGCCCGATGCCGCGCGCGACCTCCTGGACGTCCGCTCCCACCCGTTCGCACAGATCCGCCATCTCGTTGATGTAGGTGATCTTCATCGCCAGGAAGGCGTTGGCGGCATATTTGGTCAGCTCGCTCGTCCGCCGGCGTGTGAAGACGATCGGCGCCCTGTTCAACGACAGGGGACGATAAACTTCTTCCAGTGGCCCGCGGGCGCGCTCGTCCTCGATGCCGATCACGACGCGGTCCGGGCGCTTGAAATCTTCGATCGCGGCGCCTTCGCGCAGGAATTCGGGATTGGAGGCGACCGCGAACTCGGCGACGGGATTGCACTCGCGGACGATCCGCTCAACTTCGTCGCCGGTACCGACCGGCACGGTCGACTTGGTGACGATCACCGTAAAGCCGGAGAGCGCCCCGGCGATCTCGCGCGCCGCGTCATGAACATAGGACAAGTCGGCGTGGCCGTCGCCGCGGCGGCTGGGGGTGCCGACTGCGATGAACACCACATCGGCGGCGCCGACAGCCTCGGACAGCTCGGTGGTAAAGGCGAGATTGCCCGCGGCAACATTGCGCGCGACCAGATCATCGAGCCCGGGTTCATAGATGGGGATGCCGCCAGCCTGCAGGCGGGCGATCTTGTTCGCGTCCTTGTCGACGCAGGTCACATGATGGCCGAAATCGGCAAAACACGCGCCAGAAACGAGCCCGACATAGCCGGACCCGATCATTACGATACGCATTACGCGTTGCTCCCTTTTTATATGAAGGCGATTTTGCTGCGCCTGCGAACAATCGCGTCGCGACGGTTAACGGTCAACTTGCCAGCTTTGAGCGGAGGCAATTGAAAGGCGAAATGATCGTTCCCAAAATCCCGGCCCGAAACGGGACAAGTCGAGAAAAGGGGATATATTATAAGCAGATAATTCGCGGCTTTGCCTAAACGATGGTCAGGCGATTTGGCTGCAATGCGACGAAACGTTTCGACTTGAACTTGCCACGGGTCGGCGTCGGAGTAGAAGCCAGACGGGATAAGTGGTGGGAAGGGCAGGATGCTGGAAGCGCAACGCGCGGCATTTTTCGCCGACTTGCCGGTGTCGCTGGCCATTCGCCGCGACCGGCTGCGGCGCGCGATGCTGATGATCGAACAAAATGCCGATGCGCTCTGTTTGGCGCTCGCTGCGGATCAGGCGAATCAGGATGCCGATTCGGCGATGCTGACCGAAGTGAAGCCGGCGATCGCGGCTCTGCGCGCTTCGATGACCAATGTCGGCCGCTGGATGCGTCCCGAAGGCGGGCATGGGCTGCTCGCGCGATTGGGCGGGGGCGGCGACTATGCCGAATATCAGCCGCTCGGGGTCATCGGCATATCTGCGCCGGCTTCCTTGCCGCTGCTCCAGACGGCCAGCATCGTCGCGAGCGCGCTCGCCGCGGGCAATCGGGTGATGCTGAAATTCGACGCTGCTTCGCCGCAACTCGCGCGGCTGATCGGCGATCTTGCGCCGGGCTTCTTTGATATGCTCGAACTGGCGGTAGCGTCCGGCGACGTCTTTGCGGAACAGGCGTTCGACCTGCTGGTGACGAGTGAGCCCCAGGACGGCGAGGGGGTAACGATCGCGCGGTCGAGCAAGTCGCCGGCCATTTTCGGCCGTTCGGCCGACTTTGCCAAGGCGGCCGACAATGTGGTCGCGCGCAAGTGGCTCAAGGACGGACGGGGGCCGCTCGCGCCCGACTATCTTCTCGTGCCCGACGAACAGGAAGAGGCGATCGCGGCATGGCTGTGGCGTGCGGCGATGCAGCCGGTTGCCGAAGATGCGCCATCGACCGAGGGTGATCAGCAGCGGCTGGCGCGGCTATTGGACGACGCGCGCGCGCGCGGGGGCGAGGTGATGACGGCACAGCCGCGCGGGTCGGCGGCGCCGCTCCACATCATCCGCCACGCCAGCGAGGATATGCTGGTGATGCAGGAGGATAGCACGGGGCCCATCCTGCCGCTGCGGAACTATGCGCGGATCGAGGATGCGATCGATACGATCCACCGGCGTCCGCCGCCGCTCGCCATCTATTATTTCGGTCGCGATGCTGCGGAGCGTCGGCACATATTGGAACATACGCTTTCGTCGGCCATCGCGATCGACGGTCGGGCGCCATCGGCGGCAAAACCCGACGCGGGCATGACACTTAACATCGACCATGGCGAAGCGGGCTTCCGCCGATTTAGCCGGATCCGGCATGTGTATCGCCAGCCCTGGCCCGATTTCGCTCGCCGCTTCGCGCGCGAAACCGGCGACGATCTGGGCGGGGCAGCGCCCGCACTACACTGATCCCGGCCGCGCCACGCAACGCCGCATATGGCTGGTGCCGCGCGGTACGCCACATCAAAAGCCATGGCCTATGGATGGCACCCCCTCTCTTTTCGCCAGTGCCGTTTCGGTCGTCGCGGGCGGGGAGCCGGTCTATTTCGCGCAATCGGGCGGGGTCTATCGCGGCGTGCGGGCGAGCAATGTCGGCAACGGCCTGTTCGTGATCCGCGAGCCGGTCCGCGATGTCGTGATTTCCGGCATCCAGGTCGATGGCGGCTACCGGGTTATCGAAAATGGTGCGGCGCCTGATCGAGTAAGCGCAGGCTGCGCGGGGCTCCGGGTCAGCGGCGCGCGGGCGAGCAATCTCCGCCGCAGCTTCGCCCGCATTCGCTACGACAGTCATGACGGCGTGATCGAGGATGTCAGCGCTTCCGGGACGCTCGCGACCGGTAAGACCGATCTGCCGGTGGGTATCGCCTTCGACGGCACCGCCCACGACTTCCGGATCGAACGATGCTTGATGCGCGGGTTTCAATGGCAGCGTAAGCCCCGCCAATATTGGAACGGCGACGGCTTCTCGACCGAGCGCGGCAATTCGCGCTTCCTCTTCCGACAATGCGCCGCGTGGGACAACAGCGATGGCGGATTTGATCTCAAATCGACCGAAACGACGCTCGATGACTGCATCAGCGGCCGGAATGCACGTAATTTTCGGCTGTGGTCCAGTATTCGCGCGACGCGGCTCACCAGTCTCGACCCCGTCAAGATCGGCGGGATCGGTGACACAAACCATTTCACGATCATGGGAGCGCGGGGCGCGAGCGAACCGGTGACCATCCATATCGAGCATCTGGTCGTAAAGAGCGATCGGGGCTGGCCGATCTTCGACGTCCACAATGGTGCGGCGCGGATCATCATCGGCTCGCACGACATCAATGTTCCGCCCGGTACCCAGCTATGGCGTTCGCGAGGTGGCGGTTCGGTGCCGGGCGGAGTGTCCTTCGTTGGTACACCTCCGACGCTCTGAATGGCCCGGCGCACTTTGCACACGCTTCGACGCCGGGCTCTTGCTGCAATGCAGCGTAAAGGCGCAGTTGCCGTCCGTCAGCGCGAGACGATCGTGTCTGCACAATCCGAAAGCTGGTTTTTTGGGGGGGAACCCAGTGACCAGAAAAGGGTGAAAAGATGCGAAAGATACGCAAGGCCGTGTTCCCCATCGGCGGCCTTGGAACCCGGTTCCTTCCGGCGACCAAGTCGATGCCAAAGGAAATGCTTCCTGTCGTCGACCGGCCCTTGATTCAATATGCGGTCGATGAAGCCCGCGAGGCGGGCATCGAGCAGTTCATTTTCGTGACCAGCCGCGGCAAGAGCCTGATCGAAGATCATTTCGACCATGCCTTCGAACTCGAAGAGGCGATGGCGCGGCGCGGCAAATCGCTTGCCGCGCTCGACGGCACCCGTCCGCCGCCGGGCGACATCAATATCGTGCGGCAGCAGGAGCCGCTGGGGCTGGGTCATGCCGTGTGGTGCGCCCGTCGTCTCGTCGGTGACGAGCCCTTTGCAGTGTTGCTCCCCGACGATCTGATGGTCGGCGAGCCCGGGTGCCTTAAGCAGATGGTCGACGCCTATGCGGAGCTCGGCGGCAACCTCATCTGCACCGAGGAAGTTGCGGCGGAGGATACGCATAAATACGGCATCATCACGCCGGGCGTGAGTGCGGGGGCGGTCACCGAAGTCCGGGGGCTGGTCGAAAAGCCCGCAGCAGACGTCGCGCCGTCGCGGCTTGCCGTCATCGGCCGCTATATCCTCCAGCCGGAGGTGATGGATGTCCTCGGCAGCCAGGAGGAAGGCGCGGGCGGTGAAATCCAACTCACCGACGCGCTGGCGCGGATGATCGGCCAGCAGCCGTTCCACGGCGTCACCTTCGAAGGGAAGCGGTACGACTGCGGCGACAAGAGCGGGTTCGTGACCGCGACGCTGGCGCTGGCACTGGCCCGTCCCGACATCGCGCCCGCGGTGCGCGCGTTCCTGGCCGCGGCGTGATATGGACGCAGTTACACGACACATGCCGCGCAGCCGGCAAGCAGACCCGCAGGTCGATCGCGGCGCGCTGATCGATTTGCGCCGTGTCGGCGGAGTCCTGCGCCGGCGATGGATGGTGCTTTGTGCGGCGATGGCCGCGGCGATCGTCATCGCCGCGGCCGCTTATATTGCCGCTGAACCGCGCTATCTCGCGACCGCACAGGTTGCGCTCGAACGGACGGCCGAGCGCGTGATCAACGTTGATTCGGTGGTGCCGACGTCCGATCCCGATTCCGCTGCGGTCGATACCGAGGTGCAGGCCCTACGTTCGCCCGAACTGATTGGGCGCGTGGTCGATCGGTTACGGTTGGCCCGTGATCCGGCGTTCAACAATGCGGCCGGTGAGGGTCAGCCAACGGCGCAGCCAGACCTGATCGGTCGCCAGCGCGCGATCGGCACGCTGCTCGGTGGGTTGACCGTGAAACGCGACGGCCTCTCCTATGCGATCAGCGTATCGTACGAAGGCAGCACGCCTGTGCAGGCGGCGCAGATCGCCAATGCGCTGGTCGACGATTATGTGTCGGGGCAGGTCGGATCCAAGACCGACGCGACGCAGCGCGCGAGCAAATTCCTCGAACAAAGGTTAGAGGAACTGCGCACGCAATTGCTGCGCGCCGAGCGCGAAGTCGCGGATTATCGCGCCGCGCACAATCTTTTCGCCGTCTCGGAAGCGAGCACGATCACGCAGCAGGAGCTCTCGGGCCTTTCGACCCAGCTCGCTCAGGCGAAAGCGGAAAATGCCGCGGCACAGGCGCGCCTCTCGGCCGCTCGCGCGCAGCTTGCCGGCGGACGGAACGGCGAGGAGTTGGGCGACTCACTCGATTCGCCGGTGGTCAGTCAGCTCCGTGCTCAGCGTGCCGAAGCGGGTCGCGAGGTTGCGGCGCTCGAGAAACGCTACGGTCCGCGTCATCCCGCGCTGATGCAGGCGCAGAATCAGCTTCGCACCGCTGACGCGGCGATCGCGGCCGAAGTGCAGCGTATCGTCGCCAACGTCTCGATCCAGGCGAGCATCGCCAACCAGCGCGCGGGTTCGCTCGCGGGTTCGGTCGCGCAATCGCAGGGCAAGCTTGCCAGTGATAACGAGGCATCGGTCCGGCTGGGCGAACTGGAACGTAACGCCGAATCTTCACGGACCCTCTATCAGGCATTTCTTGATCGTTATCGCCAGACGGTCGCTCAAGCGGGGCTGGAGCAGAGCGATTCCTACATCGTCAGCCGGGCGCGCGTACCCGGTGCGCCGAGTTCGCCCAACATGCTCATCTATGCCGCGATGGCCATTGTCGGCGGGCTGGGTATCGGCGTGTTGCTGGTTGTGCTGCTGCAGTTGCTCGAACGCGGCATCGAAACAAGCGACGCGATCGAGGATATGTTGGGGCTTTCAACGCTTGCTTCGATCCCCGACGCCAACACACTGCCGGGCTATCGCAAGCTGGGCCCGCCGGCACCCCCGGCGGAGCTGTTGCTGAAGCGTCCACAATCCACCTATGCTGAGGCTTTTCGCACGCTCCGCACGTCGATCCAGTTCGCCGAAGCAGCGAGTCCGATCCGCGTCGTCGCAATCACTTCAGCGGTGCCGGGCGAGGGCAAGACGACCACCGCAATGGGTCTCGCCCGGGCGGTTGCCGCTGCGGGCGGCAAAGTGCTGCTGATCGATGCCGACGCGCGCCGCCGCGCCTCAAGCCGGCAATTCACCGATGGGGTGACGCTTGGGCTGGACGAGGTGCTCGCGGGCCAGGCGACGCTCGATCAGGCGATCGTCAAGGACAGCCTGTCGGGCGCTTTCCTTCTGCCCCAGCGGATCGATTCCAAGGGTGTTGGCCTGACCGAAAGCCCGCGGCTCGCCGAACTGATCGAGCAGGTGCGCGAGCGCTACGACCTCGTCATCCTCGACACGCCGCCGGTGCTGCCGGTGGACGAGGCGCGCGTGATTGCCAGCATGGCCGACGGCGTGGTGCTTTTGGTGCGCTGGCGCAAGACGCCGTCGAAGGCGGTTTCTGTGGCGCTGCGGCGGCTCTACGACGTCCACGCAGAAATGCTGGGCGCGGTGCTGACACTGGTCGACGTGCGCGAGCAGGAGCGGGCGGGATATGAAGATGGCGGCACCTTTATGAAGGCGTATCGCTCCTATTATGCCGACTGATCGGGCGGCGCCGTGACCGGACAGGCGTTACCCTATGGTCCGTCATTCGGACTCGGCATCCTGCTGCCGGTCACGGCGGTGCTGCTCGTCTCGCTCGTCATCGCGGCGCGGCGGGCGGGCAGCGTGGCGGGCGCCTTCGTCGTCGTGGCGTTGTGGATGCGATATACGGCCGGTGCCTATCACCTCTATATGTTCAAGCCGCTGGCGGCCGGCCTTTCGGGCAACGCGCTGCTCTCGATCGGGGTGACGGCGTTCGGGCTGCTCTTCGTGGTGCGGCCCGCCAATCTGGCGCTCAAATGGCTGCTGCCCGTCTATGCGCTGATCCTGCTCGCGCTCGTCAGCGCCGGCCTCAACGGCGATGCGGCCGGGGGAATCAACGCGGCGGTCAAATATGCCTATATGATCGTCATCATGATCGCGGTGTTCCAGGCGCTGCGCGTCGATCCCGAAGCGCGCTTCCTAGGCTGGGCGATGGTTTCGTTCCTGCCGCTGCTTGTCTTCCAGATGCTCTCGCTGGCGCTGAACCTGCCGAAAGGATCGGAGGATGGCGACGGGCTGGTCTGGATCGGCGGCTATAATCACGAGGCGGCCTTTTCGGTCGCGATGATGACGGGTTTTCTCGTCGGCTGTTTTGCGAAGTCGGCGCCGCGCGCGGTCCGCGTCGCTTTCCTGACCGCGACCTTCGTCGGCGTCCTGCTCGCAGGCTATCGCACGACAATCCTTGCGTTCGCGCCGCTCGCCCTGGCAGTGTTCCTAAGCGGGCTGACGATGAGTGTGCGGCGCGACCAGCGCGCCGCGATGGCGGTGAGCGCGGCGGTGGCGGGTGTCCTGTTCGTCTCGGTTGCGGCGCTGTTCTACAGCGAGAAATTCACCGATCTCGCCGCCTTCCTCGCGGACCCGGCGGGCATGATCAAACCGCCGCGCGATTTCGATCTCCTCGAACGGCAGGTGATGTCGGCGCGCCCGCTGATCTGGAGCAGCTATATCTACGCCTGGGCCGAAGGCACGCCGATCCAGCATCTGTTCGGCCTGGGGCCGGAGAGCTGGGAAGGCGTGTTCAAGGTCTATCCGCACAACACGCTGGTCGCGACGCTTTACGAACTCGGCTGGTTCGGGATCGGGGCGATGGTCACGCTATGGACGGCGATGTTCGCCGCGGCGGCTTCGGCACGCGGCGAACGCTTCAAGCTGCTCGCCGCGCATTTCGCTTTCTTCCTGCTCAACATGGCGACGATGCCCTTTTGGCAGGTCGAGGGGCTCGCGCTCTACGGGTTGCTCTGCGGCTATACCATCCACGCGGCCCGCGCGGCACCGCCACGCGTCCGCGCGTTGCAGCTCGCCCGCGGCTGAGCGGGCGAGCGCCGGAAGCGGCTCAGTGCCGCCCCAGCTCTTCACGTCCGACGACCATATAATGAACCTCGTCCGGACCGTCGGCGAAGCGTAGATGGCGGACGTCTGCGTAAAGATCGGCGAGCGGCGTCCAGTGCGAGATGCCCGTGGCGCCGTGGATCTGGATCGCCTGATCGATGATCTGGCAGGCGCGTTCGGGGACCATCGCTTTCGCCATGCTAACCCAGACGCGCGCTTCGCGATTGCCGAGCAGGTCCATCGCCTTCGCGGCCTTCAGCACGATCAGGCGCATCGCTTCGATCTCGACGCGCGCGCGGGCAATAACCTCCAGATTCTTGCCGAGCTGCGACAGTTGGCGGCCAAAGGCGGTGCGCGAATTGCCCCGCTTGACCATCAGGTCGAGCGCGACCTCGGCCTTGCCGATCGTGCGCATGCAATGGTGGATGCGCCCGGGCCCGAGGCGCATTTGCGAAATCTCGAACCCACGGCCCTCTCCGAGCAGGATATTCTCACGCGGAACGCGGACATTGTCGAAACGCATGTGCATATGCCCCTGCGGCGCATGGTCGGCGCCAAAGACGCGCATCGGGCCAAGCACCTTCACGCCGGGCGTGTCCATCGGCACCAGGATTTGCGAATGCTGTCCCTTGCGCGACGCCTCGGGGTTGGTCTTGAGCATACAGATCAGGATCTTGCAGCGCGGATCGCCGGCGCCGCTGATGAAATATTTCTCGCCGTTGATCACCCATTCGTCGCCGTCGAGCACCGCGCTCGTTTCCAAATTGCTGGCGTCGGACGAGGCAACGTCGGGTTCGGTCATGACATAGGCCGAGCGGATTTCGCCGTTCAAAAGGGGTTTAAGCCAGCGCTCCTTCTGCTCGGGCGTGCCCACCATTTCGAGCACTTCCATATTGCCCGTGTCCGGCGCCGAGCAGTTCAGCGATTCCGATGCGAGCGGAGACTTGCCGAGTTCGGCGGCGATATAGGCATAGTCTAGATTGCTGAGCGGGGTGCCCGTATCGCCGTGCGGCAGGAAGAAGTTCCAGAGGCCCGCGGCCTTCGCCTTGTTCTTCGCGCCTTCCAGCAGTTCGAGCTGTCCTGGCGCCCAACTCCAGCGGTCGGCGCGGCCTTCGCCGAGGCGGAAAAACTCCTCGGTGATCGGGTCGACATTCTCGGCGATGTGGCGCTTGACCGCATCGAACAGCGGCTGCGCTTCTTTCGACATTCTGAGGTCGTTGAGTTCGGCTTCGAGTTCGATCTCGGTCATGACAATTCTCCGCTGGTTTCGCCCGCAGCCTTAGTCGCACCATGTTATCGAAGAAAATGATATGGATGAATATAGGATATTCGTATCGCGAATAACTATGCGGGCTGCGCCAGTTCGTCGGCGATGATCGTGCGCAGCCAGCCCAGACCCGGGTCGGCCTGCGCTGCCTGATGCCAGTAAAGATAGCTGCCGCCCTGTTCGACCGGCAACGGCAGGTCAACGAGTTGCATCGGCCACATCGCACCCAGAACCTCCGCATGCGACCGCGGCAGCGAGAACAGCATGTCCGATGCCGCGACGATTTGCCAGGCGGTGATCGCATGCTGGCAGCGGACCGCGACGCGCCGCGACAGGCCCATGCGGTCCAAGGCCATGTCTTCGATCCCGGGACCATAGGGTCTTGAAGTCGCGATGATATGTTCGAGCGCGAGATAGGTATCGAGGTCGATCGCGCCGTCGACGCGCGGATGCCCTATGCGCGCCACGATGACGAGAGGCTCGGTGCCGAGATAATGCCGCTGGAGCCGGTCGTCCGCGGGCAGGGCGACATCGAGCGCGAGGTCGAGGTCGCCGCTCGCGAGCATCATCACCAGATCTCGGCGGCGGAAGGTCACGCTGGCGAGTGCGACATGCGGGGCTTCGCGCCGGACCCGCGCGACGAGCGAAGAGAAGCGCGGCATTTCGCCCGAAAGGCGCACGCCGATACGGAATTCGCGCGACGCTTCGGCCGGGTCGAACGATGCGGCGGCATCGAGCGCGGCATCGAGCCCGCGCAACGCCTCGCGAACGGGCCCCGCGATAGCGCGCGCCGCCGGGGTGGGCACCAGCCCGTTGCCCTGCCGCACGAACAGCGGGTCGTCGAACTGCGTTCGCAGGCGCGTCAGGGCATGGCTGATCGCCGGCTGCGACAGGTTCAGATGGCGTGCCGCCGCCGATACGCCGCCCTTGACGAAGATCGCGTCGAATATCCGCAGCAGGTTGAGATCGAACCTGGCGAGCTGGCGCAAGACGTCCTCCTCCGCGACGTGACATGTGATGGATTATCGGCCCTAATCGCTAATGATCCGGAAGGAAACCGTGGCTAGGCCGTCCGTCTTGCCCTTTGCGTTATAATGTCGCGACACCATTGATTAACCATCCCTTTTCAATGCATCGCCGTTTCTCTTCTGCTATCGATACCGTCGAACGGGCCCTTTGGTCCGGTAGGTTGGGACTTGCATTGATGGGTCGTGCATCAGCCTGGCTGCGGGCAGGAAAAGCGAATTGGGTGTTGATCACCGCCGCGATAGGCGTGCTGTTGATCCTGTCGTTCCTCTCGCTCGCGACCGACCGCGGTTTCGAACAGAATGCGCGCCTGAGGCAGGATGTTGCCGAATCCTATAATGCGCGCGCCGTTTTGCAGGCGGTGCTGACGCTGCATCAGGATATCGAACTGGGGCAGCGGGGCTATGTCATCACCGGCGATCCCAGCTTTCTCGCGCCGTACCGGAGTGCCGAGGCGCGGATCGATGCCAATTTCGAAGCCTTCGAAAAATTCGCGGGGGCCGACGGTCAGGCGGCGCTGATGGCCGAGCTCGAACGCACGTCGATCGAGAAACGTCGCTTTGTCGCGAGAACGATCGCGCTCGTCGAAGAGGGCCGACGCGACGAGGCGGCGCGGCTGATAACGGGCGGCGAGGGCAAGAGGTCGATGGACCATATCCGCACGCTGATCGGCACGATTTCCGAAGGCGAGCGAGCGAAACTCGAACAGCGAACCGTGCTCGCGAATAATGCTCGCGAACGCTTGCGGCAGCGGACCTTCACCTTGCAGGTCGGTTTGATCATGCTGCTCGCGCTCGCGGCTTTCCTGATCGCGCGTAGCCAGTTGGCGCGGAAGAGGGCGCATCGCCGCGCCCGCGATCTGGCCGCGCGTCAGGAAGCGATCTTCGACAGCGCCAAGGACGGGATGATCGTGCTGAACCCGAGCGGGAGCATCGAAAGCCTGAATCCTTCGGCGGCCAATATGTTCGGCGTACCGTCTGAATCATTGTTGCGCCGCGACATCGGGGCACTTTTCGAAATCGCGCCCGACCGCGGACAGATCGAGACCTTCCTGCGCCGCCTGAAGGCGAACCGCAAGGAAAGCTACGGACAGATCCAGGAGTTCGTCGGTCGCCGCCAGAATGGCCAGACTTTTCCGCTCGAAGTGTCGGTCAGCCCGGTCCATCTTGCCGACGCCACCTTGTTCGTCGCCGTGATCCGCGACATCAGTGACCGCCGCGAAATCGAACAGATGAAGGGCGAATTCGTCGCGACGGTCAGTCATGAATTGCGGACACCGCTGACCTCTATCGCGGGATCGCTGGGACTCATCAGCGGTGGAGCGGCGGGGGAAATTCCCCCGAAGGCCGCGCGACTGGTCGAAATTGCGCACAGCAACGCCGCGCGTCTCGTGCGGTTGATCAACGATATCCTTGATATCGAGAAGATCGAAGCGGGGCGGATGCAGTTCGATGTCCGGCCGCTGGCGCTCGGTCCGCTGCTGGAGGCTGCGGCGCATCAGGCGGCCGGTTTTGCGGGCGAATATGGCGTATCGGTGCAGGTCGAAACCGTCGCGCCGGAGGCCGCCGTCCTCGCGGACGAGGATCGGTTGATGCAGGTCGTGACTAACCTGCTTTCCAATGCGATCAAATTTTCGCGGCGCGGTGAAGCGGTGACGGTGCGCGTAACACCGCTCGATCGGCGTTACAGGATCAGCGTCATCGACCGCGGTGAAGGCATTCCCGAGGCATTTCGCAACCGCATCTTCGGAAAGTTCGCGCAGGCGGATGCGTCGGATTCGCGCCAGAAGGGCGGCACCGGGCTTGGCCTCAGCATCGTACGCGAGATTGTCGTACGGCTTGGCGGTGCGGTCGATTTCGAGAGTGTCGAGGGCGCGGGCAGTATATTTCATGTCGACCTGCCGGCGGCGGAGACCCCGGGCATGGCGCCCGCGCCCGACGCGGCCGAACCAAGCCAGCGAACGGATCGCGCGCTTCCGGTCGTGCTCCACGTCGACGACGACCCCGACATGCTCGCGGTGGTGGCCAGCGCATTCGACGGCAAGGCGATGATCCATTCGACGCCCAGCGTCGCGGAGGCGCGGGCCGCGATCCGGCGCACGCGCTATGATGCCGCGATTCTCGACATCGGGATGCTCGACGGCTGCGGGACCGACTTGGTCGAACCGCTTCGCAAACGATCGCCGACCTTGCCGATCATTCTCTTCACCGCACAGGAAGTCGACGGAGCGCCGAAGAACGGTATCGATCTGGTCCTCGTAAAATCGCGCGCCAGTCTCGACCGATTGGTCAGCGAGGTGAGTGGGCGTATCGTTTCGGGGCGCGGCAACGGTGGAGGCGGTAAATGAGCATCCAAATCCTCTATGTCGACGACGAAGCGGATATTCGCGAAGTCGCCGAGATGGCGCTTTCGCTCGATGCCGATTTCGATATTCGCACCTGCGGGTCGGGCCGCGAGGGAATTAAGGCGGCGCGCGACTGGCAGCCCGACCTGATCCTGCTCGACGTGATGATGCCCGAACTCGACGGGCCAGGCGTTCTCGAAATCCTGCGGCAGGACGCTGCGACGACGGCCATTCCCGTGGTCTTCATCACCGCGCGGACGCAGGCGCACGAAGTGGCGCGGCTCCGCGAACTCGGCGCGCGCGGTGTCATCGCGAAACCCTTCGACGCGATGACGCTGGCGCGGCAGGTGCGGACGTTCCTCGATGGGTGAAATCGACGCTCGCCTCGCCGCCCTTGCCGAACGCTTCGCGGCGCAGGCCGCTGAAACGGGTGTGGCGATCGAAGATAGTCTGGAGCGCGGGGACCGGGCCGAACTGTCGCGCCTGTCGCACAGCCTCGCCGGGCGCGCGGGCATGTTCGGCTATGGCGCGATCGGTGACGCGGCGCGCGCTGTGGAGGAAGCAATCGATGCCGGACGGTCGCCCGACGACGTCAAAGGGCTGACGCGTGACCTGCTTGGCCAGCTCGGCGCGATGAATGGGCGCTGATTGGTTAATTCGGGTAACCGCAACGGGGTGGACCGCGGCCCGCAGCGAGTGATAATATATAAATCCCAACAGCATGTCGGTGGAGTTACATGACGAAAGTGCTCGTGGCGGACGATGACCCGCTGACCATGGCAGGCATCACGGCGCTTCTCGACAAGACGAATTTCGACGTGGTGGCGACGGTCAACACCGGCGCTGCGGTACTCGAAACGCTGGGCAGCGCGCGGCCCGATCTTCTGATCCTCGATAACGGCATGCCCGAACGCAGCGGGCTCGACGTGCTGCGGACGCTGCGCAGCCGCGGCGACAACCGGCCCGTCGTCCTGCTGACCGGTGGTCTCAACGACGAACTTGCGCGCGAGGCGATCCAGCTTTCGATCAACGGCATCGTCATCAAGGCGACCGCGCCGCGCGACCTGTTGACCTGTCTTGAAAGCGTGGTGCAGGGGCGGCGCTGGCTCGACCAGGACGTGATGCAGCGCGTGATGGAACAGGCGATGTCGCCGGACGCTCCACGCGACCCGTTCGAGGCGCTGAGCGGGCGTGAGCGTGCGGTTGCCTCGCTGGCGCGGCGCGGGCTGCGCAACAAGGAAATCGCCGACGAGCTTGGGCTGACCGAAGGGACGGTGAAGGTTCATCTTCACAAGGTTTTTGATAAGCTTAACATCCGTGGCCGCACCGAATTGATCCTTTTGGCGCAGGACCGCGGCGCCTGAATCTATACCGAAAGATATAAGCCGTTTTAGCCGTTGGGGAGCGCCTTTGTCGCCTCCCGGTGAATATCGCATGCGCAAGAGTTAGCGCATTTGTCGATCAAGTTGGCGGCATCGGGCCGTCACCGACGACAGGCGATTCATGGGCTTTTTGCGCACCCTTTTCTTGCTGGCCTTGGCGGTGATCAGTGTGATCGCCAGCCAGCACGCGCATGCGCAGGTGACCGCTTATGCCGCGGGGCAGGGAGCCGTTAACAGCATCGAAGTCGGGGTAGAGGTCCGCGCGTCGGTGCTCGGCCGCTGCGGTTTCGCGACGTCGGGTGCACCGTCGGGCGCCATTGACCAGGCCGATTTCGACCAGAGCGGCTTTACCAAGGATTTCGCGATCCAGCTCAATTGCTCCGGCGCATCGCGGATCGCGGTGTCGTCGGCCAATGGCGGCATGGCCAATGCCGCGACGGGCGCTACCGGCTACCAGACCAAGGCGCCTTATAATGTCGCGCTCTATGTGGCGGCCGACAATGGCACGAACGCCTCGGCGAGCTGTGCCGCCGCGACGCTCGCCGCGGGCGGCAGTTGCACCTTCGCCGGCACGGCGAGCACGGCCGCCGGGCTTCGCCTTGGCGGCGCTTCGACCAAGGCGAACGGTTCGTATCTGCGTGTCAGCGCGCCGGCTTACTCGGGAACCGACACGCTCGCCGCGGGTCGCTACACCGATACTCTCTCGATCACCGTCAGTGTCAGTCCTTAACGCGATGTTGAACAATTCGAATCCGCCCTTATTAACTATCGGACCCTATTTCGGGGTTCGATATGACACCTACGAGATTGATTTCGAACCGGATCGCTCGCGTCGCGCTTGTGCTGACGGGGCTGAATCTTGCGGCGCCGGCAATGGCCGAAGAGGTCAATCAGATCGCCGTTTACGGCGAGGTCGCCCCGCGATGCTGGGTTGTCGATCCGATGAAGATCGTCGCGACGAACGCGGCGCCGAAGGTGATTTCGGCACGGGCGATCTGCAATCACGGGCGGCCGGTTCTGGCGTCGGAAGTGCGGATGGTCGATTCGGACGGATTGCTGATAAAGCGAGTTCCCGCAGCCACAGAGCGGCCCGTCGCCGCCGCATCACTCTCCGCTCGCACAGCATTGGAGATCGTCGTAACACCTCAGCTATGAGGGTTTGGACGACCGGTTTATCAGCGCTGGGATTGGCGTTCGGATTCGCGCTCGCAGAGCCAGCGGCCGCCCAATCGCAGATATCATCGGTTTGCGGTGTGACCGGCGCCGCGACCGCACCCGCCAGCATCACCTATGATCCCTTTTCGCCCGGCGGCCTGTCCGAAGCGACGGTCCCGCTGATTCTCCGCCGCAACCGGGGCCTGATCCTCGGCCGCACGCGGGAGGTCAGCCTGGTGATCGTATCGCCCTCGGGCTCCCCCGCGCTCGACGTTACTTACAACGGCTATCGCGTCATCTATCCAGAGGGGGCGACTGCCGGACGTCCGCGCTCGCTGAATTCGAAGGACAGTGGTGCGGGCGCGGCGGGCGAGATCCGCTATGATTTCGGCAGCCTGCTCGCTGCGGACACGTCGACGCCGCTCAACCTGCGCGTGACGGTGCCGCCGGGGACCGACCTGTCGGCGGGCGATCCGATCATCCTCGACCTCCTTTATATCTGTTCGGGCGAGAATGGCATGGCGAGCGTGTCGGTCCCGACGCGCGATACCGGATCGATCCGGATCAACGTCAACACGGTGAGCGCGCTGCAGGCATATTACGCCGGATCGCCGCTCGATTTCGGCGAGATCGGCGACGCGACGACCGCGGCGGTGCTCGCGGCGCCCGATCGCTACACGACCTCGGCGGCGAACTCGCTGCGCGTGCGCAGTTCGGGGCCGTTCGAGGTCAAGATGCGCTCGCAGAATGATTTCAAGCTGACCTATCCCGGCGGCAACCTGTCCAACGCGGCACAGACGATCCGTTACAGCGCGCGTTTCCTTGGGCAGGATATAAGCTCGAACAGCGGTTTCGGCACGCGTACCTGCGCGCGCGCGGGCATGGACGGCAGCGCTGGGGTGCTGCCGCTGCGTGCGACGCTAAAGGAAGGCGGATCGGCGAAGACGCCCGCGACCAACTATAGCGACATCATCAGCATCACCTTCACGCCGATCGTCACCGCAAGCTCGGCGACCAGCTGCGCCGGGCTCTGACCCTCTCGCTATATCGTCGGGTATAGGGAATGATGCCCGAAGTTAGCTTCGTTTTTGCCGGACGCTAAATATTGCCGGGCGTGGATCCGGCCTATCTCCAACTCGTCGGGGCGATGAGCCCCTCAGGATTTTCGATTGGAGATATGAAATGAAAAAGCTTGTTCTCTCGGCCCTGATCATCGGTTCGACCTTCGCCGCTGCTCCCGCTTTCGCCCAGACTGCCGCTGGTTCGGTCGATGTGACCGGTACCGTCGCCGCTCGCTGCTCGGCCGTCACGCCGATCACCGGCAGCATCACGCTCGGCGAACTTGCCAAGGCCGACGGCACCGTCGACCCTGCCTTCGCGGGCAACACCGGGGGCCTCAGCCGCAACTTCACCGTGAAGTGCAACGGCGCGAACCCAAAGATCACGGTCGACGCCAAGCCGCTGGTGAATGCTGCCGCGACCAACTCGCCGAACGGCTACACCAACACCGTGCACTACACCGCGACGCTCGTTGCGATGGGCGCAAAGGGCGGCACGACCTCGGTCGCCGACCAGTCGCTGAGCTCGGGCGCGACTTCGGGTCAGGTTGGCGATCGTCTCGCTGCCGTCTCGAACAACATCACGCTGACCGTTGGCAGCGGCGCAACCGCAGATTCGACGGCGATCCTCGACGCCGGCACCTATGCCGGCAAGGTCGAAATCACGATCGCTCCGACCGCCTGACACCTGGGGGGGTGTTCCCGGCAGGCCAACGTCCACTGGCCTGCCGGGATTAGCCTTTTAAAGGATATGGTCATGCGAAATCCCAAAGCCCTAGCGGCCGAACTCCGCCTTCGCGCGCTTGACGCCGAACCGCAGGAGCAGGCCGAACTGCTTTTTCTCGCAGCGGAATATGAACGAATGGCCGACATGCCCGCGTTCGGGCGGCGGGCCGACTGGTTGGGGGTCCCTCTTCCCAAATGAAGGCGGCCGGCCGGAAAGCCGGTCGCCTTTATGGATAACGCTATGATTACTAAATTTCTTTCTTGGCGGATTACAGGCTTCGGTCCATCGTCGCGCCAGCGGGTGGGGCAACGGGCGAGGAGTAGGTCATTGCAGTTGCTCAGGAGTTTTGGTGGCGCGTTGGTCGCTGTGGCGATCGCGGCCGCCGTATCGGTCGCAACCTATGCAATGGTCGTCCAGCCGGTGGTCATCGACCTCACGACCTCGGGTCGCGCGATGAGCCAGGTGGTGACGGTCGAAAATACCTTCGACAAGCCGTTGCCGGTCGAAATGCGCGTCGAGGGGCTCGACCTGACGCCCGATGGCGTCAACGCAACCGGCAAGGATCCGGGCGACCTGTCGATCTTTCCCCCGCAGACGCTGATCCAGCCGGGCCAGCGGCAGAGCTTTCGCGTGCAATATGTCGGCGAACCGGCGCTCGCACGCAGCAAGCATTATTTCCTTACCGCGGCGCAGCTGCCGGTGCAGACGAACGACACCCAGTCGAATGTCCAGCTTCTCTATAATTTCCAGATTCTTGTCAGCGTCTCGCCCGACGGCGTCAAACCCGCTCTGTCGATCGCGTCGGCCGAAATCGGCAAGGACGCCGAGGGCAATCCGGCGCCGGTGATCGCGGTCGCCAATGCATCGGCTGCGCACGGCTATCTGTCGCGCGGCCGCGTCCGCGTCGTCCAGTTCGCGCCCGACGGAAAGGAAATCTTCCGCAAAGAAATTTCGGGGCCCGAACTTCAGCAAACGCTCGGTTACGGTTTGATCGGCGGCGGGCAGACGCGCCGGATGACCTTGCCCATGCGCCTTCCGCAACCGGGTGGGCGGATCGAGGCGCTGTTCACGCCCGATAGCTGAAGACACCGGCGGGTCGCATGAACCCTCTTTTCGTTGCAGGATTCTTATTGGCTGCCTCGGCGATTCCAGTCGCCAGCCAGGCGCAGGGCACGCCCGACGCCGGCTCCCGCGTGGTCATCGACCCGGGCGCCGACGGCGCGGCTATCAACGCGACCGGCCGTGCCGTCGTGCTGACCGCGCCGCTGCTCGACGGACAGGCCTATCTTGGCGACACGACGCTGACGCTCGAACCCGGCGGGCAGGCGAGCTTTTCGGCCGAACGGCTGTTCGCGCTGCTGGCGCCGCGGCTCGCGCCCGTGCTCGTCGATCGGTTGCGTGCGCGTCTTGCCGAACGGGGTACGATCACGCGGACCGACCTCCAGGGCGTCGGCGTTGGAATTCGTTACGACCCCCAAACGCTGCAATTGGTGATGGAGATCGCGCCCGCCAGCCGCGCGAGCCGGTCGGTCACGCTTGGCGACGACGCGGCGCGGGGCACCGTCAACTATATCGCGCCCGCCGATTTCAGCGCCTATCTCAATATCCGCGGGTCGATGGACTGGGTGCAGCAGGGCAGCGACGAGGGACTGGCCGCGCCGATCACCTTCCTCGACGGCGCCGCGCGTCTCGGCGGAGTCGTGCTCGAAAGCGAAGCGAATTGGCAGGCCGGCGCGCGCGGCGCAGATTTCCAGCGCCGCGGCACGCGCCTTGTCTATGACGACCGCAACAATCTTGTGCGTTGGACGGGCGGTGATTTGCAGACGCTCGCGCGTGGCTTTCAGGCGGCGCCGGAAATCAGCGGCCTGTCGGTGTCGCGCTTCTATTCGCTGCTCGACCCGCAGCGGATCATCCGTCCGCGTGGCAACCGCAGCTTTCGTATCGAGCGGCGCTCGGTCGTCGAAGTGCGCGTCAACGGCCAGCTTGTCCGGCGCCTCGAACTCGACCCGGGAACGTTCGACCTTAAGGACTTTCCCTTTACCCAAGGCTCGAACGACGTTCGCCTCACGATCACGGACGATGCCGGGCGTACCGAATCCTTCAATTTCGACATCTTTCTTGATCAGGCGCAGCTTGCCGAAGGGCTCAGCGAGTTCGGCCTTTATGCCGGGGTGCTTGCGCCGCTCGGCCGGCGTGGCCCGGTCTATAGCGACGATATGGCGTTCAGCGGCTTCTATCGGCGCGGGGTCAGCGACCAGTTGACCCTCGGCGTCAATGCGCAGGCGGATCGCGGCGGCTGGATGGGGGGTGCGGAGGCGGTGATCGCGACCCCGATCGGTTCGTTCGGCGGCTTTGCCTCGGCCTCGCACGTCAGGGATATCGGGTCGGGCTGGGCGTCGATCCTGACCTTTCAGCGCACGATTGCGCGGCGCAGCGGCGGCGCTGACGCTCTGTCGCTGTCGTTCGAGGCGCGCAGCCGCAACTTCGCGCCGATCGGCGTCGGTCTACCGTCGAATCCGTACCGCTATGTCGCGGGCGCGAGTTATAATGGCGCGATCAATGACGCGCTCTATGCGGGGCTCGATGCACGCTATTCGCGCGGGCGTGCTGACGAGCCCAATGTCGCGAGCCTGCGCGCGACGGGCGGCTGGCGCATTTCGCCGCGTTTTAACCTGACCGGCGACGTCAGCTACGAGCGTGCCGGCCGGCAGGATCGTGTCGGCGTCTTTCTGTCGCTTGTCTTCCGCCTCGATCGCGCGTCCAGCGTGCGCGCGGACTATGACAGCCGCAACGACCGCAAGCGCATGACGTACCAGACCTATCATGGCTCGGGCACGGGTGCGTATAATTTCAGTGCCGATGTCGAGCATAGCGACCTTGGCGTCGCGACCACGGCGAACGGCATCTATTACAGCAACCGCGCCGAACTCGGCTTCAGCCATTTCGGGACGTTCGAGCGCGATCTGGGTGGATCGACCAGCCAGCGCACCTCGCTACGCTTCGGCACCTCGCTCGCGGTCGCCGACGGCGCCTTCTCGATCGGGCGCCCGATCCAGGACAGTTTCGCCATCGTAAGTGCACACCCTTCGCTTCAAGGCACCAACATCTTCATCGACGCCAACGGCCGCTTTTCGACCGCGAACAGCGGCGCACTTGGCACCGCGCTGCAACCGAGCCTCAGCAGCTACAGCGAGCGCAATCTGCTCGTGACCGCACCCGACGCGCCGATCGGCACCGACCTGGGCGAGGGATCGTTCCGGCTGCTGCCCGGCTATCGCAGCGGATACCGGCTGACGGTGGGATCGGATTATATGATCAGCGCCGTCGGGCGCCTGCTTGGCGCCAATGGCGAACCGATCGCGCTGGTCGCCGGCAGCGCGGTGGAGGAGGCGCATCCCGAGCGCGAGCCCGTCCCGCTGTTCACCAACGGCGCTGGCCGGTTCGGTGCGACCGGTCTCGCGCCCGGGCGCTGGCGGATCACCCTGACCGACCCGGACCGGACGCAATTCATCCTGACGATCCCCGATGGCGCCGATCGCACTATAGCAGCGGGAGACCTCATTCCGAACAGGCCGTGATCGCTTTATGATGGACCGTGAAGGCAGGATTCTTTCGGTCAGGCCCGAATGCTCGTCGAGTTTGCCTGATCTCCATCGCGAGTCCGTCGATGCCGTCGATGCTTTCTTCCTTGGGGCCCAATTGATCCGATCCGGATAAGTCTCTTCGTCCGACCATAACGGCGAATTTAGCCCCTCCGGATGATCTTTGCCGAAACGGGGGGTGATTCATGTTCAGGGTTTTCGAATGTATTGTCGGGCAGCATGATCTGCGGTTCGTCCTTCTGGCAGCGATGGTCTGGATACTTGGCAGCGCCGCGCTGTTCCTGTTGCTCGCGCGTTCGATCGACTGCGTGGAGACGCGCCGCCGACAATGGGTCGCGGTTGCTGCGGTCGCGGCGGGCGTCGGAGTCTGGGCAACCCATTTCATCGCGATGCTCGCCTATGACGGATCGATGCCGTTGAGCTTCGATCCCGGCCTGACGATGCTCTCCGTGGCGATCGCGATCTTCGCCTTCTGGTTGAGCTTTCTCGTCGCAGGCCGCAATTTCGAACCGCCGGCTTCTATGGTGGCCGGCCTCATCGCCGCCATCGGTGTTGCCGCGATGCACTTCATCGGCATGGCCGCGATCATTGCGCCCGCGGTCGTCCGATATGATTTTGGCGCGATCGCGGTCGCTTTCCTGATTCTCGCCTCCTGCTTCGGTCTCGCGCTGTTCGCTTTCGGTCGGATGGCCGGGCAATGGCGGATCATCCTGCCCGCACTGCTTTCGGTCGCCGGCGTTGTTGCGCTTCATTTCACAGCGATGTCGGCAACTGTTCTCGCACCCGATCCCGCCAGATTCGATCCTGCGGCCGTCGCTGGGCATGAATGGTTGATCGTTGCGATCGTCGCGGCGACGCTCGGCCTGATTGCTGTGGTTCTGGGAGGCGCTTTCCTTGATCGTATGCTTACCGATTTGCGGGGCCTTACCGAGGCGACGCTCGAAGGGCTGGCTATTCTGAGCCGAGGCCGGATCGTCGAGGCGAATGGCCAGCTTGCCGCGCTTCTTGGCGTATCGCCGGTTGAACTGATTGGGAGCGACCCCGGTCGCTGGCTGGCACCTGTCGACGGTCAGGACCTCTCAGCCCCGCGGACGGGAGCAGCCGAGGCGGTCATCACTCGCGGTGAGGGCGACGATCTGATCGTCGAGGTCGCAACGCATGCCGTCGAATATCGTGGACGTCGCTGCGAAGTGCTCGCGGTGCGCGATCTCACGGCGCGGAAGCGCGCTGAACTTCAGGTCGAACATCTCGCCGCCCATGACGTATTGACCGGGCTCCCCAATCGCGCGCGGTTGACTGCGGTACTGGATGGCTTGGTCCGAAGCGGAGAGAGTTTTGCGCTCTTCGCGCTCGATCTCGATCGTTTCAAGGCGGTCAACGACATCTTCGGTCATGCGGCCGGGGACGCGATCCTTTGTCGGGTCGCCGCGCTGCTCCGCGATGTGACCAGCGAGGCGGATCTTGTCGCGCGCATCGGTGGCGACGAATTTCTGATTATCCAACGCGGCATCGACGATCTGCCTGATGCGCGGCGGCTCGCGCGCGACATTCTTGATGCCTTTGCCGCGAAGATGGACATCACACGCGACCCGATGGCGGTGGGCGTGAGCATCGGGGTCGCACTCTTCCCTGGCGATGCGGCCGGTGCTGAGGCCATTCGTCACCATGCTGATGTTGCGCTTTATCGGGCGAAGGAGCGCGGCCGCGGGATGGCCTGCTTCTTCGATCTTGAAATGGATCAACTCGTCCGCGAACGTCGCGAACTCGAACATGATCTCCGCCACGCCATTACGCGCGCCCAGCTCAGTCTCATGTACCAACCGCTCGTTGCGACATCGGGCGGGCGCATCGTCGGCTATGAGGCGCTGCTTCGCTGGGCGCACCCGACGCGTGGGCCGATCCCTCCCGAAATCTTCGTGCCGATCGCCGAAGATGTCGGCGCGATCATCCCAATAGGTGAGTGGGTGCTGCGCGAGGCATGTGCCGCTGCCATGCAATGGCCGGAGCATGTCAACATCGCGGTCAATGTGTCGGCGGTGCAGTTTCAGCTGCCCAATCTGGCTGCAATTGTGGAGGATGCCCTTACTCAGGCCGGGCTTGCCGCCGATCGGCTCGAACTCGAGGTAACCGAAAGCGTCATGCTGCGGGATCGGGAGAGCGCGCTCGCGACGCTTCACCGGTTAAAGGCCCTCGGTGTGCGGATCGTGATGGACGATTTCGGTACGGGTTATTCGTCACTGTCGAACCTTCAGGCCTTTCCGTTCGACAAGATCAAGATCGATCGGAGTTTCGTCAGCCATGTGACCGACGATGAATCGGCGCGCTCGATCATCCGTGCGATCGTCGGGCTCGGCCGCAGCCTTGATCTCCCAGTGGTAGCGGAAGGGGTGGAAACCGAGGAGCAGCGTCGCATGGTTCTCGAGGAAGGTTGTCCGCAGGCGCAAGGGTTTCTGTTTGGCGGGCCGGCAGAGGCGGTTGTGGGCATCCCAGGTTTCCTGCGCGTCGTCGGACAATAGGGGGTGCAGTTTGCCGTCGGACGTCCGGCAACGGCCACGGCATCGCGGATCAGATCGACCGCCATATCGATCTGTCGGCCGGCCCCTTTCGATCCTCACCGTACCGATTTTGCGTTCCGCCTTCTGATCACCGCGCAAACGACTGCGGTGCTGCGGTCTCCTATGGCTTTCACTCAACTGAGCGTTGGTCGTGGACCGGCGGCGGTACCGCTTTCGCCCAGTTGGCCGACAAGATAGCGCTCCATCACGTTCAGGCCTTCGTCGCTCAGCGACACATGGATGACGCGATTGTCATAGGGACAGCGGCGGCGGACGATTAGTCCGGAGCGATCTAGCTTCCCGATCCAGCGCAGAGCAGTTGTCTGAGGCACCGCGGCGGCGATGCAGAGGCTGTGAATGCTCACCGGTCGCGACAGATGCCGTTGGACATAAAGATCGAGCAGCATGTCCCACGCCGGATCGGCGAACAGGTCCGTGGCGAATATCCTGTCGCGGCGACGACGCGCAGCATATTCGGCCTTGGCGACTGCGGCCATTTGGGCCCGATGCTCGGGAGCCGCTCCAGCGTCAACTGCCTCCTCGGCGCGCGGGGCGTGTGCACGGCCGCCGTAGACACCTGTTTCGACAGTCGCGTGAGAAGGGTGGCCGAAACCGGCCGCGAGCGATATTTTTCTCGAACGGCCGGTCATGCGAGGTGCCCCCGATCTTTCATGCTGACGATTGCGTCGGCCCCGATGATCAGATGATCGAGCAACTCGATCTCGACCATGCGCATGACCCGCGCGATGACGCGCGTCTGGCTAATGTCACGGGCGCTTGGCTCGGCGGAACCTGATGGATGGTTATGCGCCAAGAGGACACCGTGCGCGCCGACGTCAAAGGCTCGGCTGAGGAGGAAGCGCAGATTTATGGCGACTTGAGATGTCGTCCCAAGAGCGATCTGGTCGTCGGCAAGATAGCACCAGTCGGCCGTGACAAAGGTCGCGTGCAGCCGTTCGACCGTCCCCTTGCCGATGGTAAAGCGCAGATAGCGCCGGTAATCGGGGTCGTCGGCCGATATACGCGTGCGGCTGACCTGTTCGTGGAGCGCCGCACCGAACAGATTGCGCGCGGCCAATATCGAACTGACAACATCGGGGTCTTCACTAAGGGCTGCACCGAGCTGCTCGTGCGAGGCTGCAAGGGCACGGCCAAGTCCGCCGAAATGTCCGATCAGCCGTTCGGCTGCTGCGCCAGCTCGCTTGCCCGCGAATGGTTCGAGGAGCGTCGCCACGACCGGTATGGCCCCAGGTGTCGGCTCCGCCGCGCATGCGCCGCTATGCCCAGAGCCAGGATCAGCAGGGTCGTGTAATAGGGTCCATAGCTCATCAGCCCGTAGGCGAGCTTGGGAAAGAAGTCGGTCACCTCGCGCGCGAAGTGCGAGAGGAGCGAGACCAGTTGAAAGGCCGCGAGCCATATCGGGTAAACCCTGTTCGCCCGAAGCGCGACGCCCGTGAAGACGGCGGCAACGGCAACGTCCATTATGAAATGCCCGACGTCGACCGTCCCGTATCTGGGGCCGTGTGCCACCAAAAGATGGTACACGGGGTCGCCGAAGGTCATCGCGAAGATCGCCGCCGCACATATCTTTTCCGGACCGGCTCCCCAGCGCAGCGCAGCCGCACTGAGAAAGCCAACCGAGACAAGATTGATGATCAGAAAAGGGTCCACCGGATGGTGGTGAGCCTCCTGCCGGGCGGCGTCAAGGATCAGGCGGCTGCCTGACGCTTCCCGTCTTCATCGACAAAGGCAAGCGTGTCGCCATGGCCCGGCGGGCATCCGGTGATCTGCGTCTGCGCATCGACAAGCGCATTGTGCGAACGGAAAATATCGTTCGCCGAGCTGATGTCCGAGGCGACTGCGCGGCCGATGCGGATGATCGCGTCCTGGCCGACGTGCGGTGCGGGCATATCCTCGACCTGTCGTGCCCGAAGAATCGAGCTCATCAGTTCAAGCTTGGCGATCAGGCTCTCGTCGGCCTTGGCTTCGGCATCGCGGATCTGCTTACGAATCCGTGCCATATAGGCCGGAGCAGGCTTGGCGGCTTCGATGGTCATAATATTCCCCTTGGCGGCGGCGCTCGTCCCCACCCCCCAATTCTGTCCAGTCCTTCAGGGTCGGCTAGCGCACTGCATCCGCGAGCGACTGTGCCACCGTGATCGCGAGGATCAGGCTGGCGAGAATCAGGGTCAGCAAGATCCCGATCGCGGCGCCGCGGGTGAAAGTGGCATTATCGCCGTCGAGCACCCTCGGGACAATGCGGGGCTCCTTCCACTCCTTCCAAGGCGCGTCGATCGACATTGTGACCGGGTCCTCGAAGGTCGCGGCGGAAGCCTCGCCGTCCTGAGGCGTTTCTGTGTCGATTGTCGGGTCGCCGGCCAGTTGTAGAATCCGGGTTTCAGAATCTACACATGTGGTATCCTTGTCTTTCAATGACTTGTCACGGCTCGTCGGTGCGGCGGTGCTGCTTTTGGTCGCCTTCCATTCACGGTAACGCCGGGCCACTTCCTGGCGCGTGACGCCGCCAAGGCGCGATCGGATCACCTCGACCCGGCGGTTGACGGCGGTTTCGGACACGCCGAGCGTCCAGGCAATTTCCTTGCTGGTTCGATTGTTCGCCAGCAGGTCGAGCACAGCGACCTGCTTCTCTGTCAGGAAATCAAAGTCTCCGGGTGATGGGCTATGCGAGGCCACGACTTTCATTCCGCTCGGTTAGTCATTTCTCGTGCTGTCAGGAACATGCTTGGCGCAATGTTTCCTTAACAAGGGATAACATATTCCATGCGCCTTGCCCAAATTCGGCCATTTCCGATGTTAACCTAAAACCGTTCAATGAGCGGTCCAGCAGACATTCTGGTATCATTTCAGGGCGCTATTCCGTCGGCGATGCGCAGGCTAGCCATGATATCCGTCTCCATTCCGTTCGATTTCTGCCATCGAAACGGCTTCCACCAATCGCTGCCAGGATGCGGCCAGTCTGGTAACGATTGTTGCGCCAACAGATCGCTGGGCCGTCGAGTCCCTGGACTGCTCCCGTCGTCGTCGGAATATCTGGCGCAACCCGCGGCGTAGATTAGCGGAGTGCCGGGCTCGTCTGGAGGCGATGTCCGGCGCCTCGCCGCTTTCCGCGATGGCGAACGAAGAGGCGAGGGCCGCTACCAAACCCAAAGCCGACATCGCGGCGATAGGCCCACAGACATATAGCTGCCGTCCAAAAAAAAAGGCCCCGCCGAGGCGGGGCCATTCGTTTACTGGTCGAGGAAGCTGCGCATCTTGCGGCTGCGCGACGGATGCTTCAGCTTGCGGAGCGCCTTGGCCTCGATCTGGCGGATGCGTTCGCGCGTCACGCTGAACTGCTGGCCCACTTCTTCGAGCGTGTGATCGGTGTTCATCCCGATGCCGAAGCGCATGCGGAGAACACGTTCCTCACGCGGAGTCAGCGACGCCAGGACTCGCGTAACGGTTTCCTTAAGGTTCGACTGCACCGCGGCGTCGACCGGGATCACCGCATTCTTGTCCTCGATGAAATCGCCCAGGTGGCTGTCTTCCTCGTCGCCGATCGGCGTTTCGAGCGAAATCGGCTCCTTGGCGATCTTCATCACCTTGCGGACCTTTTCGAGCGGCATCGACAGACGCTCGGCCATTTCCTCCGGCGTCGGCTCGCGGCCGCTTTCGTGGAGGAACTGGCGGCTGCAGCGCACCAGCTTGTTGATCGTCTCGATCATATGGACCGGGATGCGGATCGTGCGCGCCTGGTCGGCGATCGAGCGAGTGATCGCCTGTCGGATCCACCAGGTCGCATAGGTGCTGAACTTGTAGCCGCGACGATATTCGAACTTGTCCACCGCCTTCATCAGGCCGATATTGCCTTCCTGGATGAGGTCGAGGAACTGCAGGCCGCGGTTCGTATATTTCTTGGCGATCGAGATCACGAGACGCAGGTTCGCCTCGACCATTTCCTTCTTGGCGATGCGCGCTTCGCGCTCGCCCTTTTGGACCATGTTCACGACGCGGCGGAATTCGACGAGGCTCATGCCCGCCGCCTGCGCGATTTCCGAAATCTCGATGCGAATACGGTCGACTGCGCCGGCTTCATTCTCGGCGAAGGCGGCCCATTTCTTGTCGAGACCCGAAACTTCGTCGAGCCAGTTCTCTTCCAGCTCGCGCCCGACATAATTGTCGAGGAACGACTTGCGCGGCACCTTGTGGCGCTCGGCCAGGCGCAGCATCTGGCCGCCGAGTGCGGTCAGGCGGCGGTTGTAGCTGTAGAGCTGGTCGACAAGATATTCGATCTTGGTGCCGTGGAACTGCACGCTTTCGACCTGCGCGGTGAGTTCCTCGCGCAGCTTGTGGTACTTCTTTTCCGACGCCGCAGGGAATTCCTCGCCGCCCGAGAGCGATTCGAGGCGCGCTTCCTGCAGCTTCTGGAAAGCCTTGAAGCTCTTGGTGATGTTCGCGAATTTTTCGAGCGCATCGGGCTTCAGCAACTCTTCCATCGCGGCGAGGCTGAGCGTGTTGTCTTCCTCATCCTCCTCGAAGCTTTCGCGCTTGCCCGACGAGCCTTCGCCGTCTTCGTCGTCACCGTCGGCCGACGGTTCTTCCTCGACTTCGTCCTCGTCCTTGAACGAGACGCCGGCGGTCTTTTCGCTGATCTCGCCGTCGTCCTCGGCGCCTTCCTCGTCCATATTCTCGGGCGCGGGGTCCTTCGACAGCATCGCTTCCAGGTCGACGATTTCACGCAGCTGCATGTCGCCGTTGTTGAGCGCGGTCGACCAGTCGATAATCGCGTTGAACGTCAGGGGGCTTTCGCACAGGCCAAGGATCATCGTGTCGCGGCCCGCCTCGATGCGCTTCGCGATAGCGATTTCGCCTTCGCGGCTGAGCAGTTCGACCGCCCCCATCTCGCGCAGGTACATGCGAACGGGATCGTCGGTGCGATCGACCGTTTCCTTCTTCTTTTCGATCGCGGGGTTCGAAACCGATCCGGTGCCGGCCGAAACATCGACTTCGTCGTCGGTTTCCTGCTCGGCTTCTTCCTGAACATCCTCGTCGCTCTCGACGATGTTGATGCCCATGTCGGAGATCGCCGACATGATATCCTCGATCTGCTCCGACGACATCTCGTCCTGCGGCAGCGCCTCGTTCAGTTCGTCATAGGTCAGGTAACCGCGCTTCTTGCCGCGCGCGATCAGCTTTTTGACGTCGGCCTCGTTGAGGTCGATCAGCGGGGCGTCGGTATCGGCTTCGGTGTTCTTGGTGGCCATCTATATCTTCCTGCCTGAAGGGGCATTTACTGGTCGTTACTGGCTGCTGCTCTCGGACAGCGCGGCCAGGCGGCGGGTCAGGTCTTCGTCCATGGCGCGCAGTTTCTGCTGACGCGCCAGGCCTTCGTCATCCATCGTGCGCTGAAAATCCGCCGTGGCCTGTGCCAGCCGCTCGCGGATTTCGGGCTGGGTGACCAGCACGCCGATATATTCGTCGAGGTCGCGAAGCGCCGTTTCCCGCGCCGCTGCGGCCTCGTCATTGCTTTCCAGCCTGCGATTGAACGAGAAGTGCATTCCGTCGGCTCTGAGCAATGTCGTCGCCCTATTATACACTTTCATTGGCTCCAATATGGCAAGCAACCCCTCGCAATCAAGCCCTTCCTGGCACATTGCGCTGTCAAGCATTATGCCGAGCAATTCGGCGTCGCCGGAATCGCTCACTGGCAGGCGCGTCAGCGCCTCCTCGTTGCGCCGAAGCGCTTCGGGATAGCGCAGCAATCCGCCGATCAATGCCGCGACATAAGGGGCTGAAATCCCGGCTTGTCCGATGGAACGCGTCTCGTCGGCCGGAGGTTGCAGCCGCGGGTCTGGCGCGAAGCGGCGACCCCCTCCACCGAACCCGCCGCGCGGCGCGTTGGGCGTCCATGGCTGGCGCTGCGGCCGTTCCGGCATTTTTCGAGCAAACAGCGCGTCGAGCCGTTCGCGGAACGCTTCGCGATAATGGTGGCGGACGTCGGCATCCTGAATAGCATCCGCGTGCGTGAGCAGGCGGGTTTTCAGCGCCGCGCGCTCTTCGGGCGTGGCAAGGGGCCCCGCCGCGACTTCGTGCGCCCACAGCCGCTCGACGAGCGGCTGTGCCTCTTCGAGGATTTCTGTGAAACCTGCCGCGCCGCGCGCGCGGACGATATCGTCGGGATCCTGCCCGGTGGGAAGCGTCGCGAAGGACAGGCTGAAGCCGGGGCGGAGCAGGGGGAGGGCGCGCATCGCGGCGCGCATCGCCGCCTTTTGGCCGGCGCTGTCGCCGTCGAAGCAGAGGACGGGCACGGGCACCATCCGCCAGATCATCCCGAGTTGATTCTCGGTGAGCGCGGTGCCCAGCGGCGCGACGGCATCGGCAATCCCCGCCTCGGCGAGTGCGATGACGTCCATATAGCCCTCGACGACGATGATCCGGTTCGTCTGCCGCGACGCCGGGCTCGCCTTGTCCAGATTGTAGAGCGTCCGCCCCTTGTCGAAGAGCGGCGTGTCGGGCGAGTTCAGATATTTGGGCTCGCCGTCGCCCAAAATGCGCCCGCCGAACGCGATCACGCGCCCGCGCGCATCGCGGATCGGGATCATCAGCCGGCCGCGGAACCGGTCATAGGGTTCCTTGTCGTCGACGGCGATCAGCATTCCCGATTCGACGAGCATCGCGGTCGGGAATTTCTTGAGCGCTTCTTTCAGCGCGCTGCGGCTGTCGGGCGCGAGGCCGAAGCCGAAGGCTTTGCGCGTCGCGTCCGAAATGCCGCGCTTCGCCAGATATTCGCGCGCCGGAGCGCCGTTGCTGCTGTCGAGTTGCTGGGTGAACCAGTCGGCGGCGCCTTGGGTGACGTCGCGCAGGCTCGCCTGCTCCTCGGCCTTTTTCGCGGCGCGCGGGTCGGCGGCAGGGACGTCCATGCCCGCCTCGGCGGCCAGCTCCTTGACCGCGTCCATGAACGACAGCCCGCGCTGATCGGTCATCCAGCGGATCGCATCGCCATGCGCCGAGCAGCCGAAGCAGTGGTAGAAGCCCTTCTCGTCATTGATCGTGAAGCTGGGCGTCTTTTCGTTATGGAAGGGGCAGCAGGCCTTATATTCGCGGCCGGCGCGGGTGACTTTCACGGTGCGGCCGATGAGGGTCGACAGGGTGATGCGGGCGCGCAGTTCGTCGAGCCATTGGGGGGTGAGGCTCACGAGGAAAGGCCCTCAGTCCCAAATCCGTTCGTGTCGAGCGAAGTCGAGACACCCATCGTCGGCGCATGGCCTCCCGGCATCTCGACTTCGCTCGATGCGAACGGAGAGGGATGGCGTTCCTGAGGGGGCTTGGCGAAATGGCTCACAGTTTCCCAATCGCCACGGATCAAGGCTTCCTTTTTCGCTCGCGACCATTTCTTGATCCGGCGTTCTGCATCCAATGCTTCGAAGCGCGTCGAAAAGTCTTGCGACCACATCAGACGAACGGGCCTGGAGAGGACGTGAAACCTTCGATCGCGCCACTTTGATGCTGACCGATGCGGCGTTCAAGATCATCCGTATGACCGGTGTAGCAAAGCCCGTCGGCACAAAGCAGGATGTAGGTCCAAAACGCCATCCATCCTCCTTACCCATTCGCACCGAGCGAAGTCGAGATGCCCGTCGCGTTTTGGCTAAAGCGATGGGTGTCTCGACTTCGCTCGACACGAACGGAAAGCGAGGTTCGCCGACGCGTTAGCTCAACGCCGCCTTAACCCACCCGCTCGCCTTGCTCATGTCCAACTGGCTGCCCAGCCGGTCTTTCACGGCGGCCATGACCTTGCCCATGTCCTTGAGGCTGTCGGCGCCCAGTTCGACCACGATCGCCTTGATCGCCGCGGTCGCTTCGTCGTCGCTAAGCTGCGCGGGCAGGAAATCCTCGATCACGACGACTTCCGCCGCCTCGATGTCGGCGAGTTCCTGGCGGCCGCCCTGTTCGTACATGGTGATCGATTCGCGGCGCTGCTTCACCATTTTCTGAAGCACGTCGGTGACGAGCACATCGTCGTCGGCCGGCGCGGTGCCGGTGCGAAGCTCGATGTCCTTGTCCTTGATCTTGGCCAGCATCAGCCGGATGGTGCCGAGCCGCGCCTTGTCGCCGGCTTTCATCGCGGCGACCTGCGCAGCCTTGATGTCGTCACGAATCATGCGTGTCCCCATGCGCTGCAAATTTCGGAAAGGCCCTCTCTAGCGAGAAGTTTCCTAATCCGATAGCTTGTGAATCACTTTTTTGCCTCCTACTTGGTCGGCCGTTTAGCCCCCCGTCCGGAGCATGTTGAATGGCACCTGCCAACCCCTCTGCCGCGCCCAAAAACCAGCCTTCCGGGGCGACTGGCGTCCTTGTCCTTGCCGATGGCACGATCCTGTGGGGCGTCGGCTATGGCGCTGCGGGCGCCGCTGTGGGCGAGATTTGTTTCAATACGTCGATGACGGGCTATCAGGAAATCCTGACCGACCCCAGCTATGCGGGGCAGATCGTCACCTTCACCTTCCCGCACATCGGCAATGTCGGCGCGAACCCCGAGGATATGGAACGCGGCGTACACGGCGCGCTCGGTGCCATCACGCGCGAGCTGCCGACGCAGCCCAGCAACTTCCGCAGCGTCCAGACGCTCCCCGAATGGATGGTGGAGCAGGGCGTGATCGGCCTCGCCGGCATAGACACGCGAGCACTGACGCGCCGCATCCGCGACGCGGGGGCGCCGAACGGCGTGATCGCGCACAGCCCCGACGGCAAGTTCGATATCGACGAACTGCTTGGACAAGCGCGCGGCTGGGCGGGACTCGAGGGTATGGACCTTGCGAAGGGTGTCAGCCGCACCGACACCGGCGACTGGACCGGCGGCGCGTGGACGCTGGGGCATGGCTATGCGAGCGAAGAGGGCGGCGAGCGCCCGCATGTCGTCGCGATCGACTATGGCGCGAAGGACAATATCTTCCGCAATCTCGTGAAAGCCGGCGCGCGCGTCACAGTGGTGCCCGCAACCGCGACCCTCGACGAGGTGCTCAGCCACCAGCCCGCGGGCGTGTTCCTCTCGAACGGTCCCGGCGATCCCGCGGCTACGGGCGATTATGCGGTGCCGGTGATCCAGGGTCTGCTCGAACGCGACGTGCCGATCTTCGGCATCTGCCTCGGCCACCAGATGCTCGGCATCGCGGCGGGCGCGAAAACGGTAAAGATGCATCAAGGCCATCGCGGCGCAAACCACCCGGTACAGCGCGCCGAAGATGGCGTGGTCGAGATCACCAGCATGAACCATGGCTTCGCAGTCGACGCCGCGACGCTGCCCGCCGGTGTGGTCGAAACGCACAAGAGCCTGTTCGACGGATCGAACTGCGGCATCGCGATCACGGGCAAGCGGGCGTTCAGCGTGCAATATCACCCCGAGGCGAGCCCGGGCCCGCAGGACAGTTTCTATCTGTTTGAGAAGTTTGTGGGTGGGCTGAAGTGATCGTCTCGGCAATCATGTCGCTACTCGCCGCGAATGCGCAGGTGATGTCTATTCCGGTAGAGTTTCCGGAATGGGTGATCGAGTGCCCCGCAGGTAAGCAGGGTCGCGACGGTGAGCCGCTATGCAATGCTTTGGCTTCCAGCCAACCTCCTCCAATTCTTGTCGAACGGGTCGACCAAGGTATGGAGATCAAACAGATCGGTCTTTGCACACCGAAACAGGATCGAACAAAGATTATCGAAAATCCGTCGATCGTTGTGCCGCTGAAGCGAGGGGTGTCCGGCGCGGACATCCAAAAGGCTTTCAACGAAAACCTGCTGGTTTTGCTGAACGCCACGAACGAGATCTGTGGCTATTCCAGCAAGCTCATATTCGATCAAAAACAAGTAGCTGAGATGGTCGAAGCCGTCTTTGTGGCGAAGAACGAGACGAAAAAATAATGCCCAAAAGAACCGACATCCAATCCATCCTCGTCATCGGCGCCGGCCCGATCGTTATCGGTCAGGCGTGCGAGTTCGACTATTCGGGAACGCAGGCGATCAAGGCGTTGAAGGAGGAGGGCTATCGCATCGTCCTCGTCAACTCCAACCCCGCGACGATCATGACCGATCCCGATCTGGCGGACGCCACATATGTGGAGCCGATCACGCCCGAGATCGTCGCGAAGATCATCGCGAAGGAGCGCCCCGATGCGGTGCTGCCGACGATGGGCGGGCAGACCGCGCTCAACACCGCGCTGGCGCTGTTCAACGACGGAACGCTGGAGAAATATGGCGTCGAGATGATCGGCGCCGATGCCGAGGCGATCGACAAGGCCGAGGACCGGATCAAGTTCCGCGACGCGATGGACAAGATCGGGCTGGAAAGCGCGCGCTCGGGCATTGCGCACACGCTTGAAGAGGCGTTCGCCGTACTCGAACGCACCGGCCTGCCGTCGATCATCCGTCCCAGTTTCACCATGGGCGGCACCGGCGGCGGCATCGCGTATAACCGTGAGGAATTCGAGCATATCGTCCGCGGCGGCCTGATCGCGTCGCCGACGACCGAGGTCCTGATCGAGGAATCGCTCCTCGGCTGGAAAGAATATGAGATGGAGGTTGTCCGGGACCGCAAGGACAATTGCATCATCATCTGCTCGATCGAAAATGTCGATCCGATGGGCGTGCATACCGGCGACAGCATCACCGTCGCGCCGGCGCTGACGCTGACCGACAAGGAATATCAGATCATGCGCAACGCGAGCATCGCGGTGCTGCGTGAAATCGGCGTCGAAACAGGCGGTTCGAACGTGCAGTTCGCGGTCAATCCCAAGGACGGCCGCCTGATCGTGATCGAGATGAATCCGCGCGTGTCGCGTTCGTCGGCACTCGCGTCGAAGGCGACGGGCTTCCCGATCGCCAAGGTCGCGGCGAAGCTCGCGGTCGGCTACACGCTCGACGAGATCATGAACGACATCACGGGCGTCACCCCGGCGTCGTTCGAACCGACCATCGACTATGTCGTAACCAAAATCCCGCGCTTCGCCTTTGAAAAGTTCAAGGGCGCCGAGGCGACGCTGTCGACCGCGATGAAGTCGGTTGGCGAAGTGATGGCGATCGGCCGAACGATCCACGAGAGCTTGCAAAAGGCGCTGCGCGGGTTGGAGACGGGCCTGAGCGGCTTCAACTTCGTCGATCGCCTCAAGGGCGCGAGCCACGACCAGCTTCGCAGCGAACTCGCGAAGCGCACCCCCGACCGGCTGCTCAATACCGCGCAGGCGATCCGCGAGGGATTGCCGCTCACCGAGATCAACCGCGTCGCGGGTTACGACATGTGGTTCCTCGAACGCATCGCCGAGATTGTTGCGGCCGAACAGGATGTTTGCGAAAACGGCCTGCCGCGCGACGCCGAGGGGCTTCGCAAGCTGAAAGCCATGGGCTTCTCGGACAAGCGTCTCGCCTATCTTGCGCTTCAGTCGGCGAATCTGCGCCCCGGATCGAAGCGCGCGACCGCGCGGGGTTCGGGCCTGATCCACGAAGCGGTAAAGGCGATGACCGGCGGCGTGACCGAGGCCGAAGTGCGCGCGCTGCGCCACAAGCTGGGCGTCCGCCCGGTGTTCAAGACGATCGACACCTGTGCCGCCGAATTTCAGGCACAGACGCCCTATCTCTATTCTACCTACGAAGCGCCGACCTTTGGCGAGCCCGAGAATGAGGCGAACCCGAGCGATCGGAAGAAGGTCGTTATCCTCGGCGGCGGCCCGAACCGGATCGGGCAGGGAATCGAGTTCGATTATTGCTGCTGCCACGCCTGCTTCGCGCTTGAGGAAGCGGGTTATGAAACAATCATGATCAACTGCAACCCGGAGACGGTGTCGACCGACTATGACACGTCGGACCGCCTCTATTTCGAGCCGCTGACCGCCGAAGATGTGCTCGAAATCCTGCACGTCGAAATGTCGAAGGGCGAGCTCGTCGGGGTGATCGTGCAGTTCGGCGGGCAGACCCCACTGAAGCTTGCGCAGGCGCTCGCCGAAGCGGGTATCCCGATCCTCGGTACCTCGCCCGATGCGATCGACCTGGCCGAAGACCGCGAGCGCTTTGCGGCACTCGTCAACAAGCTTGGCCTGAAACAGCCCGAGAATGGCATCGCGCGCAGCCGCGAGGAAGCCGTCGCGGTTGCGGCGCGCATCGGTTACCCGGTGCTCACGCGTCCCTCCTATGTGCTCGGCGGCCGCGCGATGGAGATCGTCGACGATCAGGCGCAGCTCGAAAATTATATCGAGACCGCGGTACAGGTGTCGGGCGACTCGCCGGTGCTGATCGACCGCTATCTGCGCGACGCGATCGAGGTCGATGTCGATGCCTTGTGCGACGGGACCGACGTCGTCGTTGCGGGCGTGCTCCAGCATATCGAGGAAGCCGGGGTCCATTCGGGCGACAGCGCCTGCTCGATCCCGCCGTACAGCCTGTCGGCCGAAATCATCGCCGAAATCGAACGACAGACCGAAGCGCTCGCGCGCGCGCTCGAGGTCCGCGGCCTCATGAACATCCAGTTCGCGGTGAAGGATGACGAGGTCTATCTGATCGAGGTCAATCCGCGCGCCAGCCGTACCGTGCCCTTCGTCGCAAAGGCCGTCGGTTCGCCGATCGCCAAGATCGCGGCGCGTGTGATGGCGGGCGAGAAGCTTGCCTACCTTCCCAAGATCAACCGCGACATCGCGCATGTCGCGGTGAAGGAAGCGGTGTTCCCCTTCGCGCGCTTCCCGGGCACCGATCCGGTGCTGTCGCCCGAAATGAAGTCCACCGGCGAAGTCATGGGAATCGACCGCAATTTCAACCTCGCCTTTGCCAAGGCGCAGCTCGGCGCGGGCGACCGCCTGCCGACGACGGGCCGTGTCTTCGTGTCGGTCAAGGACAGCGACAAGCCGCGCATTCTCGGCGCGGTGAAGCAACTGACCGACTGGGGCTGGAAGGTCGTCGCGACCGGCGGCACCGCCGATTATCTGGCGGGGCAGGGCATCGAGGTCGAGCGCGTCAACAAGGTTGCCGAAGGTCGTCCGCATATCGTCGACAGGATCAAGGACGGCGACGTCCAACTGATCTTCAACACGACCGAGGGTTGGCAATCGTTGCAGGATTCGCAGTCGATCCGCGCGTCGGCGCTCGCGGCGGACATCGCCTATTACACGACGGCTGCGGCAAGTGACGCGTCGACGCAGGCGATCGGGGCGCTTCGCGCGCACTCTCTTGAAGTGAAGCCGCTTCAGGACTATTATTGAAGGCACCGCTCCAACTCCCCGACATTGACGGAACAGCGGCGCAGCCGCCCGGCGAAGTTTCGCTGGCGCTGGATTATTGACGAAGGACAACAGGATAATGGCAAGCGTTGAAAAGGTGCCGATGCTGGCAGAAGGCTATGAGAAGCTGAACGCGCAACTCGCGATCCTCAAAGCCGAGCGACCGTTGATCGTCGATGCGATCGAGGAAGCACGCGCGCATGGCGACCTTTCGGAAAATGCCGAATATCACGCCGCGAAGGAACGCCAGGGTCAGGTTGAAGCGACGATCGGCGATCTCGAGGACAAGCTTTCGCGCGCGCAGGTGATCGACCCGACGACGCTGTCGGGCGACCGCATCGTGTTCGGTGCCACCGTCACGCTCGCTGACGAGGATGACAAGCCCGTCCGCTATCAAATCGTCGGGCAGGCCGAAGCCGACGCCAAGGACGGCAAGATCAGCTATAATTCGCCGCTCGGCCGTGCGCTCATCGGTCGTCGCGTCGACGACGAGGTCGAAGTCACCGTGCCTGCGGGCGACAAATATTATCTGGTGACCAAGATCGAATTCATCTGACGGGCGCTGCGAGGATGAAGCCTCAGGACGCGCCGCTGGTCACGGGCTATGCGCTCGTCTGCGTCGTCGTCTTCGTGCTCCTCTGGATCACCGGCTTCCAGATCGACGCGATCGTGCGCGCGGGGTTCATCCCCGCGCGTTTCGGTTCCGAACTGATCCTGCCGCCGGGGACGATGGTTCCCTTTGTGCTGACGCCGCTGTCGTCGGCCTTCCTGCATGGCGGCGTGTTGCACATCGCCTTCAACATGCTGGTGCTGCTTTTCATCGGCCGCCAGCTAGAGGCGCCGTTGGGATCGAAAGCGATGGCGGTACTGCTGCTTGTCGGCGCCTATGGCGGCGCGCTTGCCCAATATCTCGCCGATCCGGCATCGGCGGTGCCGATGATCGGTGCAAGCGGCGCCATCTCGGCGCTGATCGCCGTCTTCGCGCTGATCTTCAGCCGGTCAAAGGCTTCTGCGATCGGCCCGATTCCCGGCCATTGGGTGCGCGCGCTCTGGCTCGCCGCGGCGTGGATCGGGCTTCAGCTGCTTATCGGTTTTACGGGCGGCGGCGGGTTCGGCGCGGTCGCGATCTGGGCGCATGTCGGCGGCTTCCTCGCCGGCCTCCTGCTGGCGCGCCCACTACTCCGCTGGCGCTTCGGCGCGCGCTAGTTACCGGATCTGACGAGAATATCGGCTTTGGGGTGGGGCCGACGTTCAGTCACCCACTTCCGTCATCCCGGGCTTGACCCGGGATCCCGCTTTTTTGACGCACGCGCTACCTTCGGTATCAAGCGTGACCCCGGATCAAGTCCGGGGTGACGACGAGAGAGACGACAGCTTCCGCTCGAAATCCACTATCCGGCCAACAATCCACCCGCCAACAGCATCGCCACGCGGACATCGATCCCGCATCCCTCGGCACGTTTCGCCGCCACGAAATCGGCGATGCTATCCAGCGGTACGCGGTGGACGATGATATCCTCGCCATCGACCCCGCCGCCTTCGCCGATCTTCGTCAGGCCGGTTGCGACCAGCAGGGTGAAGCTTTCGCTGACCATTCCCGGCGAGCTGTAGAATTCGCCGACGGTACGCCAACGGGTAGCTTGATACCCCGTCTCTTCCTCCAGCTCACGCTGCGCGGCAACTTCTGCAACTTCCGCGATCCCATCGTCGCCAACCAGCCCTGCGGGCAATTCGATGCACCGAACCTTCAGCGGGACGCGATATTGTTCGACAAGGATGACATGGCGGCCATCGTCGGCCTCGTCGATCGCGAGAATCACCGCAGCGTGAATGCCGCGCGAGCGCGAGACATATTCCCACGTGCCCTGCTGCTTGACCGTGATGAAGCGGCCTTCCCACCGCGTTTCGATGGGGGCGTCGGGTAAGGGGAGGGGCATATCTTATCCTATCGTCATTGCGAGCGGAGCGACGCAATCCAGGCCGGTTTGCGCTGCGCTGGATTGCCACGCGGCTTCACCGCTCGCAACGACGAAGGACTATAATTCGATGAGCCGGTCCGGCAATTCGTTCGGATTTTCGCTACCGCGCGGGAAATGCGCGGCAAGCACGATGCCCATCTGGCGCACCGCTTCGGCCATGCCTTGACCCGGCTCTCCTGCGCGTACGCGTTCGATCAGCGCAGCCATCGCGTCGCCCCAGACATCGGCGGATACCTTGGCGGCGATCGCCTCGTCGGCGACGATATCGGCGCGATGCTCCTTAAGGCTGAGGTAGAGGAGAACGCCGGTGCGGCCCACGGTCTTGCCCTCGGTTCCGACTTTGAACAGGTCGATCGCGCGGGCGCGCACGCGCTCGGCCTTGATGCTGCGCGGGGTAAGCGCCATGCGCAGCGGCCGCCAGAGCAGAATCAGCCACATGCCGATCCATTTGACGACGCCGATCGCAATCACCGTTCCAAGCCATTGATTGGCCGTCAGCTCATGTCCCCAGCCGCCGGTCAACCGGTCGTACAGGCCGCGGTAGAATTCGGGAAAAAGCGCGACGATCGACATCGCGAGAAAGGCGATGATGCTCGCCCAGACTAGCGCGACATCGTCATAGTCGTTGGATTTGCCGGCAACGACGGTGACGATCTCGCCGCTTGTGTGCGTCTCGGCCGCCGCGACCGCGGCGGTGACGATATCGTGGTCGGCTTCGCTGACATGGCTGACTTTCATGCGCCCGCTCCCTTACCAGCCGCCGGAGGCGCCGCCGCCCCCGAAGCTGCCGCCGCCGCCCGAAAATCCGCCGAAGCCGCCACCGCCGCCGCCCCATGAAGAGCCGCCGCCCGATCCCCAATGGTCATCGTCGTCGCCGCCCCAGATGATGATCGGCGGGGCGCCCCACGGGCTGTCCTTGCGCCGCTTCTTGCCGCGCCGCGACCGGCTCGACAGCCAGGGGATGACGAAAAAGATGAAGAAGATGAAACCGATGAAGAACAACCCGCCGAAATTGCCGTCGCCGGCGCGGTCGCGCTCGGCCTTGTCGGCGGCGGCGGCGCGCGCGGCGGCTTCCTCGGGTGTAAGCTGGATCTGCTGCGCGATAGCGTTGACGCCGTCCTGAATTCCGCCGGGCATATCGCCCGCCTTGAACTTCGGCGTCACGACGTCGCGGATGATCCGGCCCGACAAGGCGTCGGTCAGGATCGGTTCGAGGCCATAGCCGACCGCGATATTCATCCGCCGTTCGTTCGGGGCGATCAGGAAGACGACGCCGTCGTCCTTTTCCTTGTCGCCGATCTGCCATTCGCGGCCGAGGCGGTAGCCGTAATCGGCGACGTCATGGCCTTCGAGGTCGCGTACCGTCGCGACGACAAGCTGATGCCCGGTCCTTTGCTGGAGTTCGAGCAACTGTGTATTGAGTGCCGCTTCCTCCGCCGCCGGAATGATATCGGCCTGATCGACGACCGGATTCCCCGCGAGCTTGGGAAAAGTCTGCGCCGCGGCAGGCGCCGCGAACAGCAGCAGCCCTGCCAGGGCCGCTGCTGTCAGCGATCGAAATGGGGTGGGCACGCCCACCTTATTGCCCGAAGTCGACCTTCGGCGCCTGGTTGGCGTTGGGCGTGACAGCCTTATATGGCGTCATCGGCTGCGCGCCATGCACGATCTTTGCGCCGATGATGTCGGGGAAGGTGCGGATCGTCGTATTATAGTCCTGCACCGCGGCATTATAGTCCTGCACCGTCACGTTGATGCGGTTCTCGGTGCCCTCGAGCTGCGTCATCAGGTCGGCGAAGCGGGCCTGGCTCTTGAGGTCGGGATATTGTTCGACGGTGACGAGCAGGCGGCCCAGCGCACCCGACACATTGCCCTGTGCCTGCTGAAAGGCCTGAACCTTCGCGGGGTCATTGAGGTCGTCGGTGCTGAGCTTGACCTGCGTCGCCGAGGCGCGCGCCTGGATTACGCCCTCAAGCGTCGACTGTTCGATCTTCGACGCGCCCTTTGCGGTTTCGACGAGGTTGGGGATCAGGTCGGCGCGGCGCTGGTACGCGGCTTCGACATTCGCCCATTTGGCTTTCGCCGCTTCTTCCTTGGTCGGGACGCTGTTGATGCCGCAGGCGGACAGGCTCATCGCGGCGACAGGCAGGATCAACCAGCGAGCGGAACGATAGGTCATGGTCAAAAACTCCCTCCGGCGGCGTTTTGCCGCAACAATACACATAATAGGAAGCCGCTTGCCTTTGTGCAATCGTCGCGGCACCTTTCTCGGCAAGGCTCAACAATCCGGGGTACGACAAGATGCTGAGTGAATTCAGGGAATTTATCGCGCGCGGCAATGTCATCGACCTTGCGGTCGGTGTGATCATCGGCGGCGCGTTTGCGACGATCACCAAATCGCTGACCGAAGATATCATCATGCCAGTCGTCGGCGCGCTCTTTGGCGGGGTCGATTTCTCGAACATGTTTATTCGTCTCGGCCCGGTTCCTGAGGGCGTTTCGGCGACCGACTATGCGGCGCTGAAAGAGGCCGGGGTCGCGATGTTCGGCTATGGCGCCTTTATCACGGCGACGATCAATTTCCTGATTCTGGCGTGGATCATCTTTCTGCTGGTAAAGGCGGTGAACAAGGTCGTGCGGAAGGCGCCTGACGCGCCCGCAGGTCCGACCGAGGTCGATATCCTCACCGAAATCCGGGACGAATTGCGAAAGAAATAAGGGAGTTGAGCCCGTTACGGGACGAATGGCCCGCCTGCGCTCTTTCCAAGTGCGGGCGGGCTTCCTATATAAGTCGTGCCGGTTTCGGCCGGCTATGAGGATAAATGGTGTCGTGGAATAGACACAGCGGACCCGGGGGCAGTACCCGGCGGCTCCACCACAAACCCGCGTTTCTTCGATGGGCGCGCGGGCTTCTGACGGGGCCGAACCAGGATCGACGTGTGTTCAAAGACGATATTTTCTTCCGGGCTGAGTAACCCGTTAAAGGCTCAAAACCAATAGGTGCTAACGATAACGAAGCACTCGCTCTGGCTGCCTAACCGATAAGCCTCACGGCCTAAGGTTAGACAAATAGAACGCGGTTCGGACCGAACCGGGCAACAGAATCGGA